>Ga0207103_10289_pt1 | contig 13091 bp, 7 predicted proteins | sample Alteio_BWMinHeat_81_FD_153546 | JGI IMG/M metagenome (GOLD analysis project Ga0207103, IMG submission 153546) | Enriched cells from forest soil in Barre Woods Harvard Forest LTER site, Petersham, Massachusetts, United States -... | ecosystem: Environmental > Terrestrial > Soil > Temperate forest >...
GATCGAGACGAGATTCGCTACGACGCGCAGAAGATAGAAGAAAAATGGGCTGCCCGCTGGCAGGCCGATCCGGACCTCTATCGTGCCGAGCCCGATAAGACCAAGAAGAAGTTTTACGTTCTGGAAATGTTGCCGTACCCATCGGGCGTGCTGCACATGGGACACGTGCGCAATTACTCGATCGGCGATGCCCTCGCGCGCTTTATGTGGATGCAGGGCTACAACGTGCTGCACCCCATGGGTTGGGACTCGTTCGGACTGCCCGCGGAGAATGCGGCGATTAAGAACCACACGCCGCCGAGGCAGTGGACGCTCTCCAACATCGCCAACATGAAGCGGCAGATGAACCGTTTGGGCTTTGGATACGACTGGTCAAAAGAGGTCACCACCTGTCTGCCCGATTACTACCGCTGGAATCAATGGTTCTTCTTGAAGCTGTTCGAGAAGGGATTGGCGTACCGGAAGAAGAGCAAAGTGAACTGGTGTCCGGAGTGCGCGACGGTTCTCGCCAACGAGCAGGTGGTGAACGGCTGCTGCTGGCGTCATGAGACCACGGTGGTCGAACAGCGCGAATTGGAGCAGTGGTTCTTCCGCACCACCGTCTACGCGCAGGAGTTGCTGGACGATCTGTCGAAGTTGGACGGCTGGCCTGAAAAGGTTCGGATCATGCAGCGCAACTGGATCGGCCGCAGCGAAGGTGCGCTCGTCGACTTCAAACTGGATGCCGCGCCTGGTCCGGCTGGCGACAAAATCACGGTGTTCACCACGCGAATCGACACGATCTACGGCGCGACTTCGGTGCAACTTGCGCCTGAGCATCCGATCGTCAGCGACTTGATTGCGAACAATCCTGAACTTCTATCGAAGGTTGAGGCGTTGTTGGCGGAGCAGCGCAAAGCCAAAGAAGTCGGCGATGTGGGCGCAATCGAGAAGCACGGCGTGTTTACCGGCGCCTCAGCGATCAATCCCTTTAACGGCGAGAAGGTGCCGATCTGGGTAGCGAACTACATCCTCATGGACTACGGCACAGGCGCCATCATGTCGGTACCGGCGCATGACGATCGCGACTATGAATTCGCAAAGAAATACGGGTTGGATATCCGCATTGTGATCATGCCGCGCCGTCAGGGTGAGATTCCGCAAGCCAATCAGAACGACACTCCGGTTCTGCCATATACGGGTACAGAGAGCTTGCTGATCAACTCTGGACCGTGGAGTGGACTGGCGGTGGATGAGGCTGTCGTCAAGATGGCCGAATACGCGCAGGAACATGGGTTTGGCAAGCCAACTGTGACGTATCGCTTGAAAGATTGGGGAGTCTCGCGCCAGCGCTATTGGGGCACTCCGATCCCGATGGTCTACTGCAACAAGGATGGCGTTGTGCCGGTGCCCGAAAGCCAGTTGCCGATCCTGTTGCCGGAGAACGTGGACATCACGCTCGCGGGCGGGTCACCGCTGGCGAAGTTGCCGGAGTTCGTGAATACCACTTGTCCGAAGTGCGGTGGCCCTGCCCGTCGCGAGACAGACACGATGGATACGTTCGTCGATTCGTCGTGGTACTTCTATCGCTACACCGATCCGAAGAATGATCACGCGCCCTTCGACAAAGCGACAGTCGACTATTGGTTTCCGATCGATCAGTACATTGGCGGTGTGGAACATGCGATCTTGCACCTGATCTACTCGCGCTTCTGGACGAAGTTCATGCGCGACATGGGACTGGTGTCGAACTCGGAGCCGGCGACGCGCCTGTTCACGCAAGGTATGGTGATCAAAGACGGCGCCAAGATGTCGAAGAGCCTTGGCAATACGGTTTCACCGGACGACATGGTAGCCAGGTATGGCGCCGACAGCGCGCGCATGTATACGTTGTTCGGTGGACCGCCGGATCGGGACCTGGACTGGCAGGATTCGGGCATCAACGGCGTTTATGGATTTCTGGGACGCGTCTATCGTTTCGTGATGCGCAATGGCGTTGGGATCAGCAAGGTTGCGCTGAGTTCGAACGGTACCGGCGCGGTTACGTCCGAAACGCGCCAGCTACAGCGCGTGTTGCACCAGACTATCAAGCGCGTGACCAATGAATTGCAGGGGCGCTGGCACTTCAATACTTGCGTGTCGTCGATCATGAGCTACGTGAACGAGCTCTACGCGGCGCAGGGCGCGATCGACAAGGGATCGGTTCCGCAGCCACTGTTGCGCGAATTGCAACGCAGTCTAGTGCTGATGCTGGCGCCGTTCGCTCCGTACCTGGCGCATGAGTTGTGGGAGCAAATGGGAGAAACGTCGAATCTGGTGCGTGAGAAGTGGCCGACGTTCGATCCGGCACTGGCCAAGGAAGATGAGATCGAATACGCCGTGCAGGTGAATGGCAAGGTGCGCTCGCACATCACGGTTCCTGCGGACACACCCGAAGACGGAGTGAGAGCGGCAGCGCTGGCGGATCCGAAGATTGTCAGTATCCTGGCGGGAAGAACGCCGGTGAAGGTGATTGTAGTGCCGGGGAAGCTGGTGGGAATCGTAGTGAAGTGAAGATCGCAGCATTGAACGCTGCGATCTTCAGCCTTCTGTTTCTCGGTCGCGCACGCCAATTAGGTAAAGTATTCCGTCCAAGCCTAATGTCGAAATCGCGTGTTGCGCCGTCTGCCGAACCAGCGGCTTGGCGTGGAACGCAATCCCGAGTCCCGCGATATTCAACATTGGTAGATCGTTCGCTCCGTCGCCGACGGCGATCACCTGATCCAGACTGAGACCCTCTTTCGCAGCGATCTCCTGCAGCAGTTCGGCTTTGCGCGCGCCGTCAACGATGGCACCACTCACGCTACCGGTCACCACGCCATCTGCAATCTCCAATTCATTCGAGTGCAGGTAGTCGATGCCCAACTGTTCCTGCAGTCGGCGGCCAACGAAGTTAAAGCCTCCGGACAGGATCGCCGTTTTAAAGCCCAGGCTCTTCAGCGTTGTGATCAGCCGTTCTGCGCCATCGGTCAGCGGCACGCAATCGATCACCTCGCGCAAGCGCGATTCTGGCAATCCGCGCAGCAGTGACACGCGCTTTGTGAAGCTCTGCTTGAAGTCCAGTTCGCCGCGCATCGCCGATTCGGTAATTGCAGTGACCTGCTCTCCGACTCCAGCCAGCTTTGCCAATTCATCGATCACTTCAGCCTGGATCAAGGTGGAGTCCATGTCAAACGCCACAAGTCGCCGATTGCGCGTGTAAATGCTTTCCCGCTGAAATGCGACGTCGAGCGGAAGCTCGTGGGTCAGTTCCATCAGGTCGGCGCGCATTCTGTCGGGCGAAGTCGCAGCGCCGCTGACGCTCAATTGAATGCACGCACGCGTGTCTGCCTTGGATTGTGCCAACGACTTACGCCCCGATAGGCGCTCGATACGGTCGATGTTCAACCCATGGCGCGCAATGATGGCGCTAACGCGCGAGAGTTGCTCAGCGGTGATCATTCGGCCAAGCAGGGTAATGAGGAAGCGATCTTTGCCTTGCTTGCTGACCCACTCAGCGAAGGCACCGTGGGTGATGAGCTGAAAACGAATCGTGAGGTCGAGATCGTGGGCGCGCAGCAGCAGGTCTTTCTTGAGCGGCGAAAGTTCGGTTCCCGAGGGCAGTTCGACCAGCATGCCAAGCGCGAGAGTGTCGTGAATGACAGCCTGGCCGATGTCGAGGATACGCACATCGTACGCGGACAAAATGCTGGTGAGGGAACTGGTGAGGCCGGGCTTGTCCTGGCCGGAGATGTTGATCAGGTAGATCTTGGTCATTCGATGTTAGGAGTTACTGCTACTAAGAGTAGCAGCTGCATGTTCTGAATTTACAGAAGAGGATAGAGAGCGGCCCGGCCGCTCTCCGGTAGATTAACGCGTGAGTACTCTTGCCGATTCGATCGCGTAGTCGAGCACGCGTCCCGGCAGCACGCCGAGATAGATGGTCGCAAGCAGGCACGCGGCCAGCGAAACACCGAGCCCCAGAGGCATACGAAGCACGGGCACATCGCGCTGCGGTTCGCGCATGTACATGTAGACGATCACGCGCAGGTAATAGTATGCCGCGATCGCGCTGTTGATGACCGCGATAATTACCAGTCCGGTGAGGTGCGACTGCATCGCTGCCTGAAAAACATAGAACTTCGCCAGGAAGCCTCCCGTCACAGGAATGCCAATCAGCGACAGCATGAAGATGGTGAGCACGGCGGCGAGGCCGGGAGCGCGACGGCCGAGTCCGGCGTAGTCGTCTAGTGTGACGTATTTTTCGCCAACATTGGCCAGGTGACTGGCAACGGCAAAGGCGCCAACGTTCATGGCGGCGTAGGCTGCGGCATAAAAGATCACGGCGGAAATGCCGATGTCTTTGGCGGCAGCGACAGCGACTAGTATGTAACCCGCCTGCGCGATCGACGAATACGCGAGCAGCCGCTTCACGTTGTTCTGGACCAGGGCTCCAATGTTCCCGATGGTCATCGAAAGCACGGCGGAAACCCAGATCATCCAGAACCATCCCGGAGCATCGGTCGCGAAGAGCACACGCAGCAGAACTGCGAAAGCCGCAGCCTTCGGTCCGGTAGACATGAACGCCACGACGGGAGCGGGTGCCCCTTCGTAGACGTCCGGCGTCCAAATGTGGAAAGGTGCGGACGCAACCTTAAAGCCGAGTCCGACGAACATCAGTGCAACGCCGGCATAGGCAAGCGGCGTCACGCCCTTGCTGAGCGTCGCAGCGATCGTGTATATGCTCGTGGAGCCGGTGGCGCCGAACATCAGCGCCACACCATAGAGGAAGAAGGCAGTAGCAAACGAGCCGAGGAGGAAATATTTGATCGACGACTCAATGCTGATGGGAGCATTGCGCCGGAATCCCGCGAGAATGTAGGTGCCGATAGAGGAGATCTCGAGCGCGATGAAGATGAGCACCAGCTCAACCGCTGACGACATCAGCATCATGCCAACGGCGCTCAGCAGAATGAGTCCGTAGTATTCGCCGTAACGAATTTGCTGCACGTTCAAGTACTCGAATGAAGCGAGGATCACGACGGCGGCGATCAGCCCGATCAGCACGTGAAAGAAGATGCTGAACGCGTCCACGCGGATCATGTCGAAGAAGGCGAGGCCGGTGTACTGCGATTGATAAAGGCTAGCCACGATGGAAAGCACCGTGCCGGCCAGTGCCACAACGCCGAGACCTTTGCGATTGTTATGCTCGCCTAATGTCGGCTCGATGAGCATCACCAGCAGGCCGAACACGATCAGGATGAGTTCGGGCAAGAGTCGAATGTAGTCAGTTGTCGGAATCATTGTCCGCTCACCTGCGTCTGTAAGGATGCTTGTGCCGTGCGGCCCGGGCTCGCAGGTGCGCTCGGTATGGCGTGCGCGGCGGTGTTGTCGTTGGAGACGAATTTCTGCGCAGCACCGTCGATGGCGCGCGTCCAGATTAGGGGCGCTACGCCCATAATCAGGGCTGCGGCAACAAAAGGCCACAGGGTCGCGCGCTCGCGGGCATTCACGTCAGGCAAGGCGCGGTTCTCGTCGTTCCTGAAATTGCCGTAGAACACGCGCTGGTACATCCAGAGCATGTAGCACGCGCTCCAGATCACACCGGTCGCAGCGAGAACTCCGTAAACATGGTTTGCCTGAAAAGCGCCGGTTAGCACCAGAAACTCGCCGATGAATCCGTTCAGCAGGGGCAGGCCAATAGAGGCGAGGGTGGCGATCAGGAAAAACGTGGAATACACCGGCATCGAAGTCGCCAGCCCGCCGAATTCGGTGATCTCATAAGTGTGCCGCCGGTCGTAGAGCATTCCGGCCAAGGTGAAGAGAGCACCGGTTGAGACGCCGTGGGCCAGCATCACGAACTCGGCGCCCACGATTCCGTAGCTGGTGAAGCTGAAGATTCCGAGCACCACAAAGCCCAGGTGGCTGACAGACGAATACGCGATCAGCTTCTTCATGTTGGGCTGCACCATCGCAACCAGCGCGCCGTAGATAATACCGATAATTGCAAGCGCGATAATCCACGGAGCATTGCGGTGCGACTCCTCGGGGAAGAGTCCGAGGTTGAAGCGCAGCATGCCGTAGGTGCCCATCTTCAGCATGACGCCTGCGAGCAACACCGAACCGGCTGTCGGCGCTTCCACGTGCGCATCAGGTAACCATGTATGGAAGGGGAACATAGGGACTTTGACGGCGAACGCAACGAAGAAGCCGAGGAAGAGCCACTTCGCGGCCGAACCCAGTTCCAGTTGACCACTTTGAATCTGCTGCCGAATAGCGGTGAAGTCGAAAGTACCGGTGTGCGCGTAGAGCCACAGGATTCCCGCCAGCATGAATACCGAGGCGATCATCGTGTACAGGAAGAATTTCACGGCCGCGTAAATGCGCCGGTCATGGCCGTATACGCCGATCAGCAATGCCATCGGGATCAGCGTCGCTTCCCAGAAGAAATAGAAGAGGAACAGGTCGAGCGACACGAAGACGCCAATCATCGCCGCTTCGAGCACCAGCAGCAGGATGAAGAACTCTTTTACCGGACCATGTACTGAGCGCCACGACATCATCACGCACAGCGGAGTGAGGAACGTGGTGAGCAGCACCAGCCACATGGAGAAGCCGTCGACGCCCATGTGGTAGTGAATGTTCGGCGTGCTGATCCATTGCGCATTGATCTCGAACTGGAAGCCTGCCTGCCCGTTCACGAAGTGCACTGGCAGGTGCAGCGAAAGGATGAACGTCAAGATCGATACGACGAGCGCGAAGACTTTAATGTCGCGATCGCGCCGAGGGAAGAAGAGCAACAGCAGCGCGCCGCCGAGCGGTACGAAGGTTACCAGGCTGAGGATGAAGGGATGGATATCTTCGGTTTTCATCTCGTCCCCTTCCAGATCATGAAGACCACCACGGCAGCGGCTCCAGCCGCGACCCATCCGGCATAAGAGCGTATGTTGCCGGATTGCATTTGCCGGAAGCCGCGCGAAACATCGCGGGCGGCATCGGCGCTATCGTTCACGGTGCGGTCAATAACACCGACGTCGATGCCTTTCCAGAGCAAGTACGTCGAGCCAAGAATCAGCGGCTTCACGATAGCCGCGCCGTAGAACTCGTCGACAAAGTACTTGTTCTCAAGCAAGACATAGAGGCCGTGCAGGCTCGTCGCCATTTTCTCCGGCAGATCGCGGCGCTTGTAATAGAAGAACCACGCCAGGCCGATGCCGGCGAGAGCCGCGAGAGTCGCGTCGATACTCAGCTTCAACTCCATCGTGCTGCTAGGCTCGACTTGGGGAGCCAACGCAGCCGATTCCGGCGCCGCTTCCTCGTGCTCGAAGATCGGCGCCAGATAGTGTTCGAAGTGATTGCTGCCGCCCATCGCTTTGGAAATGCCGACCCATCCGCCAATTACCGAGAGGATTGCCAGGATCACCAGCGGAATCAGCATCACCTTTGGACTTTCATGCGGCGCGTGACCATGGTGTTCTTCGCGTCCGGCATGCTGATCGTGCCCTGTACCCCCACGATATTCACCGAAGAACGTGAGGAACCATAGGCGGAACATATAGAACGCGGTCAGGAAAGCTGTGATCAGGCCGATCAGCCAGAGGATCCATCCGTTAGGGCCGTGCACGTATGCGCGGAAAAGAATTTCATCTTTCGAGAAGAAGCCCGAGAAGCCGGGGAATCCTGAGATCGCCAGCGTCGCCGCGGTCATGGTCCAGAACGTGACCGGGATATATCTCCGTAGGCCGCCCATCTTGCGCATGTCCTGCTCGCCGCCAAGCGCGTGGATGACCGATCCTGCCCCAAGGAAGAGCAGCGCTTTGAAGAACGCATGCGTCATCAAGTGGAACATGCCGGCCGAATAGGCAGCGACGCCGCAGGCCATCACCATGTATCCGAGTTGCGAAACCGTGGAATAGGCGAGCACGCGCTTGATGTCGTGCTGCACCAACCCGATGGTCGCGGCAAAGAATGCGGTAGCGCAACCAATCACGGCGACGGCGCTCAGGGCAATCGGCGCGTGATTGAAGATCACATTCGAGCGCGAAATCATGTAGACGCCGGCGGTGACCATCGTTGCTGCGTGAATCAGCGCTGAAACTGGCGTCGGACCTTCCATCGCGTCCGGCAGCCAGACGTACAGCGGAATCTGCGCTGATTTACCGGTTGCACCGAGCAGGAAAAGCAGACCGATTGCCGTCAGCAGGCCCGCGCCTGCGGTTTCGACTGGCATCCCGTTTGCTTTCGCGAAGACCTCGCCGAAGTTCACGGTGCCGAAGTGTTGGATGATCAGAAACAGCGCGATCAGGAATCCGAAGTCGCCGATACGGTTAACGATGAACGCTTTCTTGCCGGCCGCTGAAGCAGAATCGCGCAGGAAATAGAAGCCGATCAGCAGGTACGACGCGAGGCCCACGCCCTCCCAGCCGACGAACATCAGCAAGTAGTTGTTCGCCAGCACCAGCGTTAGCATGAAGAACATGAACAGGTTCAGGTACGAGAAGAAGCGGTAGTAGCCGCCTTCATGCGCCATGTACCCGACTGAATAAACGTGAATCAGAAAACCGACGCCTGTGACGATCAGCGCCATCAGCATCGAAAGCTGGTCGAGTTGGAATCCGTATTCGACGGTAAAGCTGCCGACCTTGATCCACGGCAGGCCATACGTCTGAATGATGGTGCTCGGGTTCGGGAAAAATTGCGCGGCGATCCACCACGTGTACAGCATCGCCAGCCCGGGGAAGAGCAGACCGATCGCTGACACCGTTCGGTTAGAGAAGCGCCGTCCGAACAGGCCGTTGATGGCTGCGCCGACGAGCGGCAGAATTGGAATAAGCCAGAGAATCATCTTTATCTATATCCCTGCCTACAGCTTCAACAGGTTCACGCGGTCTGGGTTCAACGTCTGCCGCGTGCGGAACACTGCAATAATGATGGCTAGTCCCACGGCTGCTTCTGCAGCTGCGACCACCATCACAAAGAAAACGAACACCTGCCCGCTCAGAGCATGCCAATAAGCTGCGAATGCCACGAACGAAAGATTCACGGCATTCAGCATCAGCTCGATCGACATGAAGATGGTGATGATGTTGCGCTTAATCAGAAACCCGAGTACACCCAGGGCAAACAGGATCGCGCTCAGCACCAGGTAATAGGAGATCGGCACCATTAGCTTTCCCTCCGCGCGAGCACGACTGCGCCCATGATGGCAATCAGGATCAGTACGGAAGTGATTTCAAATGGCAACAGGAAGTCGCGGAACAGCAAATGGCCGATGTCCTGGGCCGATCCGTAGAGCGATCCCACGGGAACTTCTGCCCCCGTATGCGCATGAATGAGTGCCCACGCGACTGTGACAGAACCGACAATCAGGCCGGGCACGCCAATAATTAGCGCGACCTTGCTGCCGCGCGTGTGCTCCTCGGCGCCGGCATTCAGAAGCATGATGGTGAAGACGAACAGCACCATAATTGCGCCGGCGTACACGATGACCTGGATCGCCGCCAGGAACTCGGCGCCGAGCAGAAGGTATTCCGCGGCGAGCGCGGCCATCACCACAACCAGCGAGAGCGCGCTATTGATCGGGTGCGTCTGCGCCACCAGGTTGATGGCGCCCGCGACCGCAATTACTCCGAAGATAAGGAACAAAGCCAGATGAAGCATGTTTTTTTCCAGCGCGTCAAAGCGCGCTCATTGCGAAATCAGGAACGTAGCGCAACTACCAGGGCCGTGATCATGATGTTGGCGATGGCAAGCGGTAGAAGGAATTTCCAGGCGAAGGCCATCAGCTGATCGTAGCGAAAACGCGGCAGCGTTCCGCGGACCCATATATAAACGAACATAAAGAACACGACGCGCAGCGCGAACCAGAAGATTGGCAACACCGCTTGCAGGACCGGCGGACCGAATACCGGGCCCGACCATCCGCCCAGGAACAGAATAGTTGCAAGGCATCCAACCGTGACCATATTCGAGTACTCAGCCATGAAAAACATCGCAAATTTCATTGCGCTGTACTCGGTGTGATAACCCGCAACCAGTTCGGTTTCTGCTTCCGGCAAGTCAAAGGGAATGCGATTGGTTTCGGCGTAGGCCGCCATTAGATAAATGAAGAACGCGACAAACTGTCCTTTAAAGATGTTCCATCTGGGAATCACGTGGAACCACGTCCCGGTTTGCGCGTCGACGATTCCGCGCAGACTGAACGTCCCGCAAATGATCAGGATTCCCACCAGTGAAAGTCCAAGCGCCACTTCATAGCTGACCATCTGCGCGCTGGCGCGAAGTCCGCCGAGCAACGAGTATTTGCTGTTCGAAGACCAACCCGCCAATGCGACCCCATAAACACCGATACCGGTGATGCCGAGAATGATCAGCAGTCCGATATTCGTATCGGTGATTTGCAGCGGAGTGCTCACGCCTGCCACCGTCACCCAGTTGCCGAATGGAATCAACGAAATCGCGATCAGCGAACACGTGAGCGCGAGCATTGGCGCCAGGATGTACAGAAATTTGTGAACATATGGCGGCGTCAGGTCTTCTTTGAAGATGAACTTCAATCCGTCAGCCAGCGGTTGCAGCAGACCGAACGGGCCGACGCGCGTGGGCCCCCAGCGATTCTGAATGTGGCCGACAACTTTGCGCTCCAGCCACACGGTGTAGGCCACCGCGGTCAGCAACACAAACAGGACCACCAGGATCTTGATGATCGAGACGATCACAAATGTGGTGACGCTAAGATTTCCAGTTGGCAATGTAGTGAGCCTTCTGCAAGGGGACTATCGCCCCTGTAAAAAGTTGTGGAACCTGTGTTGCGATCAGTCCGCCGGAATCCCGGCATCTTCCGGGACGGCGCGATCGTTTTCCATTACCGAGTTAAGAACTGTCGAATAGCGCCCAAGTGTTCCTGACGTAAACAGCGTGTCGTCCGACGGAACAATCAACTCCGGATGGCTCGGCAACTGGCCTGCGCCAATATCAGGAATCTGCGTGTGCTGATCGTTACCGGCCATCAGGTTCAGACGCGAAACGTCGTAACCGGGCACCAGTCGCTGGATTTCGTCTAGCAGTGCCATCGGGTCAAAGGGGCTCAGCTTGGGCTCGATGCCTTGGCGCGTCAGCCATACTTTGTGACGATCCGCTTCGCCAGACTCTGCTCCACGTGTCTGTCCCATGTCGGAGCGCAGTCCGGGACCAAACGGAACCAGGCTGTGGACGTCGTAACCCATGGCATTCGCAATCCGCACGATGATTTCGAAGTCCGACTTCACAGTAGTGATGTCGCCAGCTTTTTGCACGCGCTGCAAATCGCCGCAGGTATTCGTGAACGTGCCCGACTTCTCGTAGGCGTTCGCTGGCGGAAGAACCACATCGGCGAGGATCGCGGTTTCTGTGAGGAACATGTCCTGTACGACCGTGAACGCACCCTTCAGTGCAAATGGATCCACGTTGTAACGGGCGATCGGATTCGATCCGACCACGTACAACGCTTTCAGCTTTCCAGTAGCCGCTGCCGGGAACATCTCCTGCAGCGTGAGGCCGGATTGCTTCGGAACTTTGGCCATCCATTCTTCGTCGGCTGAGCCGGTGATTTGTGAGACCGGGAAATAGCCGGGAAGAAGGTCGGGATACAGGCCCATGTCGGAAGCGCCGCGCGAATTGGCGTAGTCGCCGAGGCAGATCAGTTTGGCGCCGATGCTCTTGGCGAATTGAACCAGCGACTGGATGTCTTCGCCACGCAGTTCGGATCCGAAAGCAATGACTAGCTCTTTTTCCCCGAGCAGCTTGTCGCGAAGGGAAGAGAGGGAATCGCGGGAACCAAGCGAATCGGCGGAACTTTCGTTGCCCGCCAGGAAATGTGCGAACGCACCTTCGGCGCCTGCAGGAATCAGCTGGAATGCGGCCGATTGCCGCTGTAACTTGATCTCTTTGGAGTTCACCGTATACAGCCGAGCTTTGTTCAGGCGAACATTGTTGCGAATCTGCCAGGCGAGCAGCGGATGCTGTTCGGTGGGATCGTTGCCAATCAGCAGGATCGCCGCGGCGGAAGCCACGTCACGCATGGTGGCGGTTAGGCCCTTAGTACCCGCAAGCGCGCTAATGAAACCCGGATAATCCGCTGTCCGGTGATGATCGATATTGTTCGTACCCAGCACCAGGCGCGCGAACTTCTGTAGCAGGTAGTTCTCTTCGTTCGTGGTACGAGTCGATCCGATCACGCCGATGGCAGAGCCGCCATCGCGATCGCGCACTTCTTTGAACTTGCTGGCGATCAACTCGAAAGCCGCTTCCCACGTCGCGGGTTCGAGCTTGCCGTTGCGGCGGATATGCGGTTCAGTAATGCGTTCGGGGCTCTTCGCGAAGTCGAAAGAATAGCGGCCCTTGATGCAGAGGAAATCGCCGTTGATGCCGCTCTTATCGCGATTATCGCCGCGCATGATTTCCATGCCGGTGTCGGAGCGCCGTACGCCCAAAGTTGTTTTGCAACCGTCACCGCAGTGCGTGCAGACGGTGGAGACGTGATTCATCTCCCATGGACGCGTCTTATAGCGATAGGATCCCGAGGTGAGTGCGCCTACCGGGCAGATGTCGATGCACATGCCGCACTCTTCGCACTCGAGATGATCGTTTTGATTCGGCGCGATTACCGAGCTGACGCCGCGCTGCTGAATGCCGAGGGCCCACACATCCATGCCTTCGCCGCAGACGCGAACACATCGATAGCAGAGAATGCAGCGTGGACGATCGAAGAAAACGACGGGTGACCACTGCTGTTCGTCGCGATGATTCTTGATATCGACGAACTTGCTCTCGGCAGCGCCGTACGTGAACGTCATGTCCTGCAGTTCACATTGGCCACCCGCGTCGCAGACTGGGCAATCGAGAGGGTGATTGGCGAGCAGCAGTTCCAGCATCGACTTACGCGCCTGGTGGATCTCGTCATTTTCGGTCGTGACGATCATGCCTTCGCCAACCACGGTGGTACACGAGGTCTGCAGCTTCGGCATCTTCTCGATTTTCACCAGGCACATGCGGCACGCGCCCTGCACGGACAAGTTGGGGTAGTAGCAAAAAGAGGGAATTTCAACGCCGGCCGA
>Ga0207103_10290_pt1 | contig 13084 bp, 9 predicted proteins | sample Alteio_BWMinHeat_81_FD_153546 | JGI IMG/M metagenome (GOLD analysis project Ga0207103, IMG submission 153546) | Enriched cells from forest soil in Barre Woods Harvard Forest LTER site, Petersham, Massachusetts, United States -... | ecosystem: Environmental > Terrestrial > Soil > Temperate forest >...
GGAACAAATAAGAGAAGAAGTCAGCCAGATCGTCCTGGGCGAATTGAATGACCCTCGGATCGGATTTGTAACCGTAACTGACGTCCAGGTCAGTTCCGACCTCAGGAACGCGCGTATTTACGTAAGTATTTTTGGAAGTGAAGAGGACATAGTTCGAAGCCTGGGCGCGCTGAAAGCCGCTTCCGGCTTCATTCGTTGGCATCTTGGCCGCTCTCTTAATTTGAGACATCTGCCTGACCTCCACTTCGCGTATGACAAGACCGCACGGACTGCCACCAGGATCGAGGAGATTTTGAAGGAGGAAGGCTACAAGGCGCGTAGGCGCGAGGCCGACGATGCTTCGACCGATTCCTTGTCGGACTCATCAGCTCGCAACGAGCCTGAACCGTAACTGCTGAACCCCAGCCGCGCGCACGCCCGGTGTAATGTATGCTTAGTGAAGTAGTTGATCTCATAGAAAAAAAGAACAAGTTCATGATCACCTCTCATATTCGCCCCGACGGTGACGGGTTAGGCTCGGGATTGGCGGTCTACTGGATGCTCAGGAGCCTCGGTAAAGAGGCCACCGTCCTGCTTCATGACGAGATTCCTCCGGCCTATAGAGTGCTGCCAGGATCGGACCTCGTCATCGTGGCCCCGGATGTCGGGGGAGAATACGACGCGGTGTTCCTTATGGAGTGCAGTGATGTCGAGCGGCCTGGACTGCCCAGCCTGAAAGAGCAATTTGTTGTCAATATCGACCATCACTCAACCACACGCCCGTTCGGCAATATAAACTGGGTCGATTCGACCGCAGCCGCGGTCGGCGAGATGATCTACAATCTTTGCAAAGCGCTGGGCGTCGAGGTCACAAAAGAGATCGCCGAATGCATCTACACGGCCCTTCTCACGGATACAGGGAGCTTCCACTTCTCGAACACCACAGAGCGCACTCTGAAAATCGCTTCGGAGCTCGTAAGGCGCGGAGTCGAACCGGCCCGGATATCGCAAGCTCTATTCTATTCCCATCCGTTCTCCAAGGTCCGTTTGCTGGGTTTGGCCCTATCGACGATCGAGCGAGATGACACCGGTTACATCGCATGGATTACAATGAGCCGGGAGACCATGAGCGAAGCCGGAGCTTCGGACGACGACGCGGATGGCATCGTAAATCACGCCCTGTCGATCGGCGAAGTCAAGGCGGTCGCGTTCTTTAAGGAGCTGTCGCCCGGAGTCTATCGGGTCAGCCTGCGATCCAAGGGAAAAAACAACGTGGCAAAGGTCGCCGAATCCTTTGGGGGAGGCGGCCACCGGAATGCAGCCGGATGTCGCATCGAAGGGGACTTTGACGACGTAAAACGCAGGGTTGTTGAGGGACTTCAGAGCGCGGTTGGACTCGCTCCCGTGTCCGCATAGACCGGCCCATTCCGGGTTGGCCCATATACCAGTAGAGCATACCTGAGCCCTCAGGCCGGCCATAGCTCTCCATCAGAAGCCGAGGGTCGCGACAGAGCACCGGCCTAAACCGATAAACCTGAATACCATTCACTTGCGTTCGTCGGTGCCTGTTCGGCCCAAGCGACAATTTCGTCTGAAGTTACTCCAACTCAAACAGGATCGTAGCGCTCCGTATGTCGGCGCCCGATTCTTGATCGGTCCCTCGGGCCGCCACGTCCCGGCACTATTTTGAGCCTGTATCTGTTTTTTTTGATACCATCGTTGATCCTTGACCACGCTAAGGTTGCGCGCTCTTTGAAGCTACGGTCGCACGCTCTTAGGTTTAGCCGGTGAACGAGGAGCGGTTGAGCCCGCCTTCTTCCGAGAGCCCCCGATCAGCATAAGCTTGGACTTCTTCCTGGGCTCGGGCGGAGCCGGTTGTTCATTCCCGATGCCGTCATCCGCCTGAGCCTTGAGCCCCGACGTACGTGCCAGTACATCGCGCTCTGCTGTTAGCCAGTCGGCGAGCTCATCGCCGGGTCCTGCTCCACGCATCTCAAACAACTCATACGCGCGGCTCGCTATCCGTTCGTAAAGTTGGCCATTGGCAGCGGGCGCGCAATCAGCACCGATATCATTACTTTTTACTTTTCGTCGCAACATCAGTAACCTCCGAGGTACTTCGGTGACGCGTTCCCGCCGGATCTTGCCTCGATCTCACTATTGATGACCTCGACAGCCTGCAGATCTCGGGCACCATACGTCCACTCAGCGGCGTTACTCAGCAACAAGTATGCCGAACACGACCGCCGCGCCTCGTGCACATAAGCGGCGTCTGTTGTGCTCCCCGGGGTGCGCACCACCAGACCTCCTTTAGGTACAAGTAGATTGCCCCCGCGTGGGCCGCAGAGAGGAAGCTGTTCGCGTCTTGCTGGGGCAGCGCCCGAAATCCCGGCGCAATCGGTGCTGTCGCTGACAAGCCACGGTTCTGTTGGCTGTGGCGGCGGGCGGTACATAACTGTCGGCGAGGTCTGCTGCCACTGAGCACTGCATGTATTTTCAAGCCAGCAACGGCGCGTGCCTAGGAGAACTCGTCAGAATTCTCAACGCGATCAAACAGGGAGGCGCCGGGACCGTGGCTTTTCAGCCCGACCGCGGATAATAGGCCAAGTAACCAATCCGAGTTGCGCCACCCTTCCAATTTCTTGTACAACTACTGCGGAACTACCAGTGCTTCTCCCCAAATCTGAGATTCAAACGGTTCCTGAAGTTCGGCCTGTTCGGACCGGCCCGTCAGATGCTTGAACGACGGAATCGCTCTACGAGTTTCGGTGGACCTAATCGATTAAAAGGAGCAACGATGAAAAGGACTCTCACTTACTGTCTCGCACTTGTCGTATTAGCAGCGGTATTTGTTCCATCGGCGATCACATTTGGCCAGAATCAGCGTGTGCCTAGCGGCCCGGACCGAATCTACCAGGGGGCTGAGCCGCACCCAAATATCTATCGAGCTATACGTGCCCTAGAGGCCGCAAAGGGAGACCTGCAGGACGCCGCCCACGACTACTGCGGTCACAGGGTCGAGGCGCTCGAGTCGACGAATAACGCATTGAGCCAACTGGGCGCTGCCATTGCCTGCGACGAGAGGCACCGCGCCTCCACTGGTGCGGCAATAACCCCGGCCTCAGAAGCAGATCCGGTTGTAGCGGGTGGCGAGCGGCATCCGCTCATACGCGCGGCTATCAACGCCCTGCGCTCTGCTAGAGGGGATTTGCAGCGCGCGGCGCATGACTATTGCGGACATCGTGTCGAAGCTCTCGAATCGACAAACCGCGCCTTGAACCAGTTACAATACGCCCTCAACTGCGATAGGCGATAGAGCCAGCACCACCTTCCCAAGGAGGCCCGATGGTCATAATTCCGCGATTTGCCCATCGGGCCGCCCTCAATAATTCTGGGGTATAATTCTCATCAAGGATAGGCTTAATCTGATGACCACGGTAGCCGCAGGTTATCTTGAGGCGGAAAATGCATCTGCATGATGGAGTGAGGCTGGTACACGATGTCCGATCAGAGGCTTTTACAATTCGATCCGGAAGGGGGAATTGACCACTGCATGGGTAATACTGCCTTGTCTCTGACTATCGGGATTGTATCTCTCATTGCGGGCAGCCCAGCCTATTCCTTTCTGCGCGGCGCGCAATGGCATCCCCGCGCGGCGGGACCGGATTATGCAATGAGCTGCGAGAGTCAGAAACTGGGCGACAGCCGAGGAATAGATGTCTGGCGCCTTGGCGGCGGCTCAGCATTCTTTTTCGTCACCGGAATGACCATTGATGCTGACGGCTCGCCCCGCGCCTACCACCCCGACAACACCGGTCTCGATGATCTCGAGAACGCGCGCGGCGATGGCGGGTGGGCCGGAATCGTGGTTCAGGACGGCGAGCCGGTGGTCCAGGGGCCAGCCGACCCGGCGCCCGGTTATTACGTTTCACAGACTACGCTCGAGGATTGGTCCAAGAGGGCGACCGATCCCGCCAGGTATGTTGACTCTGAGAAGATTCCCTTTATCGTCCTGCCGGGCGATGTTGCCAGAATGACCGGCGCGCGGGTGGGCGACTTTGCCGTAGTGCGCAACTTGCGTAATGGGCGCTATTCGCCCGCGATCTTTGCCGATATGGGACCGGAGCTTGGTGAAGGCTCGATAGCGCTTGCTCGAGCTCTCGGGATTAATCCTGATGCCAGGCGCGGGGGCACGTATAGAGGCGTGCTTTATATTGTTTTTCCTCATTCTGGAAATCGCCGGCCCCGGCCCCTTGAAGAGATCAACGATGTGACGGCCCGCCTGCTCAGCGATTGCGGCGGTCTCGATCGGATCACCTGCAGTGTCGGGGCCGCCAAGAAATAGAATAAGCTTCATCTCGAAACCCTTTTGTTCAGCCAGGAAATCGCATAAACTACTTATGCGTCAGAGTAGACCCCGCCCTCGGTTACGACTGCCTCTACAAAACCCAGGATAGAAGAAAGAAACGTCCACAAGAGGCACAGGTAACATACCCAATGCGAAGGGGACCAGATCCACAAACCCATCCCGAGGTCGACGGGACGCCAAGAGTCCCGCGGCTAGAGCAATTGCTCAACCAATCCGAAACACCCAACGACATCTCAGAATCGTTCTTTGAGAACAACTCCTCGCCGGGCCTGGTTTACGACACCAGGACCCTGGAGTTCATGGCTGCCAATAAAGCCGCGACCCGGCTGTATGGCTACTCACGCCAGGAAATGCTGTCGATGACGATTGGGGACATTCAGTTCAAGGAGAACAACACCACAGATACGCGGGGCGGCATCTCCCGAGCATCCGGCGACGCCAAGCATGTAAAAAACGACAGTACAATCATCCACGCTGAAATCATCTCTCAGGAGATCGTGTTTCGAGGCAAAGATGCCACACTGATTACCGTGCACGATGTCACGGGCTGGCGCCAGGCCGCTGAGTCCTGGGACCAGGAGCGGCGATTATTCCGGTCCTTGATGGACCAATTGCCAGTATTCATCTACGCCAAGGACAGGGACAGCAAGTTTGTGCTCGCCAATATGACGGTCGCCGCGGCCAAGGGAGAGAAGGACCCGAACGACATGATAGGTAAGTCGGACTTTGATTATTATCCGCCCGAGATCGCGTCCGAATACCGCTCCATCGAGCAGGAGATAATGGATTCAGGCCGGGGGTTCACCGACCTCGAGGTTCACGAGCGAGACAAGAATGGCCGGGAGAGCTGGTTCTTGAACGCCAGGGTACCGTGGCGGGACCGCGGCGGAAACGTCATCGGAATCCTGGGCGTAAACCGCGATATCACGGATCGCAAACAGACCGAGAAGTCGCTCGAGAAGAGCCTTGCCGAATTCGAGGATATCGTGAGAGCCGTTTCCGAAGGCAATTTGACCACGCGCGCTCAGCAGGATGGAACCAATCTTGGACGCATTGCCCAATCTGTGAACACGATGCTGGATGATTTCGGCAAAATGATTGCCCAGGTCAAAGGTCTCGGATTGGCCATCTCGTCCAGCGCCACTCAGATTCTGGCTGCTAGCGAAGAGATTGCTACAGGGTCTCGCCGGCAGGCCGAAGAAATAACCAACGCATCGAGCGCGGTCGAAGAGATGGCCGCGTCGATGAGCCAGGTTTCCAGGAATGCCGGCAATACAGCCGACGCCGCCCGCGGTGCTCTCGAAATGGCTCGCCGGAGCGACATCGCCGTGCGGGACGCGGTCCAGGGGATGGGAAGGATCGACCTGGCCGTCCAGACCACCGCCGAAAAAATGCATATCCTGGCGCGCCGGAGCTCCGAGATATCCGAAATCCTCGCAATGATCAGTGATGTCGCATCTCAGACCAATCTGTTGTCATTAAATGCCGCGATTCAGGCGGCGCACGCCGGCGAGGCCGGCCTGGGCTTCAGCGTCGTGGCCGAAGAAATACGCAAGCTCGCCGAAAGGTCCGCGCAATCGACTAAGGACATCAGCAAAATAATCAAGGCCATGCAGGCCGAGACCGGCGAGATGCTGTCCTCAATGAACACAGTCATGAGTGAAGTCAAGAGCGGAAGCGATCTCGCCGAAACTGCCGGAAAGTCGATCCAGGAAATCACCGGGATGGTCACGGAGTCGGCTTCGCTGATCGAGGAAATATCGGTGGCCGCCGAAGAGCAGGCCAGCGTCTCGCACGGAGTCGCCGGAGCAATGCAGACCGTCTCGGCCATTGCCGTCGAAACGAGTTCGGGGACTCACGAGACTTCTCAGATAATGCAGGGTCTCGTGGACATGGCCGACCAGCTCAGCGCTGCCATACTGAAGTTCAAGATCAACGACGCTTTTTAATCGCGGTCGACGAATCCGACTCTCGTGGCGAGTCCCCGGGGCGATCCGCGCGGATCGGCCAATCGTGACAATCCGGCCACATCGTTCAAGTTAGGAACCCATGCAAGGGGGCACTATTTTCCATGCCTTCGCGAGGGCTATTCCGTTGCGTTGGTCGATGGCCAGTTGATGATTATTGGGCTCCAATTCAATGTATGGACGGAGCTCTCCGCCCCGAAAATGGGCCATGGTTTTGAGCAGCATCGTGTCTTCTGAATGCTCCTGGCATCATCCGGGAAGGCAAGTCATTGAAACTCTGGCGCGTGCACGCCCGATTGAGGTTAAATGGGTTTGAAATAAGTATGCTTGCATAGCTACAATCGTTCATTCGGGCGAGACCAGATAGGGTACTCGTCGGTCCCGAGCCTTCATGCCAATTAAGGAGAAAGTCATGCATCGATTCCTGCTAGGAATAGCCGGCTTGGCGCTTTTTGCGGTTTCTGCCTCGGCCCAAACCGCCGACGATATCGTCGCCAAATACATTAAAACCGTCGGCGGTATGGAAAGAATCCAGGCAGTAAAAACCCTCCGCCGCTCGGGTAAGATAGTCGGAGGCGGAGGATTCGAGCTCCCCACCGTCATGGACAACAAGCGCCCCAACATGTTTCGCCAGGAAGTCACCTTGCAGGGCCTGACCGGGATCATCGCCTACAACGGAAAGACCGGATGGAAGGTCGAGCCATTCCAGGGAAAGAAGGATGCCGAACCTCTCGGAGAGGAAGAAATGAAGCAGGCGATTGAAGAATCCGATTTCGACGGCCCTCTCGTCAACTACCAACAGAAGGGAAACAAAGTCGAATTTGTCGGAATGGATCCTGTCGAGGGCACTGATGCCTATAAGCTCAAGGTCACACTCGCAAACGGCGAAGTCCGGTTCTACTACATGGACACGGATTATTACGTGCCAATCAAAATCGAAACCAAGCGCATCATCCGCGGCGCCGAGATTGAGACCGAGACGGTACTGGGCGACTACAAAGAAGTAAATGGCTGGTATCTGCCGTTTTCCATCGAGAATGGAGGAAAGGGCAGCCAGTTCAAGGCCAAGCTCACCTACGAGAAGATCGAGGCCAATATCCCGATTGACGACAGCCGCTTCGTGGCGCCCGTCGCCAGCGCGAAACCAGCCCCCGGAGCTGCATCGGGCCAGTAGCCAGGCCGACAATCGATGAAGACGCTGAAAGCCCGCCGGGTTCATCAAGCAACAAATAAATCGAAGCAACGAAGGGATCAGGTAATGAACACGAAGCTAACGCACGGTTTGTCTGGGTGCATCCTCGCACTCGCGGTCGTTGGGTCCGCGCGGGCTCAGCAGCCGGCAGCCGGGCCCACTTCCCCCCTAGCAGTCAGGGTTGATTCAGAAACCATCTCCGGTCTTGGAGCCAGGAATATTGGCTCTGCTGCGATGAGCGGCCGCATCGCCGCCATCGACGGAGTGTGGGAAGGCCAGCGGCTCACCCTTTACATTGGCTCCGCAAGCGGAGGAGTTTGGAAATCCGTGAACGGCGGCACGACCTACAAACCCGTTTTCGACAAGCAGTCGGTGCAATCGATCGGCGCTATAGCCATTGATCCCAAACATCCCAAGGTCATCTGGGTAGGCACCGGAGAATCGTGGACGAGAAACAGCGTATCCGTAGGCGATGGCGTCTACAAATCAACGGACGGTGGCGACAACTGGACCAATATGGGTCTGAAAGACAGCGAGCGCATAGCCAAAATCCTGGTTGATCCCGCAGATAGCAATACTGTCTACGTAGCGGTTCCCGGGAAACTCTGGAGCGATAGCGACGACCGCGGACTCTACAAAACAAATGACGGCGGCAAGACCTGGACTAAAATACTTAAAGGCACCAACGCTTCCACAGGCTGTTCTATGGTTTCGCTGGATCCGCAAAACCCTAAGACGATCTTTGCCGGCATGTGGGACTTCCGTCGCACCGGATGGAGCTTCAGGTCCGGCGGGGATGGGCCGAATGCCCCGAGTGGCAGCGGCTTGTTTAAGAGCACTGATGGTGGCGCCACCTGGACTGAGCTTGATTCGGCCAGCGCCAAAGGTCTTCCTACCAGACCATGGGGGCGTGTTGCAGTTGCGGTGGCTCCATCCAAGCCTGGCGTCGTCTACGCGTTCATAGAAGCCGAGCCACCCAAGAACGGTCTGTATCGCTCGGATGATGGCGGCCAGACCTGGCAGGCTCTGGATCGCAGTCAAAATATGATCTGGCGGCCGTTCTATTTTGCCAACCTCATCGTCGACCCCAAGAATGAGAACAGAATCTACAAAGCCGGCGGCTCGCTGATTGTTTCGAATGACGGCGGCAAAAGCTTCAGCGATATCTCGGGCAGCGCCCACGGCGATTTTCACGACGTATGGATCGATCCAAAGAATACTGACCACGTTATTACGGGCGATGACGGCGGGATCTGGTACTCTTACGACGCCGCCAATCGCTGGTGGAAAGCCCAGAATCTGCCGATCTCACAGTTCTATCACGTCAGTCTCGATATGGATACACCCTACCACGTCTACGGAGGGCTGCAGGACAACAGCTCGTGGGTCGGCGACTCCCAATTCCCGGGAGGTATCACCAACAGCCAATGGGAGAACATGTACGGCGGGGACGGCTTCTGGATGTTTGCTGACACTTCCGATCCTGATTACATTTACGCAGAGGCACAGGGGGGCGAAATCGGTCGCATCAACCGTAAGACCCACGAGAACCGCACCATCAAGCCGCTCCCAGGCTACAAGGAAGGGAAACTCCGCTACAACTGGAATACGCCTATCCACATGAGCCCGACCCAGAAAGGCACCGTTTACATCGGAGCCCAATTCTTGTTCCGTTCCCGCGACCACGGCCAGACCTGGGAGCGCATCTCCCCGGACCTGACCACAAACGATCCGGAAAAGCAGAAGCAGGAACAATCAGGCGGTGTGACTGTCGATAACTCGTCCGCCGAAACCCACACCACTATCTACTCCATCGCCGAATCCCCTAAGAACCCCACCGTCGTGTGGGCAGGTACAGACGATGGCAACCTGCAAATAACTCGTGACGGAGGCAAGAAATGGAGCAACGTTGCCGGGAACATTCAGGGTCTGCCTAAAAACCCGTGGGTTTCTTCGATTGATGCAGGCCATTTTGATCCTGGCACCGCCTACGCGACCTTTGATATGCACAACTTTGGTGACATGCGCCCCTACGTGTACAAGACCGCCGACTTCGGCCAAACGTGGACGGCCGTCGTAGGTCCCGACAGCCCGGTGCGCGGCTACGCGCATGTCGTCAAGGAAGATCTGGTCAATAGAGACTTGCTGTTCGTCGGTACTGAGTTTGGTCTTTGGATTTCGCTGGACGGCGGCAAACAATGGGCTCAGTACAAGGGCGGCGACCTTCCCAGCGTGGCGGTCCGCGATCTGGCAATCCATCCCCGGGATAACGATCTCGTAATCGCCACGCACGGTCGCGGTATTTGGATCGTCGACGACATAACGCCGCTTCGAGCCCTCACCCCTGAAATGCTCGGCAAAGAGGCCATGTTCCTGCAGAGCAGGCCGGTCGTCCAACGGATTCCAGCCGGCGGTGGTTGGGCTAATGGAGACGCTGAGTTCGCCGGAAACAATCCGTCCAACGAAGCGGTCATCACCTATTATCAGAAGAAACGGCACATCTTCGGTGACCTCAAAATCGAAGTGTTCGATCAGGCCGGCCAATCACTCGGCGTGATACCAAGCAGCAAACGCCGAGGGCTGAATCGCGCTACGTGGGGCATGCGGTTGAAACCGCCAAGGGTCCCCACCGCTGCGAGCATTGGGGGCGGAGCGTTCATCGGCCCACGGCTACTCCCTGGCGCTTATACGGTAAAGATGACCAAAGACAAGCAGGTCTACACTGCAGAGTTCCATGTCGTGGCCGATCCGCGGTCTACCCACACCGCGCAGGACCGCAAGGCCGAGTTGGATCTGGCCATGAAACTTTACCGACTGCTAGGCGAGATGACCTACACCGTCGATCGCATAAACGGGCTGCGTTTGGCGCTCGACAACCGGGCTTCCAAACTCCCGGCCGGTGACCCCGTTCGGAGGCAATTAGAGACAGCCTCGGTACATGTTGATGACTTGCGCAAAAAGATCGTCGCAACCAAGGAAGGTGGAATGGTAACCGGCGAGGAGCGATTGCGAGAGAACCTGAGCGACCTGTACGGCGGCGTCGTGGGATATGAAGGGCGGCCGTCCCAGACTCAGGTCGACCGCGGAGATGCTATCGCCCACGAACTGGCCGATATCGCAAGGGACTTCGAGGCCTGGGCATCAAGAGAACTCGGGGGCTTGAATTCCGCAGTGTCAGGAAAGGGTCTGGAGCCGCTCAAGCTTATTACCCGGGCAGAGTGGGATAGCAACAACCAGTCAGCGCGGTAACAGTTCGTCCAGGCTCTTTAGCAGGTCTTTGCCACGCAGATCGGCCTGGCCTTGTTTGGTGTTGTTCAGGGAGACGACCTTGCCTTCTTTGTCGATCAGGACCGTTGTCGGAAACGTGTGAACCCGCAGATTCCTGATGACCGGTAGAATGCTTTCCCGCCTGGCCTGGGTCCAGGTCATAGCATTCTTTTCAAGGATTGATTTCACCTGGGGCATTATCTGAGGCTCGTCAGTATTCATTCCAAGAATCTCGAAGCCCCTCGGCTGGAATCTCGAATAAGCTGCTTTCAGATAAGGGAGCTCGCGGCGGCAAGGACCGCACCACATTCCCCAGAAATCGACCAGCAGGTATTTGCCCCGAAACTCGGAGAGACGGCGCTTTTTGCCATTAAAGTCCGTGAATTCGAAATCGGGCATTGGTCCGCCGATCGCCAATTCCATCCGTTTATAATCAGACGCCGGATGAGCCCTCATTACTATCAGGTTCTTTTCTACATCAGCTTTCTTGGTCGAAACATAGACATTGCCGGCCCTGAACACCACCTCTTCATCGTCCGCTTCGGCAATCTCGGGCGAGAAAGGATCGAGGTCGATCACACCGTCGCCATTCGAGTCCACGCCGAGCTTGCCCTTGCTAGGATTGACCTTTCGGCTCCGTGGATTGTAGTCATATTGGACCAGCGTGCTCTTTCCTTGAATATCGACCTTGCCTACAGCAAAGGCCGCCTTTGAGACCAGGACCAGCCGGTCTCCAGGTTTCATTTCGTCCATCTGAACATTTTTGAAATATTGAACTAACAGCGGAAAGTTTTTGAAAAACCCTTCTCTTAGCGGTTCGTTCACGGTTGTCTGCCAGATATAAGGGTTGTCAGTTCCCTTAAGCGCAAACCGCTCTTCTTCTTCCATAACTTTGTTCGTATTTACGTCGGCGTACAGGTATGGATCTTCCCCCTTGGGCTCGACCAGCAGCGCCAGAACGGCGAACTTATCAGATGTCGGTTCATAAATGCGGCCGGCCGTCACCTTAGCACCGGCTTCGATGGGCCTAGCAAATCTGATGCCGGACATATCCGATAGCGGTTTGAATACGATCTGCTCGAGGTCATCGGCATTTGGCGCGAGCTGCGGCTCGAATTTGCCCGTGTATTCATTGTCCGCCGCACGCCCCATCGAGACCAGCAGGATCAGGATCGCCAGTAAGGCGAGAAACGCCGGCCAAGCCAGCTCGGTCGCGGCACCTACTTTGTCTGCCATAGTCTCGGTCGCCCCGCCGCCCCTGCCCGTTAGAGGCGAAAGGCTGGCGGCTAATCGCGCTGGTTGTCGGTTGTGGTTCCGTGGCGAGAGCATATCTGTACTACTCCTCTAAATGTTTTGCAACGAGCTAAAAAGGGACCTGCGCGTGAACTAAACAAGATCGCGATGGAAATCTGACCGCTCAGAAGAAATCTGCTAAGCAAGAACGACAATCGATGTCTCTGGTGGCCCGTTTGGCGCACCGCGAGACGCGGCTCCGGACTTAGCGGTCCTTGGCCGCCTGTACCGCTTTCTCGATCCTGATTATAACAAGCTGATGTTGGCACGAGCCCAGATGACCAAACCTGACAGGGCCATGACTCGTTTGAAACCGCCCAATCGCCGTTATGTCAACTCTGCCAAAGCCGAATATCGACCTGTTTTTCTTTGCTTCCTCGGACTCGCTCTTCAAATTAAAAGATGGATCAAAGTCGACCCAGGTTTCAGCCGGCGTAGGTTCCGCTGTTTTAGGCGGCTCTCCAACCTTACATACCAGATCGTACAAGTAAGACTTCTCAAAGCTGTTGTCAAAGATAGCCCGCACACGGACTACCTTCTGGTCATAGTATTCAGGTTTGCTCGTCAGGTCGCAATAAGTGACCGTCGGAAAATCGGCAGCTCCGCCGAGCTCACTCATCTTTCTGTCGGTGCAGGCCGGCACAGCTAATAGAATGTTAACAGCGAGCGCAATTGAAATCGGGCAAAGGGCGTTTCTCACAGTCCAGATTCCTCTCAATGCCGAGCGTTGACGAATCTAATGGGACTCCGTCATCCTTATCGCACCCCTTATGAGCCATTGATTAATGAGATTTCGTGCTTGCCGCCTTTGATTTGGCGGGTCCGCCGCCACTCATTGTCGACGCCGCTGTGAATTTGTGCTCCATCTCTTTCTGGATTCGTCCTGCCAGCCCGTCCGGGTATGCCGGCCCTGCCTGATACAGGTTCATATGGTCCCTTCCGGGTACCAATTCGCACACGGCGTCGCTGCCCCTCTGTTTGAAGAATTCGCAGAGCATCTTGACCGCTTCCTCAAGG
>Ga0207103_10291_pt1 | contig 13025 bp, 8 predicted proteins | sample Alteio_BWMinHeat_81_FD_153546 | JGI IMG/M metagenome (GOLD analysis project Ga0207103, IMG submission 153546) | Enriched cells from forest soil in Barre Woods Harvard Forest LTER site, Petersham, Massachusetts, United States -... | ecosystem: Environmental > Terrestrial > Soil > Temperate forest >...
ACCTGACGTATGTAAGGCTTTCGAGCCTGATGCCTACGCTGGAAAAAAGGGAAGTGCAGCCAATTCGCCAGGGATGGCCTTCCATTGCCTCATTGTGAGTTTTTTCGTCTCCATCAACCTTTACACGGGGAGGTGTATTCACATGGCTTCGTTTGATGCGTCAAAAGATGAAATGCAGGCTATAAGCCAGCAGTCGGAGGCGGTGCAACGAGCCTCGGCGGCATTAACGGCCTCACTTAACCGCGCCCGCGGCATCCGCTTATGTCTCGCCGTGGCGGCCGTGCTGCTCATCGCCGTGGTCTGCCTGAAGTTCTATGCCCTGGGGATAGAAGTCCAGAGCCCCGAATACCAGAACGAGCTTCTGGCAAAGGGACAAAAAAGTTTTGCGGACAACTCCGGCAAATACTCGAGGCAGGTTGAAATGCTGATCGACAAGACAAGCCCTGCCCTGTCCAAAGCCTTTACCGAACAGATCAACAAGGACATGCCGGAATTTCAAAAGCAATTGGAGAAAGAGAAGGAGATTCTGGCCGCGAATATGCAAGAAGAGTTCAACAAGAGGGTGAACGCCTATTATGAAAAGCTTCAGGCGAAGCAAGAAGCCATGCTCAAAGAAGAGTTCCCCTCGATCAAGGATCCCGCCACTCACGAACGGATGGTGAAGAACATCGACAAGGCGGTGCAGAATTTGGTGAAGAGATATTTCGTCGATGATTTCCGGCGTCAAATTGAGGAAATGCAGGCTACCTGGGATCATTTTCCCGAAGCCGAGCGCCCGAAGCCGGGAGAGGCTTCTTTGATGGACCAGTTCATCACTACGCTCTTGCAGTACCTCGCAATCCAGTTGTCTCGAAGCGGGGTTATGCCGAAGGCCTGAGCCCATTTGAAGGAAATAGGCCCGGGTTCACTTAGGACATACGGGCTAGAATCGCAACGCCTCGTTTCTGCCACTGAATATTGACATTCATCGAACAACGAAAGGCCAATGCATATGTCTACTAACCCCCTGCCCGCTTCGGGCGATAGCTCGGCTCATGCCATGAAAGAGAGGCTCAGTCGCCTGGAGCAAGAATTGATCCGTCAGACCAAACGCGTGGACAGGAGCACGACCCTGACGGCCGTCGTCGGCATCATCGCTTTGATCGGCGTAGCCATCTATTCTTACATTGGCTACACCGGCATTTCCGAATCCATTAAGCCGAAAAATGTCGTCAGCTTGGTGGAAGTAACGTTGGATGAGAACCTTCCCCAATTACGGCGAAAGTTGGAAAGCGAAATCGTCCAATCCGCCCCGGAATGGGCCAACACCTTGAGCAAGGAAGCCCTGGGCGCCTTGCCCGTAGCCCGCAAACGTCTGGAAAAAGTCGCCACGGAGTATGCCGACGAGGCCTTGAAGGAGACTCGGTCGATTACCGATAAACGATTTCAGGAGTTCTACAAGACTCATCACGACGACTTGCAAAAGAAATTTGATGAATTGGCCAAGAGTCCCAACTTGGCCGAGAATTCGATCGCCGATATTCAAGCGGATTTGGAAAAAGATCTCCAGGTCGACTTGAAGGCCGATGCGACCGTCCTGCTGAAGGAAATCACCCAACGCAATCAGAATTTGAAAAACTTGCGCGACGGGAAAAACCTCAGCGCGGAAGCACAAATTGAGCGAAAGGGGTGGATGCTCTTCAAAGCTTTAGGCAAAGAAGGCCTCGACCTGAGCACGACCGGCCTTCCGGACATAGCTGCCAATGGGCAGGCGATTCCGACGACGGGTCAGAAACCCGTCGCGGGTGACGGCCGGCCTTCCAAACCGACCAAGAGGGCGCCGGTTCCCGCCAGTCAGGAGGACAATAAAAAAGATGCGACAAAGTCCGACCAGAAGAAAGACTCGACTCCCCAAGCCGGCAAGAAGGATGCGGATAAGAAGAAGGAAGATTCGGAAAAGAAAAAGGACTGAAAACCAGAGGCCGGTAACCATGATAGCCCGACGCGCTAGCAAGAGCCCTCCTTGCTAGCTCATCGGGCTATTTCTCTTCCTTCAGCGTGAATAGATACGCCACCATATCGACCAGATCATCCTCCGTCATGTAGGCGAGCAAATCGGCGGGCATGATGGACACGGGGCTTTTTTCGCGGGAGGCGATGTCCTTCTTGGCAATTTTCGTGTCCTTGGCGTTGGCGTCGCGAATGACGATGTGATCGGGCGTTTCTTCAACAAGCAGGCCGGTGAGCTGGAGGCCGTTTTGCGTTTCGATAACCCAGGAGAGGTACTGATCGGCGATGGCTTTGCTGGGGAAGAGGATCGACTCAAAAAGATTCTCCCGGCTGGCCTTCTTGCCGATGGCAGATAGGTCAGGTCCAACGTTGCCGCCGACGGCGTGAATCGTGTGGCATTTGAGGCATTGCAAATCGTTCTTCTGGCTTTCGGCCAGGATTTGCTTCCCACGAGCCGGATCGCCTGGGCGAGACATGAGAGAAGCAATTGCGGGCAGTTTTTTCAGATCGAGGCGCGGCGCGGCGAAAACAACCATGGCGCGCTCCTGAAGATCGCCGAAGGGAGAGTTGCGGAGTAACCGGCCCACGTCGGCCCGGAGATCGTCGGACAGTTGCTTCTTGCCACCTTGGTCCAACAGCCATTCCGTACCGTGATAGGTACCGGCGAGGGCTTGAGCCGCGGTCCGCCGCATGGCCAAGTCGCGGTCGGTGGCGCGCATCACGGATTTCAGCGACTTCATCGCCGGCTCCCGGTCGGAGGAATACAGGTTGAGCTGCTCTCCAAAAGCCTGGACCACTCGCAAGCGCAGCTCGGCCGGCTCGATGGCGAGTAATCCATCCAAGGTCTTCGTAGCGGCCGGAATGGACATCGCGCCCAGTGCGGCCACGGCAGCGGTACGGGTGGGCAACGGTTCTTTGCCATCCCGGGCGATTTCAGCGACCCGGGCGATGGAATCCTCCTTCGCAGCCACACCGACCAGGGCCAACCCCAGCGATCGAGTTTCGGGCTTTTCTAGGAAGCGGTTGCTAGCCTCGGCCAACTCCTTGCTCCGGCGCAGGTCGCGCCATTTACTCGGGAGATTCTCCTTGAGCTTCGCCAGAATGCGGTCACGGACTTCGGGCGGCGCGTCAGGAGTGAGAGCGTTAATCATCGCCTGCCCACCGCTGGTGTCTTGGGTGCCGCCCAGGATGTCCACAATCTGAAGGCGTTGTTCCAGCGGGAGTGACGTGTCAATCAATCGCTTGCCCAGTTTCGGCATGACCGAAGGCGGCCGCAGCTCCCAGATCAGGTCGGCGACTTTCTTGTTCCATTCGGGAAACTCCTTTTCAAAATCGGCCAGGATTATTTCCCGCCGTTTCTGATCGTGATGCCCGACGGCGATTCCGATGGCTTCGAGGTAGAAACGGTCTTTGCCGTCGTACTTCTTAGCCAAATCCATGATGAGTGGCTTTGCCTTTGAAGCCTCACAATCGCTCAATGTTAAAAGAACTTCTCGGTACACCTGCTGTGAGTTGATAGCTGCAAGCAATGACCAAAGATCTGACTCAAGAACATCGTGCGACCGCCGCTCGTTTTCCAGGAGGGCGCGCGTGGCCGTCATCCGAAAAAGCGGCCCGCGATTTCTTAACGCCGACTCTGGGAACATAGACCAAAGCGACCCAGCAGGAAGAAACGCCTCAGGCTGTAGTACGTTCATGATCCACAGTGCTCTACCCCAAAGCCAGGATTTCCTTGTCTGACTCAGAGCCTCATCAATCACGGAAACTGCCATATCATTTTTCAAGTTCTTAAGTTTCATCATGCCCATATAACGCACTGATAACGCCGGGGAGGCCAACGCCGCCAGCAATCCTTCCTTGCTCTCCAAATCGACCTTCGGCACGCTCGGCTTATTGCCCTTCGGTGCGAGGCGGTAAATTCTTCCGCGGGTGGTGTCGCCCATGCCGTGGCCGCCGACGCCGGGATCGTACCAATCGGAGATGAAAACACTGCCGTCCGGCGCGACGCAGATGTCGGAAGGCCGAAACCAGGTGTCGGTGCTAGTGACAATGTCTTGGCGCTCGACCTCGTAGCCTACGCCTTGGGGCTTCAAGTGATAACACCGCACTTGGCGCGGGCCGGCGTCGGTATGCAGGAGCTGGCCCCAGTATTTCTTGGGCAGAAGTGTGCCTTCATAAACGCACATGCCGGTCGGCGAGCCGAATCCTGTGCGCAGGATTTTCGGCACCACACCCGGCTGGTCCTCGTGCCAATGTGACTGGCCGGGGCCACGCGGCCAATAACCGTAATTGCCGCCCGGCATCACGTAACAAATGCGCGTCTGCTGGCTGCCGTCGTCGTCGTTGTCGGAGACAAAGATGTTGCCAAAGCTATCCACGCACGGCTCATATTCGTTGCGGAAGTTGTGAGCGAGCAATTCCAGGTTCTTGCCGTCGAGGTCGCAGCGCCAGATGGTGCCGCCCTGGCAATCGGTTTGGTTGGTAGTCCACCTGCGGCCTTTGCCGTCGGAGCTTTGCAGGTTGTGCACGCCCTGGTCGCCGACGCTGAAATAGAGCTTGCCGTCCGGGCCGATCAAGATGCCGTGAACGCCGTGATCGTGATCGACGCCGCCGAAGCCGGTAAGCAGTTTTTTCGGCGGCCCGTCAGCTTTGCCGTCGCCGTTCTTGTCTTCAAAAAGCAAAATATCGGGCGAATGACAGACGTAAACTCTGTAGCCGGGGCCGACAGGATCCTTGGCCACGGCGATTCCCAAGGGCGCGAGAAAATCGGGGGCCTGATAGAAGGTCGAGACCTTGTCGGCTTTTCCCGTGCCTTTTGAATCTTCAAGGATGAGAATGCGGTCGCCTTCGGGCCGGTTCGGCGGCCGGTTGTGCAGTTTGTGGCGATAGTTGACCGATTCGCATACCCACACCCGGCCCTTGTGGTCGATGTCAATGCAAGTCGGATTGGCAAAGAGCGGCTCGGACGCCCAGAGGGACAGCTCCAACTCCGGATCATGAACGGTGAAAGTGGCAAATGCCTTTTCCGGCAGCACCTGGGCCACGGCACCGGGAATGAATGGAAAGAGAAATCCAAGGTAAAGCAGTTCGAGGATCGAAAAAAGAATTGTGCCACGATGCTTACTCATGGGAGGAAACAACTCCATCTCGGGAATGAGTCAGTAAACAAGAAACGAAGGATAATATATCCTCCCGGCGCGCCCTTCTCCAGAGACGAGTTTGGAGCAGTGATTCAAGTTCGACGTACAGAGCCGCTCACCAAGTGAGGCTTTGCGAACGGAGTAAGGGTGGTTTTCAGGAACAAACCGCTTACTTCGCTCGAAGACTCGCTCCGTGCGCGGCTCTTTGGCCGACCGCAAGCGGTGTGGAAGGAAAGAAAAACTGTTATCTAGAGATGCAATTAGTTAGTTCCATGCTCCCAGCAGATCGCGCTCCAGCAACGATGGCGTGGCATCGATCTGAGCCTGCTCGAAGGCCAATTGATAGGCGACCATTCGGGCCATGATTTCGCCGACTGTGAATCCTTGCAACAAGACAGCGGGGCAAGCACAAAAACCGGCCGGCGTGATCTCTCGAGGAGGAGGTTGGGGCAATGAATAGGTCACCACATCTTGGGGCAAGTCGCGAAAGACCATGACGCATTCACTTTCTTGGTCGGAATGAACCCAGTTGCCCGGAAACTATACTATGTTAATCGACTTGGTGACGTATGTGCCGTGAACAGGTTTTTCACATTCGCAAACGGCTTTTCACCGAATAATCGTTGCAACCGTTAAAATCGTTATTATAATTTGGCCTAATTGAGGAACCTGGGGTCGAAGCTCCAGGGCGTTTTTCTCCCCGCGCTGGCCGGCGGATTTCGGCCAACGAAAGGAGTGCTTCATGTCGAGCGTGATGATGGAACGGGCCGGGATGGCGATGCAAGGCATGAGTATGCCCGGGATGGGCGCCCCGATGGCGGGTCCGACGACGGCGATGCCCGGAGTCATGAATTGGCTCATGGTGCCGCGCTGCACTCTCAAAATGGAAAAGTGCACCGGCGGGATGAAGATCAACTGCTCCTGCGACGACAAGATGGCCTGCAGCATGGTGCAAAACCTGTGCAAGATGCTGGCCGGCGGCATGTGCAGTTGCTGCATGATGATGAACGGCATGATGGTCTGCACCTGCAACTTGACGATGGGCATGTGCAAGTGCGACATGACCAAGGACGGCGTGTGCATCACCTGCACCAGCGGCGACTCGAAATGCTGCGACATGATTCAGGCGTGCTGCGAGTGCATGGGATGCATGCTTGACAGCGGCTGCACCTGCTGCGTGATGATGAACAATACGCCGGTGTGCTGTGGATGCTGCTAATTGGTCCAGCCGTTTTGCGGTGGATCGAAGATCGCCCTTTCAGTTTCTAAGGCGCCGGCACAAACCGGTGTACCGGCGCGCGGTGTCATGGCGCTGAACCGCCAGGGCTAATGCCCGGCGGGTGCCGACCAGCGTCACTAATTTTTTGCCGCGCGTGATTCCCGTATAAAGTAAATTGCGCTGCAGCATAATGAAATGCTGCGGGTGTAACGGGATCACCACCGCCGGGTATTCACTGCCCTGACTCTTGTGAATCGTCAAGGCGTAAGCTAGCGCCAGCTCATCCAGTTCGCCGAATTCGTACCCGACCCGGCGATCGTCAAATTCCACGGTCATTTCCTGGTCTTCCGAATGAATGCTGACAATTCGGCCGATATCGCCGTTGAAAACTTCCTTTTGATAGTTGTTCACCGTTTGTAAGACTTTGTCGCCGATTCGAAAAGTCCAGCCGAAGCGCTCGATTTGAGAAAGGCCCGTGCCGCCCGGCGAGCCAGGGGGATTCAAAACCTCTTGAAGTTTGGCGTTCAAGTTGCGAGAGCCTAGCTCCGAGCGGTTCATCGGTGTCAGCACTTGAATGTCGCGGAATGGATTCAACTTGAATCGAGCCGGGATGCGCTCCCGCACCAACGTGACAATGCGGTCGATCACCGCTTCGGGAGTGCTCGCTTCCACCAGGAAGAAATCGCCTTGTTTGTCCGGAGCCGACTCGGGCATCTCGCCGTTCTTGACACGGTGGGCGGCGCGCACGATCCAACTTTGCCCGGCTTGGCGAAAGATTTCCGTAAGCCGAACCACCGGCACCGCCCCCGAATCAATGATGTCCGTCAGTACCGTGCCCGGTCCCACGGAAGGGAGCTGATCGACGTCGCCCACCAAGAGAAGGCAAGCCCGCGCCGGCACGGCCTGTAGCAACTGGCTCATGAGCACCACGTCCACCATCGATGTCTCATCGACGACGATCAAATCTGCCTGCAAGGGATTTCGGCTGTCGCGCTTGAATCCGTTGACTCCGGGATCGTACTCCAACAAACGGTGAATGGTGCGGGCTTCGCGACCCGTGGTTTCGCTCAATCGCTTGGCGGCTCGGCCCGTCGGCGCGCAGAGCTCACACACCATTCCTTTGGCGGAAAAGATTTCCAAGATCGCCCGGACGATCGTCGTCTTTCCGACGCCGGGTCCACCGGTAATGACCAGAACTTTTTGCGTCGCCGACTGGCGGATGGCGTGGCGCTGGCTGTCGGCCAGCTTGATCTTCATTTTCTTTTCCACCCATTCCAAGGCAGCTTCGATTTTGATGGAAGGCAGCGGATGCCGGCCGTGACACAATGCCTTGAGAGATTGGGCGATTCCCGTTTCGGCCTGATGAAGTCGTTTCAAATACAACCATGAAGCCCACGGACCGATGTCCGTGAGTTTGTCATCCCGGACAAATTCTCCTTCGCCGATGCCTTGCTCGATGACAGCTGTAATTGTCGTTCGATCGATACCGGTCAGCTCGATGGTCTTGCCAATCACGTCGGTCTCAGGATAAGCGCAATGTCCGTCATCGCTCAACTCTTGCAGGACATAGCGCACGGCGGCCAAAGCGCGTAAGGGAGACGCTCGGTCGAAACCAATTCGGAGGGCGATGTCGTCGGCCGACTTGAAGCCCACTCCCCAGATATCAGTGGCCAGGCGATAAGGATTGGCCCGGACCACTTCAACGGCCTGGTCGCCGTAGGTCTTGTAGATGCGTAACGCGCGGTTGGTGCCGATCCCGTGCGACTGCAAAAAAACCAGAATGCCCCGGACAGCCTTTTGCTCCTGCCAGCTTTCGCGGATGCGCTGAATGCGGCGAGGTCCGAGACCTTTCACCTCTTTTAAGAACGCTGGGCTTTCGTCGATAACACTGAGCGTCCGCTCGCCGAACGCCTCAACGATTTTTCGGGCATAATGTCGGCCGATGCCCTTGATCAGCCCGGAGCCCAGGTATTTTTCAATTCCCTCGATGGTATGAGGCGGCGTGGTGCGGATGTTGTCGGCCTTGAATTGCAGTCCGTGATCTCGATCCTGTTTCCATTCGCCCGTGGCTTCGATGTATTCGCCGGCCACGGCGCTGGGAAGATTGCCGACAACCGTTACCGGGTCTCGCCGGCCGTCAGCCTCGACGCGTAGGACGCCGAAGCCGTTCTCCGGATTGTGGAACACGACATGATCGATGACGCCGGCCAGTTTCTCCGCCATGGCGATCATTGTAAGGAAAAGTGTTTAGCGGCGGTTCACGGAAGCGCGATTCTTCAAACCGCGGCTAACCAATCGATCTGAGATATGATGGGGCGCTGGCGGGAGATTCATCCTCCCGGGCTGGGCTCGGCGGGGTGAGCCTCGGGTCCGGCAAACTCGCTCAACTTTTTGTGCAGCGTATTGCGATTGATGCCTAACCGAGCGGCGGCCTTGACTTGCACGTTGTCGCTCATCTGCATCACCTGTTCGATCAGCTCTTTTTCCACGCCTCCCACCAGCCGATCGTAGAGCCGACCTTCGTCGGGCGGCAGGCTGTGAATGCCGGCGCGCACCAGGTGTTGAATGAGTGCTTCCAGGTCGCCGCCTTTCATGCGGCCCAGCCGCAGGCGTCGCTCCTTTTGGCCCGAAGAGGCCAGCAAATCCGGCGTCAACGCCTTGCCGTTGGCCAATACCACCGCCCGCTCGATGCAGTTTTCCAGCTCGCGAACGTTCCCGGGCCAATCGTAGGCCAGGAGCACCTTCATGACCTCATCGGTGAGCTTTGGAGCGTCGCGGCGATTTTCCTCGCTATATCGTTCCAGAAAGAAGTGGGCCAACGGGGCGATATCTTCCCGGCGCTCGCGCAAGGGCGGCAGATGGATCGAGACCACATTGAGGCGATAGTAGAGATCGTCGCGAAAACGGCCGGCGTCAATTTCATCTTCCAAGAATTGGTTCGTGGCGGCGATGACGCGGGTATCGACGCGAATTGTCCGGCTCTCGCCAACGCGCTCGAATTCTCGCTCTTGCAAAACTCGCAGCAGCTTGACTTGGAGCTTGGCGCTCATGCTGCTGATTTCGTCGAGGAAGATGGTGCCGCCGTGGGCCGCCTCGAATCGACCGGTTTTGTTGTCCACCGCTCCGGTAAAGGCGCCCTTAATGTGGCCAAACAGCTCGCTTTCCAAAAGGCTCTCGCTGAGCGCCCCGCAGTTAACGCGGACATAAGGACCGTCGGCTCGGGGGCTCAGACGATGGATGGCCCGGGCGATCAGCTCCTTTCCCGTGCCGGTTTCGCCCACCAACAGCACGCTGCTTCGGGCCGGGGCCACGAGCCTTGTCCGTTCATAGACCGCGCGCATAGCTGGACTATCCCCGACAATTCCGGGCAAGGGCGCGTCCAACGGCTCGGGCGGAGGACCATTCAAAGGCATGACGTGTCGTGCGATCTCCCGTGTACCTCCCGTATGCTGAATGATAGCAAAACCGATGGTAAATTCGAAATTCAAAATTCGAAATCCGAATGCTCGAGATCAAAGCGAGGAGTCTAGAAGACCAATAAAATAACGATTCTTCCCTTCTTATCCTAGTATTCCTGATGATGGGGGATCGGCTTTCAGTTTTCGGATTTGGAGTTTCGGATTTCGGATTTGTATCAATTATTCCGATGAAGCCAATGAAGCAGGTAGCTCTCTGCCGCGGGCGGCTAGTAGAGCGGCCAGTCGGTCGGCAGACAACCGCGGATCGTCCATCAACAGACCGCCCATTTCGTTGAGCACATAGCCCGAAAGGTCGTGTCCCGTCCACCCTTGCTTTACCAGCTTTTGGCCGATGGCGTCTAACAATCGATCGCGAAGCTGGGTCGTCTGCCGGGAAATCGTGCCTTCGTGTAGGCCCAAAAGTTGCGCGACGTCGCGTTGGCTCAGGCGATAGCGCAAACGCAAGCCCAGAATCAAAAGCTCGTTGTCGCTCAATTCTCCCATGCACTCGCGGGCGGCTTGGCAAAAGGATTCGTGCCATTGACCGTTTTCCGAATCCGGCAATGGGAGCGCCAGGTCGTCTTCAGGCAGGGCCTGGATACCACCGCGATGCCGCAGTTGGGAGATGTGCCAGTTCTGAAAAACGCGGATGAGCCAGGGCACCAACGGCCTCTGGCCGTCGTAGCGCGCCAGCACCGGCAATGACCCTTCCGTATCGGCCACCAACAGATGGCTCCAGAATTCGGTGACGGCGCTTTCTTGCCGCTCCTCATCTCGAGGATAAAGCCGAACCGCGCGCGCCCGCAGCGCGTCCACCAACAGACAATCCACTCGACTTGCCCGCGCCGCGAACAAGTAATCCCAGGCCCGCCGATCGCCTTCCAAGCATGAGGAGGCGACAAACCAATCGAGCGGATATAGATTTTCCAGGTAGGTTTCCCAACTAATCGTTTTGCCGGCTTTTCCGCCAAATAAATCGTAGGCGCGTTGGAGATGGTTCTCAAACGAAGGGCGACTCAGCGCCACCGCGGGGAGTTGCATCCGGCAGAAGTGAAACAACAGCTCCGTCTGTCCCCAGGGCGGACGATTCACTCGCGCTTCTGCCACGCCGATAATTCCTTTGTTCAGACGAAGAGGATATTCACCACAAAGGCACAAAGCACACAAAGAAAATAATTCCGCGCGGGAAAGGGGCCATCGAGATTCTAATTTCCTCTTCCTTTGTGGTCTTTGTGTCTTTGTGGTGATTATTTTTGAGGAACGTATACCAAAATACCCAAGGCCGGTCCGGGAGGATTGTCTTTCTCGGCGATGGGCGGCGCATCCAGGCCGAACCCGTGCAGCCGAACCTTGCGCGGAAACACCCAATACCTCTTGTATATTGCTCCGGCCTGTTTCAAGAAGTCGCGAACCGCCTCGCTCTGCTTTTGTGTCAGCAAGGAAGCCTGCTCGGCGTCGAGGCCGGTCTTGGGATCGGCATAGGAGAGAATGACCATCTCGGCGCCATCGTGCTTCGTAAGAGTGGACAAATCGGGAACCAATTCTCGAAGCCGCTGCCGGCCACTGTCAGTGAGTTGCGCTCTTCCCGGCGGAAATAATTCGGACTCGGTAAACCATTGCGGGGTGCGCTCGCAGTTGGGCCGATAGAGAAGCTCGTGGGTGTCTTCCACATAGCTGCGGAAGCCCGGTAAGCGCTTGACGGCGTCGGAGGCCTGCTGAACCGAGTTCAAGGTTTTTCGTCCCTGCCGAACCAACGTGTTGGTATTCTCCACCAGCTCGTGGACGTTGGATTTTTCCCGATCGATGGCTTCCAAAACCTTGACAGCTTGGTCAATCGGGTCGCTTACGGGTCGAGAAGCAATTTGAGCATTGTCTTCGACGGCCTTGGCCTCCTTGCTGCCCGGATCGATCTCTACTACCTTACCGCCGACCATGCCGACCGGAACGATTTGAGCGCTGGCATCGGCCCGAATGAGCGATTGCAAGGTTCCATCGATGCGAAGAACCAAGGTCACCTGGCCGTCGGGGCTTTCGGGCATTCGCAGCTCCTCGACATCCCCGGCATTCCGGCCGAAGACGCGGACTGGCGTGCCCTTTTCTACGCCATGAATCTGGCGGAAACCCGTCCGAAGTCGAAACGTGTCGGCCCACAGCCATTGCCGATTGCCGACGGCGAACAGGCCGGCCACCGCCAGCCCCAGCCCCGCCAAGACGGACACACCCAGGATCGTGGCCTGCCAAAGTGAAAGAGAGCGTGACACGGCTTTACTCCCAAAATCGAGGTTGAAGCCAAACCAATCTATTATACCGACCTTGAGAGTGGGATGCTCAAAGAACCAGGGAGATATTGCCCGGCGACCGTTTTTTTATCGAGGCTCCTACGGTTTTCGCCCGATCAACTTGTCGAAATCCGCTTCCGTCAAAATCTTGATGCCCAGCTCCTTGGCCTTGCCAAGCTTGCTGCCGGCGTTTTCTCCGGCGACGACATAATCCGTCTTTTTGGAAACGCTGCCGGTCGCTTTGCCGCCGAGCTGCTTGATCAAGCCCTCGATCTCATCCCGGCTGTAATGCTCCAGTGTGCCGGTGACCACGAACGTCTGGCCGGTCAGGTCCGGTCCGCCAACCTGATCGGGCGTGGGTTTTGGATCTTGCGTCAACTTGACGCCATGGGATCGCAAGTCCTCGACGATTTTGCGAGTGTCCGGGTTATGAAATGACTTCGATATGCTTTCTGCCAAGATCGGTCCGACGCCCTTGATTCGACCCAGCCGGTCCGCCGAAGCGGCCATCAAATCGTCGATGTTGCCGAACTCGTCTGCTAGAATCTCGGCCATGCGCTCACCGACATGGAGGATTCCCAGGCCCGTCAACACCCGGGCCAGGCCTCGCTCTTTGCTCTTCTCAATTCCTTCGAGCAAGTTCTGCGCGGATTTCTTTCCCATCCGCTCTAAATCCATCAACTGTTCCAGCGTCAGCTTATAGAGATCGGGGATCGAGTGAACGAGTCCTGAATCCACGAGCTGATCGACCAGGGCCTCGCCGAGGCCTTCGATATCCATGGCGTTGCGATGTGCGAAGAACCGGAGCTTTTCCTTGAGCTGGGCTGGGCAGTTGATGCCGGTGCAGCGGTAAGCAACCTCCTCTTCGGCGCGCTCGACGGGCGAGCCGCACACCGGACATTTCTTGGGAAAGTGAAAGACTTTTTCATCGCCTTTGCGG
>Ga0207103_10292_pt1 | contig 13006 bp, 12 predicted proteins | sample Alteio_BWMinHeat_81_FD_153546 | JGI IMG/M metagenome (GOLD analysis project Ga0207103, IMG submission 153546) | Enriched cells from forest soil in Barre Woods Harvard Forest LTER site, Petersham, Massachusetts, United States -... | ecosystem: Environmental > Terrestrial > Soil > Temperate forest >...
CAGTCTGTTATATTTCACCCAGATGAAATTTACCCTATTCCATTTAATGCTTCAGAACTGGAGGATTAAATTAGTTTATTAAGATAAAGAAAGCTTGATAATTGATTTTTATATAATCCTTGAATCAAATTATAATAAAAAATATCAAATCCCCGTTCGTGGTGAGTAGCCCGTAGGGCATATCGAATCCATGAACGGTTTATAATTTTTTTATCTGCATTCATGGTTCGATACATCCGTCTTCGCCAAGGCTACGCCGGACACTCACCACGAATGGACTTTAAGAATTTTAACTCCCAGGTTTGTATTATTGTGAAGCTTCTAACTCTTCTTTTTTATTAGCTTTTCGTGATCCAAAAAGATATTCAGCAATAATAGTAGCAATATCTCGCGTAAAATATAAATTGTCTTTTGCTTCGATTAAAAATCTCCAATTATGCAAAATCTGAACTATGTTTTTATCTTGTTGACCTGTCTCTGAATAATATTCTGCAAAATCTAGAGAACTTGCCTTACAACTATTACATTTTATATGCATATCTGCACCCGATTCTAATAATATCTGTACAATATTCTTATCCCCTTGATTAATTGCCCAATGTAGAGGAGTATAACCAATCTCTCCTGATTTTTTATTTACATCTGCACCTGATTCTAGCGCTTTTTTAACTAAATCTATTTCACTGTGCTTCACTCCCTTAACAAGCATTTCATCAAATGACTCACTCATTGAATAAACTAACGAAAAACTCGTTAAAGAAAGCGCTAAAAACAGTAAAGCTAATTTAATTTTCATGATAACCCCTTAAATTAAAGTTTAATATAATAATTATTATTTATTTTAACAAACAGAATAAAAATGTCAACTAGTATTTTTCAGATAAAAAATTGAATAAAAATACCTATTTTTCTTCTTCATGAGCACAGCAGTGTTGTAATTCTAATGTTTTTTGTATAAGAGAATCTTTTTTAGATTTTAGCTCTGGCTTAGAGTCAAAATAAGTGTTTAGAAGAGAACTTAGATCCATATCAACCTTGGCCCCAGCTCTTCTTTGTCTGCCCTCTAAATTTTTTATTGGGATAATGCCTGCAATATGAATAGCATCCATACATTCCTGTTGAAGCACTCTTAAATTTACAGAATCAGTCATTTCACTTGGTACATGGTAAACTATTTTTACAACAGAATCTTTTATATTACTACTTCTTATTATATTTATTAACTGTTCAGTAGGATCAGATCCAACTTGCAAGTATGTATCTATTTGAATAAATGGACGAGTTGGAACCTCTACAAATTCATAGACTGTTTCATTTTTAGATTTAATTTTTACATGACAAAAACCTTTTTTTTCTTTTCTCTCTCCAAAATCTATTCTTTCTATAGATCCAGCATATACTAAGGGTATTTTGCCATTTTGATTTAAATTTTGAAAACGATGCAAATGGCCCAGTGCTATATAATCAAATGGCTCTATTGCAAGTTGCGATGGTAATAGTACCGGATCATTTCCATATATAGCCCGTTTTTCTGATCCTGAAAAAACTCCGGAACTTACAGTTATATGACTTGCAAGAATAGCAGGAATTTCAGGATTCAATTTTTTTGCAAACTCTTCAATAATTCTAGCAACAGATAATGATATATATTCTGTTATATGCGAAGCAGAACTAAAAATATGATTATTTAAAGATAAATTATTTCTTGATGGCCAAGGGATTCCAACTATTTGGACGGGCCCATTTCTTGTATTAATTACAAAAGAGGTTGGTTTAGAAATTACATAAAAACCATCTACCGGTAAAGAACTAAATACATCTAATGAATTAGCTTTACCAAAACTCAATGGATTATCATGATTTCCAACGATAATAACTATTGGTATACCCGCTTTATAAAGCCTCATCAAACAACGCATTAAAAGTTTTTGCTGAGTAGGACTGGGCGCCGCTGTCTTGTAAGCATCTCCTGAAAAAACAAAAAGATCTACGTTATGTTCTATGGCATAATCAATACAATAATTTAAAGCATTCTCAAAATCTAATAATCGTGAATGGATACCGGTTTTTGGATCTATCTTCCCGTAATTTTCCATTCCAAAATGTACATCAGCTGTATGTACGAAACTAATCATCCTTCGATTCCGTGCTGCGCACTTCACTCAGGATGACTGGGGAGGAAGAAATAGCTCCGGTCATGCTGAGCAACGTCGAAGCATCATTAAACTTTTCTCTAATAACTTGTGCATAATCTTTTTTATTTATTTGCTCAGTTCTTGCAATAGCCATTGAATTTTCAGGAACATCAGAAGTAATTACAGATCCGGCTGCAGTATAGGCTCCTTTGCCAATTACAACTGGTGCCACTAAGCTATTGTTACTTCCAATAAAAGCATCTTCTTGTATAATAGTTTTCTCTTTTTTAAAACCATTATAATTACAAGTTACTGTTCCGGCGCCAATGTTAACATTATTTCCAATTTCAGAATCTCCAATATATGTTAAATGTTTTATTTTTACACCAGAGCCTATATCGCTTTTTTTAACTTCTACAAAATTACTTATTATAGAATTCGAATCAACAGAAGAACCTGAATGAATATGAGTAAAAGAACCAATTACGCAATTATTTTTTACTGTAGAATTTTCAATTAATGTATGTGACTTTATAACAACATCATCTTCTATAATAGAACCATCTATAACACTAAAAGATTCTATAACACAATTATTTCCAATTTTACTATTTTTATAAATTTGCACGCCTGATCCTATACTAGTACCACTACCTATAGTAACATTTAAATCTATGTGATTATTTTGAGCAGTAGAAAACCTAATTCCACAATCCATCCAATATTTTATAATTTCAGCTCTTTTAATTTGTTCCACTGCCCACAATTCTTGTAATGTGTTTATGCCCCTTATAAAATCAAAGTCTACAGAGAATGTCTCAATTTTTTGATTTTTAATATTAGCTATTTCAATTAAATCAGTAATATATAACTCTTTTGTAACTTTACTTTCGTAAAGTTCATTGATCGCTATTTCTAAAAAATTCTTGTTAATTAAATATATTCCAGCATTAATACAAAAATCTTCTTTTCTTTCCTCTGTCTCATCTTTTGCTTCAATAATTTTTATCGAATTCCCGTTTTGCACAACTCTACCATAAGATTTCATTTGGGGATCGATATTATGTGCTATTACAAAACTAATTACTGCATTATTTTGCAAATGTTTTTGAAAAAGAGAATTTATTATCTGCTCCGTAATTAAAGGAACATCTCCATTTAGTATAAGAATATGATCTTTTTTCCAAAATTCCCGTGAACACAGAACAGCATGACCTGTTCCTTTTTGCTCTTCTTGAAAAGCAAAATTTATTTCATTATTATGGTGTGCCTTTACTAAAGACTCAATCACTTCTCTTTTATGACCAATAACCAAAGTTGTATCTATTTTCATTTTTTCTAATAACTTAGTTATATAAAGTATCATTTCTTGGCCACAAATTTTTTCAATTAATTTTGATTGCCTTGATATAAATCGAGAAGATTTTCCTGCAGCAAGAACTATAGCTTGAAGATTGTTATACATAAAAATCCTTAATTTTCTTTATAAACTCTTAGTTTATTGTATTACTAAAAACTATAATTGTTGATAAGAAATTAATATTTTTTTTAATTTTTTTAAATAGAGTTATTACTAAACAATGCTCGTATGGTTCGACAAGCTCACCACGAGCGCTCTTTCTTTCCTGTACCCGTTCGTCCTGAGCTTGTCGAAGGATACGAATGGGTTTCATAAGAAATCTAATATTAAAGGTTGTTCATGAAAGCTTTATTTATATTTTTGATTTTTCATTGTTCTGTTATAGCCATACATGAAGAAAAAGAAAAATCAGAATCATTATCTCAAAAAGTTATTAAGATAAACAAACAAAGAAGACAATATCTAGAAAAATATTTGCTTATTTCAGACTTAGTGAAATTAATTGAAGAATATGATCCAATAAAAGATTGGTGGAAATGTGAAAAAATTATTAATGACCGAATATTTTTTAGAATACATTACCCATCAACCTTAGACAGGGTTCATCTTACTTCATTTTGTATGTTACCGGGCAATAAATTAATTTCTGGTTACTTGAATGGAAGAATAGAAATTCATGACATTGATTCTGGTAAATTATATAAATCCAATTCACGAATAGATGATAATATAACTGCATTATGCATATTACCTGACAATAAAGTTGCTTCTCGCGGTAGAGGAACTGGTGTTAGTATTTGGAATATTGATTCTTGCGTATGCAATGTGCCCCAATTATCTGGTAATGTAGATACATTATGTTTAATTTCTGAAAGTAAATTAGCAATAGGCAATTCTGATGATTACAGAAATCGTTGTGGCCCAGGAGAAGTAACGATTATTGATTTCAAAACACATAAAGTTCATAAAACGTTGAAAATCAATTCCAAGGCATACTCTTTATGTTTATTACCTAATCATAAATTAGCCGTAGGATGCGAAAACGGGGAAATAATAATATGGAGTTTTGGTTCTTTGTTTAGTTCTACTACAAAATTAAAGGGGCACAAAGATATGGTTAAAGTATTATGTTTATTGTCTGGCAACAAATTAGCCTCTGGATCTAATGATAAAACTATAAGAGTATGGGATATAAAATCTGGCAAATGTCAAAAAGTACTGAAAATGAAAGACGGTGAAGAACAAACTGAATTCCATGTATTATGTGCACTACCAGGAAATCAATTAGCCTCCGGATCATTTTACTCCTCAGTTATTATATGGGATCTTAACTCGGAAGATTATCATATAGCGTATGAAACACATCATCATAATGCAATTTTTGGTTTATGCATATACCAAGAAAATAAATTAATTTCCGCAGATAGTAGCGGAGAGATAATAATATCCAGTAACCCGGTAATTTCCCTTTTAAGTCATAGCGATGAAGAATTTAAGAAATTTGTTCAAGAAAGAGATTCTTTATATTTAAAAAACAATAAAATTTAGATTACGTTACCAATTTAATATGCCTTTAAAAAAACACAAAATAAGCTATGCTTAATACAAGCCCTCAGCAAGATAAGGTATAATATGATTAGCTTTAATAAAATAACTTTATTTTTTTTAGTAGTAATTAATACATGCAATATTTATGCGATAATAGATAATCGCTATATTCCTCTATATAGACAAATCTTTAGACATTATACAGATAAAAAATCAGCATTTGGAGCAAACCTATTTTTTGTCACAGGCAAAAGCGCAAGAGATCAGGCAGGAGAAGATGTAAGCGTAGCCGAATTAAATGGCAAATATGATTTAGCAATAATTGGCAAATCGATGGAAAAAGCTGGACTAGAAAATCCAATACTTGATCAACTTCAAACTAAACCACATATTATTTTCGATCTTGATGGAAAATTAGAAGCGCAAGGTTTATGGATAGGATACGAACAAGCATTGGGAAAATATCTAGGGTTAGGTGCCAATATATATATGATGCATGTTACCTCTAGACAAGATTTTAATATTTCTGAAAAATTAATAAAGGATCTTAATTTATTAAATGGTATGGAAAATATTTTAAGAAAAAATCAAGGAGAAGCTAATGATCTAATGGGGTTAAAATTTGGACAATTTAGCAAAACAGGTTTTTCTGATTTAGATTTTTACTTTAGAATAGGTAATGTTGTTGATTATTACTATAAGTTTAGAAGAATCGATTATGGAATCTGTTTTGGTGTTCTTGTACCAGTAGGACCAAAAATTGAACTTGATAATCCAGCATCAATACCATTTGGAGGGTTAAATGGGCTATTTGGTATATATTCTATGGCAGATTTTACATTTGAACTCAAAGAAGATTTGGTAGTTGGATTATGGATACAAATATGTCAAAGATTTGAAAAAACTCAAAAAAGTAGAATTCCTGTTGGTCTAGAACCAATTGAGTTTGCACCGTTAACTGGACCTGTTCATGTAAAACCTGGAATAACATTTGGAATATCTCCATATATTGCCCTTGAAGATTTAATGAACGGATTTGGAGTTAAGGGACGTTACACTTTTGTATTGCATGAACATGATAATTTAATTGATATGCGTCCAGATAAAACTGTTCCTTCAAAATTAAGACCTGTTATAGACAATTCAGGATGGATAGCTGAGTATGCAACCATAAGTGGACTATATGATTTTAGTAAAACAAATAAACCTAGAAAATTTGCGCCATTAGTATATCTTGATTGGGATATACCTGTTAACGTATTTGGCGCAAGAGGTGTTGCTAAGACCAATAGAGTTTCTCTAGGTATGGAAATTGATTTTTAATTTAAAGAAAAGATACAAATATGGAAAAATCAAAAAAAGAAAAATTTTCCTTAATGAATTTTATCCCTGCAAAACAGTTATTTAGTTTTTTCTCCAATGATATGGCTATAGATTTAGGAACAGCTAATACTGTAGTATACGTAAAAAACAAAGGGATCATTCTGGATGAACCTTCTGTAGTTGCTGTTAAAATTAATTCTAACCAAGTGTTAGCCGCAGGAAAAGCTGCAAAGGAAATGTTAGGCAAAACGCCAGAAAATATAATAGCATGTCGCCCCTTACGTGATGGCGTCATTGCAAATTTTGAATTAGCCGAAAGCATGTTACGATATTTCATAAGAGCTGCAAATGGTAATCGTAGAACTTTAACCTATCCAAGAATGATTATTGGCGTTCCATCTGGAATCACTCAAGTTGAAAAAAGGGCTGTTGAAGATTCTGCAAGACAAGCTGGCGCAAAGGAAGTTTATACAATTATAGAGCCACTTGCTGCTGCTATTGGTGCAGGTTTGCCCATACAAGATCCATGTGGAAGCATGATAGTAGATATTGGCGGAGGAACTACAGAAGTTGCAGTTATTTCTCTAAAACATGTAGTATTTTGCAAATCAGTACGTGTTGCTGGTGATGAAATGGACCGCGCTATTGTTCAATATGTAAAACGCAAATACAATCTTCTAATAGGTGAAAGAACTGCAGAAGTTATAAAAATAAATATTGGAACTGTCATGTTAGATTCAAAAATGGAAAGCATGGAAGTCAAAGGACGAGACCTCATTACAGGGGTTCCAAAAACTATAACATTAACAAGTGCTGAAGTTAATGAATCATTACTTGAAACTATAGCAACTATTGTTGATGTAATTCGTGTAGCTCTTGAAAATACACCACCGGAACTATCTTCTGATTTAGTAGACAAGGGAATAGTTATGGCTGGTGGCGGCTCACTTTTACGAGGCTTAGATAAACTGATCTCAAAGGAAACTGGCCTTCCTGTGCGTATTGCAAAAGATCCATTACTTTGTGTTGTAAAAGGTGCCGGTAAAGTTTTACAAGAGTTTGATTTCTTCAAAGAAACATTAATGAAGTAAACCGTAACTTTCGTTTTCATGCGCAATTAAATTTAGATTTATTTTCCCCGGTCATCCTGAGGGAAGCGCGCAGCGCGAAGTCGAAGGATTTAATAAGGGTACTTGCGTGGCTTTTGAACAAGGCATTAGATTAAAAAAGAAATTTGGACAACATTTCCTAAAAGAGCAATGGGTTATAGATAACATGTTGCAAAATGTTGATCTAAATGAAACTAGCTCTGTTTTTGAAATTGGTGGTGGCTCTGGTTTTTTAACTAGAGCCATACTGAAAACAAAAATTGCTCGTCTTTGGGTTTTTGAAATAGACTCTGATTGGGTTAATTATCTACAATCAAATATCAAAGACAAGAGATTAACTGTTCACCATGAAAATATTTTAGATTTAGATTTCGATCTATTTAAACCTTATCAACCATGGACGCTGCTTGCTAATCTACCATACCAAATTACATTCCCAATTTTATATAAGATCCAAGAAAATAGAGCTTTAATAAAAGAAGGTGTAATAATGGTACAAGAAGAAGTTGCACAAAAAATTTTAAAACAATCTGGTAAAGATTATGGTTACGTTTCTCTATTTTTTCAACATTATTTTGACTGGAAACTTTTAGATAAAATTTCCCCTGCTGCATTTAATCCCCCTCCAAAAGTTTATTCTAGACTTCTTTACTTTAAACCTAAACAAATATTAACTCCTATAAAAGACGAAGAAAATTTCTGGAAATTTGTAAAAATCTGCTTTAGACAACCAAGAAGAACATTAAGAAATAATCTTATCCAAGCTCATTATAATTTAGATAATCTAGACCATAACGTTCTTAATTTACGTGCGCAACAAATAGATATGGTTGGTTTATTAAATCTTTGGAATAAGATTGATTATAAACCCTAACAACTACAACTTATTCAAAACTTCCCCAATCCTCTTGTCTAGCTTGCTCAGAATCTTCCTCATTCCATTCTTCTTCTACCGGCTCCATAGCAGCTTGAGCTAGGGCTTCTTGAGCTCTTTGTTCACGCTCTCTTTCTAGTTGAAGTTCTTGTTGTTGATGTAAAAGTTGTTTTTCTTTTTGTTTTTGAAGTATTTTTTTAATCTTCTGCACATTCAACTTGTCTTCCTCTTCTAGAGACATCTCTGTTTCTTTCTGTTTTTTATACTCTTTCTCTCTAATTTCTGCCTTTGTTTTCTCAACTAAATCCTGTTCTTCTTTTATATCTTTTTCAGTTTTGACTAAATCCATTATTTTTTTTATATTTTTCCACTGGTTCTACAAATTCAGAGTACTGATCTTGTTCATCTTTAGGTATAGACAATAAAAAGTCTCTCATAATACCCCTAGGATCCTCATTATTGCTTTTAATGTATAAAAAATTTGCATAATAAAATGCATTCTTATTTGATTTATCGGTAATATCTTTGTTAGCTCCGCTTTTAATCAAAGCTTCTACTGATTCATCATCACCTGCTTTAACTGATATAATAAGAGCTGTTTCCCCAAAATTGTTTTTATGATTTATATCTGCTCCACTTCTTATAAGTAGCTCCATTAAATTAATTCTATTGTCACATAAATAACACCCGGCAAATAGTTTTCGTGACTTTTTAGCTAAATTTAAAAGCGCTGAGTTACCTTTATTATCCTGCGCATTCACATCTGCATTATTTTTTATTAGATAATCCGCAAACTCATATGCAGCCAATCCTTTTCCACCCATTAATCTATCAAATACAAATATCAAAGGAGTTTTTCCTTCATAACCATCTTTAAAATTTACATAGGCACCATTCTCAAGAGCCTGTTTCATTTGATCGAAATTACCGTCAACAACCGCTCGCATTAACCTTCTGCTTTGTTCTAGAATATTTTGTTCAAAACCAGCATACCCTATTATTAAATTAGTTAAGTCAGGAATAAGAATATTTGATGCTATTACTTGATCTATATATTTTTGTGCAAGCTCATTTGACTGTTTTTCTTCTAAAACATTAATTCTATGAGTTTTCCTTTGAATGCGTTCATTTAGTGTCTCTTTCATTGCTCCCAAAATTAATGAAGCTTTCATTATTACAGAAAAAATTAAGATAATTAATTTAAAATTTTTCATTTTTTAACCTCCAATAAATATTTTAATAAAAATAATAACTTATGCTAAGCTATAACAATAATATCAAATACAAATAGAAATGTCAACTAGGGGTAGCTTATGGTGATTTATATCTAATAATCGAAGCTTTTAAGCAAAATTTCTCCTGCAGCATTTAATCCCCCTCCAAAAGTTTATTCCAGATTACTTTACTTTAAACCTAAACAAATATTAACTCCTATAAAAGACGAAGAAAATTTCTGGAAATTTGTAAAAATATGTTTTAGACAACCAAGAAGAACATTAAGAAACAATCTTATTCAAGCTCATTATAATCTTGATAAGATAGAACATGATTTTTTAAATTTACGTGCTCAACAAATTGATATAAATTGTTTATTGGACCTTTGGTATAAAATAAATAATATTTGAAAGGTAAAAAAATGAACTTAAAAAACTTTATATTTTGCGCTTTAGTGGCAAACGCTATTTCATATGTAAGATGTAGTGATATGGAACAGAAATCTCAAAAAGAACAAAATTTATCAAACTATGAACAAGTTCTCAAAATGTTTCCAGATATTCTTGATACTCTAAAATCCAATAATATAACTGAAGATGAAATTAATAATGCTAGAGACAGACTTCTAATTGAAAAAAATTCAATATGTTTCAGAAGAGGTAAAAATATAGTTTATATCCAAAAGACAGAAACATTACTTAAATATAAAGTAACTATACGTGAACCAGTTATGTTTTCTCATGCTTGCTAAAAAATAATTTTGAAAGGTAAAAAAATGAACTTAAAAAACTTTATATTTTGCGCTTTAGTAGCAAATTCTATTTCATATGTAAGATGTAGTGATATGGAACAAAAATCTCAAGAAGAGCAAAAATTATCAAACTATGAAAAGCTTCTAAAAAAATTTCCAGATATTCTTCCAACTTTGCAATCAAATGATATTACCAAAGATGATATTAATGATGCTAAACTCAATATTTCAGAAGATGGGGTATCTTTTATGAAGGATAATTTGACAGTCGTTATTCAAAAAACCGGAGTAACATATGAAGTATATTATGCTCGTGAGGGAGTTGCAAATTAGCTAAAATCTTAATTTAAGATAAAGCTCGTTAATTAAAGCGGGTTTTTTTTACCTCATAAGTATTGAACCTGCACACCCTTTTGACTTCATATTAATATTCTGATTTAATTAAAATTGATTATTTCTAACATATAATTAATGCACTTTTTATGTAGGGAGCAACATGTTTAAAAAATCAATTTTAAATCTTTTATTAATTGGCACATTACTTGGACATACACCACAGACTAAACCTGTTAGTCCCGGGATTTATATACCTGTAGGATTAATTTTAGGGGCAACCTTTGCAGCAGGTGCAGCAACTACACTAGTATGCGGAGCTTGTGGATACGGCTTGTATGTATGGATTGGAACCCCATTAAAAAATAGCTTAAGTTTAATCAAAGAAATAGAACAACTAAATAAATTTTTTGAATTAAGCAAAGCAAATAATATAAACGGGTTTACACTTGCTTTAAAAGAACAAAAAATAAAAAATAAACACAAGTTAAAGAAATTCTCAAATAAGCTAAAAAAATATTCAAAACAATTAGAAAAATATAGTTCATCTCTTTCTGAATCATTAATAAAAAAAGAAAGAAAAAATAAAGTCCTAGGTGTTCATGATATCAAAATGGTTTTAGCTGAAAACAAACTAGCTGTGCAAAAACTGAATGATTTAGAAAACTTTGTAGAGAAAAATCAAGCGGTAATTTTGAATAACCTTATCTATAGCGTATCCCTAAAAAGTTCATAGGAAGCTCGTATCCCTCGACGAGCTCGGGACGAGCGCATTTATTAAAAATTGTTAATACTTAGCTAAAGCTTGATTATATAAAATTTATAAAATATTAATAATGCGCTCATGGTGATGCTGAGCGAAGTCGAAGCATCAGCTCGAGCGCATCATAATAATTTTCTTAGAATTAAGACACCCCTGAAAAAACTTAACTCAAATCAAAACATTATAAATATATTAAGCCATTATTTTAATTTCATCAATATACTCAGTTTTAAAATATTCTCATTTGAAATAAAAAGCTACTAGACGTATTCAATTTTTTGATTTATAATATTCATAATCAATCTCAATTATAACTATAACAGGAAACGATGAATACTAAGACAGATCACATAAGAAATATTGCTATTATCGCTCACGTTGACCATGGAAAGACAACCCTGGTAGACAAGCTATTCCAAGCTTCAGGAATGGTCCAGACAGAAGAACGATCTATGGACTCAAATGCTATAGAAAAAGAACGTGGGATAACAATTTTAGCTAAAAATACAGGGATCTATTATAATGGCTTTAAGATAAACATTGTTGATACTCCCGGACATACTGATTTTGGTGGAGAAGTAGAACGTACATTACAAATGGTCGAAGGTTTTCTGTTATTAGTTGATGCAGCCGAAGGTGTTTTACCAGGCACAAGATTTGTATTATCAAAAGCTTTAAATTTAAATTTAAAACCTATAGTAGTTATAAATAAAATCGATAGACCTGATGCTGATATTGAGCGCACAGAAAATAGTATTAATGATCTATTTTTAGATTTAGTAGCAGATGCGGATCAACTTAATTACCCTGTAATTTATGGTTCTTCAAAATTAGGTTTTATGACTCTTGATCCTAAAAAGCCTACAGATTCTATGATACCGTTATTAGATACCATTATAAAATCAATACCTGCTCCAAAAGCACAAGAAGGCGGCTTGCAGTTTTTGTGCACAAATATAGATTATAATGAATATTTAGGACCCATCGCTATTGGAAGAATTTTTACTGGGAATATAAAAATTGGTCAATCTGTTGTAATATGCAAAGATGAAACAAAAAGTAAAGTTACAAAGATTACAAAAATATTTTCATTTGAAGGCTTAAAACGCGTAGAGGTTACTGAAGCTTTTTGTGGAGATATAGTAGCTCTTACAGGATTTGATCAAGATGCTCCTATTGGCAGTACAATATGTGATCCTGAAAATCCAAAGCCTATAAAATATGTAGCTATTGATGAACCAACTGTATCTATCTTAGTAGGAGTAAATGATTCACCTTTTAATGGCAGAGAAGGTTCTTTACTTACCTCAAGACATTTAAAGGAACGCCTAGAAAAAGAATTAAAAACAAATGTAGCTTTACGCGTAGAGCCAACAGCTTCACCTGATGTATTTAAGGTTTCAGGAAGGGGGCAGCTACATCTGAGTATTTTACTAGAAAATATGCGCCGTGAAGGTTTTGAAATGCAGGTTTCAGCACCACAGGTGATTTTTAAAACCATAAATAGTGAAAAATGTGAGCCTATAGAATGGATGGTTATAGATATACCTGAAGAATATCAGGGTGTGGTTATGGAAAGACTTGGTAGAAAAAAA
>Ga0207103_10294_pt1 | contig 12989 bp, 8 predicted proteins | sample Alteio_BWMinHeat_81_FD_153546 | JGI IMG/M metagenome (GOLD analysis project Ga0207103, IMG submission 153546) | Enriched cells from forest soil in Barre Woods Harvard Forest LTER site, Petersham, Massachusetts, United States -... | ecosystem: Environmental > Terrestrial > Soil > Temperate forest >...
TTATTTGCTTGGACAAGCATACTCATTTGGATCGAAATTACACAGCCTTTGGCAAAGTGGCCGATTCGGAATCGTTGGCCACGGTTAAAGCTATCGGCGGAGTGCCCACCCGCAGCGATAGACCGGTAGAACCGGTTGTGATCCAAACGGTATCGATTACCGAAAAAGCCAAGTAAAGGCGTACAATAACAAAACAAGAGGAACGTACCCTGGGATGGAATTCGAATCCGTGCGGTGGAGCGAAGACAATGCCCGCGGTTTGGAGCTGGAAGGGGACCCACGCAAAGGGAAGTTGTGAACCTGGTCAGGCCGGAAGGTGCAGCCATAAGCAACGGACCCTTGTGCAGTGGATCAGCCTCTTTCGGCGACGGCCGCGGGCGCCTTTTTCCTAAACCCGCATAGTTGGCCGCTAACTCGACCAGACTCCGAAGATTGGGAAGCCGGCCATGGCCAAACTCACGCCAACATCGACGAGCAAGGATACGCCTTCGCGCCCGGAACAGGAAGCATACACCGTATTAGCACGGCGCTATCGGCCGCAACAATTCCAAGACGTCGTCGGCCAGGAGCCGGTCGCCCGCGCATTAATCAACGCGCTGGAAGGCAACCGGGTCGCACATGCCTATCTCTTCACCGGCGCCCGCGGCGTCGGCAAGACGAGCACCGCTCGTATTCTCGCCAAGGCGCTCAATTGCATTAACGGCCCAACCCCGACTCCTTGCGATCAATGTGAGAGGTGTCGGAGCATTGCCAGTGGAGAAGATGTTGATGTCTTGGAAATCGATGGGGCTAGCAATCGAGGAATCGACGAAATCCGGGAAATCCGGCAGAACGTCCAATACCGTCCCTCTCGAGCCCGGTACAAGATTTACATCATCGATGAAGTTCACATGCTGACCAAGGACGCCTTCAACGCCTTATTAAAGACATTGGAAGAGCCACCTTCCCATGTGAAGTTCATATTCGCCACTACCGAAGCGCAAAAGATTCCCTTGACGATTCTTTCTCGGTGTCAACGCTTCGATTTCGCTGGAATTGGCACGCCTCGCATTGTGGAGCGATTACGGCAGGTAGTCGCAGAAGAAAAGATGAAGGCAGATGACGAAGCTCTGGAGCTAATCGCCCGCCGGGCGACCGGCTCCATGCGCGATGCTCAATCGCTTCTCGATCAAGTTCTCGCATTTGGTGAGGAACGGCTGACGGCCGAGCATGTATACCGGCTGCTTGGCACGGCTCACGTGGACCGTGTGATGGAATTGGCCAAGACAATTCTAGAACGCGATTCCAAGGAAGCATTAAAGCTGTTGGGCCGATCCGTAGACGAAGGTTTGCAATTAGGAGAGCTCCTGGACCAGTTGATCGATTATTGGCGGGACCTAATGGTTGTAAATTGCGGCGGAATGGACATCGGCGATCTCAGCGTGCCGAGTCGCCATTGCGACACGCTGGTCCGCCAGACCCAAACCGTTTCTTTGGATACGATTCTTGCGGGACTGGACATCCTGGGCACGACCAAGGCTCGCTTGCGCGGGAGCAACCACGGTCGGGTTCTCATGGAGATGGCCCTGGTTCGATTGAGCCGGCTCGATGATCTTGTCTCATTGTCCCAACTCACTCAATGGCTCAATCCACACGATGGTCGAGAATTGAAGTCCGAGAATCGAGGATTGAGGAAGCAGGACGGAAGTAAGACGATCGAAAATCGAGGAACGACTGTCGAGGAAGACCGGCACTTTCGTTCCGAGGTGCAAATTCCTCCATCCTCCATCCCCGATCCTTCAACGTCCGTCCCCGATGTTCAATCATCAAACGGTGCAAAAGAGCTGACTGAGGCTACTTTGGGAGAAATTTGGCCAGGAATTTTGAGTCAATTAGGGCCAATGTTGGCGGGAAATCTGAATAAAGCAGAGCGTGTAGCAATTTCTGGACCAAAAACCCTGGTTCTGACCTTTCCTCCGCGTTATAATCATGAGCGAGATTACTGCCAGGAGGCGACTCGAGTCGCTCGCATCCAGGATGTGATTCGAAAGGTCACGGGGCAATCTTGGAACATTCGGGTCGAAGCTGTCATTGGCGAGGAGGTTGACACTCTTCGCAAGGCTGCCCCCATTGAACGGGCGACGTCGAGCTATCGCCGGCAACGGGCCGAAGCCGGCCAGGAGCCGCTCGTCAAACGGGCTATGGATCAGCTCGGCGCCCAAATCGTTCACGTGGACGACGGTTTTGGAGTCGGCACGGCGGAACCTCCCGAACAACTGGAGAATGCCATCATTGAGGAGACCTGATCAATTATGAACATCAAAGACTTGGGCCAACTGGTCAGCATGATGACCAAACTTCCCAGCATCGACAAGATTAAGGAAGAGGCCGAGCGCATGCAGCAGCGATTGGGAGAAATCACGGCCGAGGGCGATGCCGGTGCGGGAATGGTGAAGGTCCGAGTCAATGGCCGAATGGAAGTCCTATCCTGTCAGATCGGCAATGAAGCGTTGGCTGACAAGGAGATGCTGGAGGATTTAATTGCGGCCGCGGTCAATCAGGCGATTGGCCGAGTCCGGCAACAATCGGCCGAGGAGACCGGCAAATTGGCCTCCAACCTCGGCTTACCTCTGGGGGGAATGAACCTTCCGGGTTTACAATTGCCCGGCACTTAATCCGATTTACCGGACTTCCGAATCGCCGGAGTTTTTGGAAGTCTTTGAATTCGATTGGGAGAAGACGGTGGGAATGGAGTCGAATGGGGTGATTGGGCGGCTGACCCAAGAATTGAGCAAGTTGCCCGGTATAGGACCGAAGACGGCGGAACGGCTGACCCACTATTTGCTGGCGGCTGATCGGGAACAGGTGTTGTCGCTGTCCGAGGCCCTGCGGGGAATCAAAGAAAATGTGCATCCTTGTCGGCAATGCTTCAACCTCACGGAAGGGGAATTGTGCGATTTGTGCCGCGATCCCCGGCGGGATGCCTCAATTATTTGCGTGGTGGAGCTGCCCCGCGATTTGTCGGCCTTAGAACGATCCGGGACTTTTCGCGGACTCTATCACGTGCTCCAAGGCCGTTTGGCGCCGCTAGAGAATATCGGTCCGGAGAACTTGACGATTGACGCTTTAGTCCGGCGAGTGCAGAAAGGCGGAGTGAAGGAAGTGATCATGGCGACTAACCCGACCCTGGAAGGTGACGGCACGGCCTTGTTCATTTCTAATTTGTTGGCGCCGACTGGAGTGAGCGTCACCCGCTTGGCGCGGGGCTTGCCCTCTGGATCGGTGTTGGAATTTGCCAATAGCCAAATGTTAGCTGATGCGTTGGAGGGACGACGAACTTTTTGATCAACCCGAATGATTGGTCGGTTCATGTTCGATGAAACGATCGTGAACTGAAAAATCACTGACCGATTTGCCTGAGGTAGCCCGATGCGACTTGACACGCATTTAAGTCAGCGGATGGACCAGAGAATGATTCTGGCCCCCCGCATGATTCAATCGATGGAAATTCTTCAGTTGCCAATTATGGCGCTGCAGGAGCGCATCCAGCAAGAACTACAAGAAAACCCGGTCCTCGAGCAGAAAGAGGTCCCGAACGACGAATCGTCGCCTACGGAAGAAACCGATGGTCAGGCCTCGGAAGATAATCCAGCAGACTTCGAACGTGAACTGGTCATCGACGAGGGCATCGACAAGGAAATCGATTTTGATCGTTTGGAAGCCCTAAGCCGAGACTGGGACCATCTTAACGAAGGGCACAAACCCTCGCGCAACGGCCTCGATGAGGAATCCGACAAGAAGCACGACGCCATGCAAAACATGCCGTCGCGACCCGAGTCGCTCCAAGAATACTTGACTCATCAGCTGAGCTTCTTGGATGTGACCGCGGAACAGCTCGCTCTTTTGGAATTCCTGATATCGCATTTGGATGAGCGCGGTTACCTGACCACCTCCTTGGAGGAGATTGCCAAAAGTTTTGAACGTCAAGCGGCGGAACGTGGTCAAACCGTGGCCATTCCTCTGGATCAATGGGAAGAAACTCTCAGGGTAGTCCAAAGTTTAGAGCCCCTGGGCGTTGGCGCGCGGGATTTGACCGAATGCTTGATACTCCAAATCACGCCCGAAACACCCCATCGCGACGTCTTGCGGGTCTTGATTCAAAACCACATGGAAGACATTGGGAATAATCGCTTGCCGCTCATTCAGCGCAAAACCGGTTTCGAATTGACCGTCATCAAGGAGGCCATTGAGGCCCTCAAGCACCTCAATATGAATCCGGGCTCTCAATTTACCGTCGACAAGATTCCCTATGTCGTCCCGGATATCGCCGTGGAGCGAACGGAAGCCGGAGATTATGAGATTCGGCTGCTCGATGATTGGACGCCGAATATCTATATCAGCCGCCGATACGTGGAAATGTATAAGAACAAACGCGAGGATCCAAAAGCCCGAGAGTACTTGAAGAAAAAAATCACGGCGGCCCAGTGGCTCCTGGAATCCATCGAGCAGCGCCGGGCCACCTTGGAAAAGGTGACCCGAGCCATCATTCAACACCAACGCTCTTTCCTCGATAAAGGCCCGGAATTCATTGAGCCGCTCAAGATGCAGCAAATAGCCGATCAGGTCGGCGTCCATGTCACCACCGTCAGTCGGGCGGTGGACGATAAGTGGGTGCAAACGCCACGCGGCATCTTTCCGCTCAAGCGATTCTTCGGGGGCGGGACGCAGACTCTCACCGGCGAGGAAATCGCTTGGGAGAAGATCAAGCAGAAGCTCCTGGAAATCATCGACAAGGAAAACAAGGCCAACCCTTATAGCGATGAGGATCTCGTCGCCAAGCTAAATGAGGCCGGCTATCCCGTCGCCCGGCGAACCGTGACCAAATACCGAAAAATGCTCAAGATTCCTTCCTCTCGCCAGCGCAAAGATTGGACCGCGTGACGGGCAATTGGCTTGCAATCCGCAATTCCTTTTTCCGAAATGAAGCCACTCGTCGAAGCCTTTCGCCGCGAGGAAGCCGTCTTGAAAGAAGGCGGCGGCGCCAAAGCCGTCGCCCGCCAGCATGATAAAGGGCGACTCACGGCGCGCGAACGCATCGCCCGACTCATCGACCCGGACACTTCTTTTTTTGAGCTGGGGCTGTGGGCCGCCTGGAAAATGTATTCGGATTGGGGTGGAGCGCCCTCCGCCGGCGTCGTCACCGGAATCGGCACGGCCTCCGAGCGGCGGGTGATGATCATCGCCAACGACGCTACGGTCAAAGCCGGGGCCTTTTTCCCCTTGACCTGCAAGAAGGTGCTGCGCGCTCAGCGCATTGCTCAGGATAATCGCCTGCCTCTGGTCTACTTGGTGGATAGCGCCGGCGTATTCTTGCCTCTTCAGGATGAAGTCTTTCCCGACGAAGATGATTTTGGCCGAATTTTTCGCAATAACGCGGTCATCTCGGCCGCCGGTATTCCTCAATTCGCTGCCATCTTGGGCAATTGTGTGGCCGGGGGCGGCTACCTGCCGGTGCTTTGCGACAAGCTGCTCATGACCGAAGGGAGCGGCCTCTACTTGGCCGGCCCGGCCCTCGTCAAAGCGGCCATCGGCCAAACCGCCAGCCATGAAGAGCTGGGCGGGGCAGCGATGCATGCCGCCGTCAGCGGCACGATCGACTTCCGCGAGCCGGACGACCCCGCCTGTCTGGACCGGCTTCGCCGCCTGATCGGCGCCTTACCGCCCGACCGTGTGGCTGTGTCGGCGACGTTATCGCCCGGCAGACCTCCGGAGGACATTTATTCGCTCTTCCCAACGGGACAGTCTTACCACTCACCACTCACCACTCACCATTCACCATCTGAATATGACATCCGCGAAGTGCTGCCTTGCATTCTCGACGCCGGTCCCTTCGATGAATACAAGTCCGAATTCGGCCAAACGATGGTGTGCGGCTACGGCCGATTGGGTGGCGTTGCCGTGGGCGTCGTCGCCAATCAGCACGAACGCCGCCGGGCGGCCGACGGTCATTTGCAATTCGGCGGTGTAATTTATGTCGATAGCGCCGACAAGGCTGCCCGATTCATCATGGATTGCAACCAAAGCCGGCTCCCAATTATCTTTCTGCAAGATGTGAACGGGTTCATGGTCGGCAAGGAATCGGAACAGCAGGGGATCATTCGGGCCGGGGCGAAGCTGGTCAATGTCATAGCCAACAGCGTCGTCCCAAAGATTACGGTGATTATGGGAGGCTCGTTCGGGGCCGGAAATTATGCCCTGTGCGGCAAAGCTTTTGATCCGCGGTTCATTTTCGCCTGGCCGACGGCCCGATATGCCGTCATGGGCGCAGAGCAGGCCGCCGGCACCCTCTTGGATATCACAATCAGTGCCCTGCGCCGTGCCAAACATGAGCCGGACGCCGCGGAGCTGGAGCAACTCCGCCGCAAAGTCGAGGAATCCTATCGCGAGCAGACCGACGTTCGCTATGCCGCTGCCCGGCTCTGGGTGGATAAGATCCTCGACCCGCCCGAGACTCGATCGGCACTGCTCCTGGCCTTGGAAATCGCCACGCGTCACGACGACGGCCGCGCTTTCAAAACGGGAGTTCTTCAGGTTTAGTTCCCGGTTATTATGCATCAAGATAAAGTCGCCGGCCGATCCGGTTTAGGTAATATCAAACTCCATTTCATCGAACGTTCTTCTCGACTTTTCTCATCCGAGTGCAATTGCAAATTTTCGACGCTCGTTTATAAATGCGATCTCTATGCTAGAAGGAGTAAGTTACGAGTGGTAACCGGTAGGTGGTGAGCGGTAATACCTCAGAGATTTTCAGTCCCTGGTGGAAGGAGAGCCATGTCCGTAGTCCCCGGCAAATCGACTTACCGAGGCATGTTGGCGGCCAACAAAAAAGCGGCGAGTATCACGGTTTCACCGCAACTGGTGGAAGCGGCACGCCTAGAGCCGGACGACGTATGCAAAAATCTAGAAACTTCGACGACCGGGCTAACTCAATTGGAGGCGGAGCGACGGCTTGAGCAGCATGGCCCCAATGAGGTGGCCCAGGAGAGGGAGCATGGCTGGGCCTGGCGGCTGCTGTTGACCTGTCGCAATCCGCTGGTGATTCTCTTGGCGATCTTGGCAGCGGTTTCATTGGCGACGGGAGACATCCGCGCCGCCACCGTGATGATGCTTATGGTGCTCTTGGGCGTGGGACTGCGGTTCATGCAAGAATCTCGCGCGGATAACGCAGCTGCCAAGCTGAAGGCAATGATCAAGGTGACGGCCACTTGTTTTCGCGACGGCCAAATGAAGGAGCTGCCCCTGAGAGAATTAGTCCCGGGGGACGTGATCAAATTGTCGGCGGGCGACATGATCCCCGCGGACGTTCGCATGTTGTCGTCGAAGGATTTATTCATCATTCAGTCCAGCTTGACCGGTGAATCGCTGCCGGTCGAAAAGCACGCTCGGGAGAGCCGGCCAAACGTCTCGCCGCTGGAGAATTGCACATTGAGCTTTTTGGGAACCAGCGTCGAGAGCGGCACGGCCACTGCCGTCGTCGTGGCCACCGGCCCGCAAACCTATTTTGGCTGCATGGCCAAAAGCATCTCCGGCCAAGCGGTGCAAACCGCTTTTGACAAAGGAATCAATCGATTCACCTGGCTAATGATTGGTTTTATGGGGTTCATGGTCCCTACGGTTTTCCTTATTAACGGCTTTACCAAGCACGATTGGAAGGAGGCATTTTTCTTCGCAATCGCGGTGGCGGTCGGCCTGACGCCCGAGATGTTGCCGATGATCGTCACCGTATGCTTGTCCAAGGGGGCATTGGCGATGTCGGGCAAAAAGGTGATCGTCAAGCGGCTCAATTCGATTCAAAATCTTGGGGCCATGAACGTTTTGTGTACGGACAAGACCGGCACTTTAACCCTCGATCGGGTCATTCTCGAACATCATTGCGACGTGGTGCAGCGAGAGGACGAAGGCGTTCTGGAAGACGCTTATTTGATCAGCCACTTTCAAACCGGGCTAAAAAACGTTTTGGACCGGGCCATTCTGGAGCACGAGGAAGTCTTAGAGCAAGTGTCGAAAAAGGTCGTAGGCAAGGTGGATGAGATCCCTTTCGATTTTTCACGGCGGCTGATGTCGGTGGTGGTGGAAACGCCCGACGGCAAGCATCGGCTTTTGACGAAAGGCGCACCGGAGGCCATCTTCAGCCGGTGCACTCGGTTCGAGCTGGACAGCGAGATTCTCCCGACGGAACAGGTCCTTATCAATGATCTCAAGGAGGAATACGAGAAACTGAGCTCGGACGGCTTTCGAGTATTAGCCGTGGCTTTCAAGGACCTTGAGCGGCGAGCGGCCTACTCCAAAGATGATGAGAACGACATGATTCTCAAAGGCTATGTGGCTTTCCTCGACCCACCCAAGGAGACCGCCGGTCCGGCCATCGCGGCCCTGCAAAAGCACGGCGTGGCTGTTAAGGTTCTGACCGGCGACAACGACCTCGTGAGCTGTAAGGTGTGCCACGACGTTGGCTTGCCCACCGAGCAGGTCGTTCTCGGCACGCATGTGGAGGGGATGTCCGAGGCCGAATTGGCCCAGGCGGCCGAGACGGCCACACTTTTTGCCCGGCTGTCCCCCGCCCACAAGCAGCGCATTGTGAAGGCCTTGCAGAGCAAGGGGCACGTTGTCGGCTTTATGGGAGACGGCATCAACGACGCTCCCGGCCTTCGGGCCGCCGACGTAGGCATCTCGGTTGATACAGCGGTGGACATCGCCAAGGAATCGGCCGACATCATCTTGTTGGAAAAGAGCCTACTGGTCTTGGAAGAAGGCGTCTTGGAAGGACGCAAGGTTTTTGCCAACATCCTCAAATACATTCGCATGGGCGCCAGCTCCAACTTCGGCAATATGTTTAGCGTGCTCGGCGCCAGCGCTTTCTTGCCGTTCCTGCCGATGGCCCCGCTCCAAGTCCTCACCAATAATTTGCTCTACGATTTTTCCCAGGTGCCTATTCCCACCGACAATGTGGATGAGGAGCAGATCGCCAAGCCGCGCCCCTGGCTGATCGACGAAATTGCCCGGTTCATTGTGTTCATTGGACCTATCAGCTCGATTTTCGACTATACCACCTATTTTGTGATGATCTACCTCTTTAACTTATGGGTCCGAGGGCCTATCACAGCGAGTTCACCTTTTTATCATTTGGAGAATTTATTTCAGACCGGTTGGTTCGTGGAATCCCTCATGACGCAGACCTTGATCATTCACGTCATCCGCAGCAACCGAATCCCGTTCCTCCACACCCAGCCGAGTTGGCCGCTTATTGTCACATCCGTCGCGATCATGGCCTTGGGCATGTGGCTGCCGGCCTCGCCCCTCGGCCCCTGGCTGGGCTTCGAAAAGCTGCCGGATCTTTACTGGCCGTTATTGGTTTTGACGCTCGTTGGCTACGTGAGCTTGACTCAGCTCGTGAAAACCTGTCTGCACCGAAAGGGGTGGATTTGAGTTTAGAAAAGTGAGTGGTGAATGTAAAAGCCCACAGATGGCCTTCCGTGGGCTTTAATCTCACCACTCACTCTTCAGGTCATCGGACTATTGCCTAATCGGCAAAGATGCCGGTGGCGTACCAGGTGCCGTTGGCGCCGCGAGCGATGTCATAGCCAAAATAGGCATGATCGCGCGATACGGCGCCCCAATGGCCCGAGGAATGCCGCCAGGCGTCCACGCAGGAGAAGGCCGCTTCCAAAACGTTTTCCCCTCCCACGAAGTTACCCCAAGACTCGGCCACGACCTCCGAGGCCATGAGCGATTGTCCTACCTCGCTTTGGAACCGATGCATGGCGGCAATGATATCGGCGTGATGCTGGTTTTGCATCTGAGCCTGGCGCAGGCTGTGCCTTTGGGCGTGATTGAGGAAAGCTTGATTAAGGCGGGCCAAAACACTCCGGGGACGTTCCGGATGGACGCTGACGGCGTAAATCATGCTGCGTTGAGTCAGCGTCGCTTCCGGCGGCATGTCCAGAATCGTACACACCGCATTCACGCCGTACTCCGGAACCCAGCCATAATGGCTTCTCATGAAAGGATGAATGGAGACGGCCTCCTGGTAAAAGGGAAGCTTGTCGTCATGGTAGCTGACCACCACCAAGCCCGGCCGACCCAACATTTCGCTCAAGGCCGGATGATCTAAAAGCCGCTGACCTTGGTATTGATAGTCCTCGGGCAACTGCAAGCAAACAAATCGCTGCAATCGCTCTTGGACTTCGGGATCGCGGATCACATTGTCGAGTCGATCATCGCCGCGGAAGTAAATGACCAAGTCTTTTTTTTCTTTCATGGCCTGGCGGGTCGCGCGATCGTAATCCGTTTGCCAGCTGGGCTGAGCCACCGAAAGAACCAAACTAAGCAAAGACAGAGACAACATACCAACCTCCTTTTTGTCAGGCACCGCATGGAAAAAACAGTAACGCCCGCAGCGCCTCTTCCGCGCTCCGTGCAAAAGCAACACGATGTCAACAACACTTGCTCTGCCTCCCAGGCGCGCGGCCTGGGGGCATGGAGAAGCATTTAGATGGGGCACCTATGGAAGGTGGGCGATGCGGAGTGTCCGTCCCGCGATTAACCGGCGCGTCATTGCGCCGGAGGATTGATAAGACTGGGGAATGATACAGGGTTGTCACTCGGTGACAACCCTCTGTCTCAAATTTTTGAAAAGTTTTTTGACCGCGCAGCTGACGCGGGGTCATCTTGCAGATGACAACGGCTTGTTAATGAACGTGAATGAGGAATCCGATCACTAATAATTACTTCTCATCGTGATGAGTGAAGTGCGGAACTTGCTCCGAGCGCGAACCGATGAATCAGCCGAACATGATTTATCGGTTCGCGTTTGAGAAATTCTTGGTCGCTTGGAGGCGCAGCGCCTATTAAGAAAATCTTTCTCCCCTTTGCTACGATCCGGACGCGGACCGATTCGGCGCTTTCCGCTTCTGATAAATCTCCTGGGCGGCCGGCACCCAACCCTGCAGGTCATGAATGCGGCGCTCATGACTTGGGTGAGTAGATAGGAATTCGGACTTGCTGCTTTTCCCCTGCTCCTCCATCCGCTGCCAAAAATCAATGGCTTGAGCCGGATCGTAGCCGGCCGCGGACATGAGCAGCAAGCCCAGGTGATCGGCCTCGGATTCATGCTTGCGGCTAAAAGGAAGCAGGACTCCCACTTGCGAGCCGGCGCCCAGCAGGGCTATCAATTGCTGGCGCTGGCCCAAGCTGAGGTTGTCGATCGATTGGGACGCCGCGATTTCGCCGATTTGCACTATTTCTTGTTGCGCGATCCGCTCAGCGCCATGGTGCGCGAGGGCATGACCGATCTCATGCCCCAAAACCGTCGCCAGGCCCGCTTCATTTTTCGCTACTGGCAAAAGGCCTGTGTATACCACGACTTTGCCGCCCGGCAGACAAAAAGCGTTCACCTGATTGCTCCGGACCAGCTGAAATTCCCAGACGAATTTTTGTGGTTGCAGCTGGGAAGCGGCCAGGAATTCCTCGGAGCCGGCGGCGCCGGCCAAGCGCCGGCCCACCCTCTGGACCGCATCGACCGCTTTGCCTTCTCGAACCACCTGCTCCTGGCCCAGAATCTTTTGATAGGTTTGTTCTCCGAGCTGCGCTTCCTGCTCGGGGCTCAATGCGACCACTTGATGCCGGCCGAAAGGCCCTTCCTGGCACCCGCGAGCCATGATGTATAAGGCGCCCAATATCGCTAAGGCAATTGGCAGCCAACGAATTCGGATCCCCGGTTGGTTGTAGCCATTCGACATGACCGCGCTCCTTTTCCGATTGAGAGCCGTATTTTGCTATCGCGTCATGGCCCACTGACCTAGTCACCGGGCTCAAGCCGGAATGCGCCTTTTCACCTTTCGGATCTTGAAGCTTATTCTATGTATGGGATAATCGCATCCAGCTTAATAAGAAATCTCCTGGGAAGCAAAATGAGCACGCCGGGCGAAATAAGAGGAACATTGCAACATGACAAGATGTAAATTAGCCCTGGGGTCATTGATTGCAATTTGCTGGTGCATAACAGGCCCCGCATCCGCATCGGACTGGCCCCGCTTTCGCGGTCCCAATGGAACCGGGATCTCCTCGGATAAGGAGATTCCGATTCAATGGACGGAATCGGACATGCTATGGAAAACGCCGATTCCGGGCGTCGGCAATTCGTCTCCCATCGTTTGGGGAAATCATGTATTCATCCAATCCGCCGAGGGAGGCGGCAAGGAGCGCTACCTGATTTGCCTGCGTGCCAATGACGGCAAGATTCTCTGGACCCGTTCGGTGTCCAGCACGAAAGCCCGCATTCACCAATACAACACCTGGGCCTCTTCCACCCCGGCGACCGACGGCCAATATGTCTACGCGCTCTTCTGGGATGGGTCGGCGATCGCTCTTTATGCTTTTGATTTTCAAGGAAACCAAATTTGGAAACACGGGCTGGGCGGCTTCACCAGCCAGCATGGACCCGGCGCCTCGCCTATAGTCCACGATGGCAAGGTCTATTTTCTATTCGATCAAGACTACGATTTTTGGCTGACGCCCTGCAGCGCGATCATCGCCCTGGACGCCAAGACGGGAAAAACAGCCTGGGAAGCTCCGAGAAAGGCCTATCGCGCTTGTTACTCAACGCCATTTATCTTGGAGGGCCCTCACTGGTCTGAATTGATCGTGGCCAGCACGGTCGGCCTTACCGGCTACAACCCGCAGACCGGAAAGGAAAACTGGAATTGGATCTGGCATTTCGACCGGATGCCGTTGCGCACGGTCGCGTCACCGATATTCTCCCAAGGCCTGATATTCGCCAATAGCGGCGACGGCGGCGGCGATCGACATGCAGTGGCGGTCCGGCCGGGCGGCGGCACGGGAGACTTTGCTACGGCCCAGTTGGCCTGGGAAAACAAGAAAATCCTACCCTATGTTCCGAGCATGTTGGCTTGGGAGGACTACATTTTCGCCGTGAATGACAAAGGATTGGC
>Ga0207103_10295_pt1 | contig 12982 bp, 11 predicted proteins | sample Alteio_BWMinHeat_81_FD_153546 | JGI IMG/M metagenome (GOLD analysis project Ga0207103, IMG submission 153546) | Enriched cells from forest soil in Barre Woods Harvard Forest LTER site, Petersham, Massachusetts, United States -... | ecosystem: Environmental > Terrestrial > Soil > Temperate forest >...
CAGAAGTTTGGGGGCAGCCCTATACCTATGAAATCACGCTGGATCCTCAAAAAATGTTCACATTTGGAATCAATGCCAGTGATATTTATGATGTTTTATCCCGCAGCCATTTTTCCTTGCCGGTGGGAAAATTTCGGGACGAAGTTCCAACCACGCTGAATACGGAACTGAAGACGATAGAGGATTATGAAAATCTTCTTATCAAAGAAAAGAACTTTGATGACCCTCATCATAAACAGCATCCTGTCTTCTTAAGATCTGTTGCCGATATTCAATTAAAAACCAATGACCGTCAGTTTAGGGTCCGCATTAATGGAAATCCAGGTCTTATGATTTCTATTAATCGTGCCAATGACGCCAACCCCCTAGAAGTCTCCAATTTAATCCGAGCCCAAGTGGAGGCCTTAAAGCCGATGCTGCCTGAGGGGATGAAAATGACGGTGGTCGTCGACCAGGCTGATTTTATTCGAGCCTCCATCAAAGGCATTGAATCTTCCATGATAATCTCAACGGATCCTTCTTTCGATGTCGATGTCATGGTTTCTAGACCCTCGACGCCGGCAAGTTTATCTTCCAAAATGTTTGTCACCGCGGATTCTACGAGCTCCGCGCTGGCATTGGGATAATTGGCCTTAATAATAACCGTTGGAAAGGAGACTTGTGGATATTCCCGCAGGGTCAGTGTTTCATAGCTCAAAAGCCCCAAAAGAACAATCATCGCATTTAAAATTAAGGCAATAACGGGATGCTTAATGAAATAAGTCGTTAAATTCATGGGATTTACTTTTTATTTTGATTGGCGATGGGCTGATTTTGATGAACTTTAACCGCACATTCTGGGTACAGTCGTTGAGGTTGGACACAGATCACCACATCCCCCATTTTTAGCCCCTCTGTCACTTCTACCTTTTCCTTTTCTCGAATGCCAAGTGTGATAGGAGTCAAATTTGCTTTATTATCTACGACGCGATAGACATACATCTTGCCTTCCCGAATGAACGTTGCGCCGTAGGGGATAACAATTGTATTATTCTTGTTTTGCAAAACCAGATCGACAGGAACGGATGTCCCAATCAGACATGTCTCGCAGGCTATATCAACATAGGCGGGGCACATATGGGTATCCTCATCAATCATGCGTTGAAAGTGAGTGAGAGGATAGAGTTTGTCCTTGATAATGACCGACTGCCCATTTTGTAAAAACTCAATCAACGAATCTGGAATATCAAACTCTACCATGAGTTGGGAAGGGTCATAGAAGGTAACCACGGCATCGCCGACCTCCAATTGGGATCCTTCATGGGTTTTGAAAACACCCACAATGCCGTCAAAAGGGGCAAAGAAGCGGGTTTTATCAAGATCAATACGGGTAGCTGCCAACCGTTTTTGTGCTTCAATCCAGGTATTTTTTTGGTCTTCAAGCATTTTGGCGCTCACATGACCCGATTTAAAAAGAGTCTGAGTTCGTTCGTATTGCTTCTTTGCGATATCTTCCGCGGATTCGGACAATTTATAGCTGGCTTCCACATCTGCATTTTCGATTTTCGCAATGAGGGCCCCCTTCTTTACAGATTCCCCTGCCGGAACCATATAATCCAATGTGCCCGATGTTTTTGTCATTAAAACAGTGGCGTGCTTAGGGCGAACGGTGCCCAAGAGTCGCGTGGTCTGTTTAATGGAAGTAGGAGAAATTGTCACGACTTCCACAGTTTTTTCCATTGGAGGGCCTTCCGGAGATATGGCCGATTTCAAGAAAACGTACGAAAGAGTTCCAATAAGAAGGAGGCAAATCAATAAAAGAACTGGTCTTTTATGAAAAATTTTAGAAAGACGAGCAATGAGTAAATGGATATACGCCATGGGAATCAACTTATAAAGTGGAGTAATGAAAAATATGGTGAGAAGTGGGTTGAATTATAAGGTAGCACTCTGTTTTTATAGAGTCAAGGGAAATATTAAGATTGTATTCGTCATTAAGAGCAACGTCACTATAAAATTTTCGAAAATTTAAATATTCGTGAATTTAAAGCTTTAAAACTTGCAAAGATGAAATCTTCAGATAAAGAAATGCTAAATTATATCTCGAATGGTAACATAAACACCCCAAATAAATTTATCCCACATCCGTAAAGAAGAAACCACCATATAGCTAACTGCGTAAATAACTCCCCATGATATACATAAGCGTTCTGAGTCTCATTAGTTCCATATAGTGTTTGTTCCAGCGGCGGGATGTTATTGGTTATGTTATTGACGACGTCAAGGCATTGAGTCGTAGCATTAACGATGGTATCTTTACAGGAAATTGCCATTAATTGCATCGTATTGGAAACGTTTTGAGAAGAATTGTCAGCCCATGATTTTGCCAACAAATAGGTATGTGTGTCTAAGAGGGTGCAGCTCCACTGAGATTGTTCAGCCGTAAGGTTCTGAAGAAAATCCATAATTGGCTGAGTTATATTATCACCGTACGATGTGCAATTTTCAATAGCTGACACAAAAGCTGATAGCAAACTCGTATTCATTATGGTTCCATTGAGGAGATCAAGATATTGAGTTAAACAAAGTGAACAGTTTTGAGTGACATTATAATAAGCATGATTATAGTAATCTGCTTTTAAAGCGAAGGGAACCTCTGCCGCAATAAAACCAGCAATTAACACCCCCCTGATTCCGTACTTACAATATAGATCCCGCATAAAAGATCGAAAACAGTCGTGGCTAAACGATCTGTCCTCCGTAGATATTATTGTATTCGTTAAATTCGCGAGTTCATTTAGGGAAGCAATACCATTGTTCCATCTAAAATGGGGCGAAAAACGAATTTTGAGCCCTTCTTCAATACATTGCTGTACTAAGTCAGGATAAATTTCATTATACTTTTTCCTGGCTTCGCTTGATATATTTGAGGTTTGGAAATGGATTACCATTTCTGTCAATGCTTCGAGTTGCTTAAGGACATCCCAAGAAGAGGGAATGGGGGTAGAATCGGAAATGCGAGCATGCTCGTTGAAAAGATAAGAAGGGGGAGTCTGCAAGTATTCATGAGTGAGATCGTTTGTCTGAGCGGGGGTGTTGGGGATGGTATCACAAGAGGTATCAGAATCACTATCAGAGGCGACTTCAATTTGAATAGTTGGGGTCTTTGCGAGAACCTGCATTTCAATGTCTGCTGGATCAGAAGCAAATTCCATCGCCATAGCAGAAGTTAAAATCACACAAAAGCGAATAGATATCATTCCGTAAATTATTTTTTTTAGCTTGAACTTCTGTCTCATATTTGATCTCTGTTTAAATTGTTCGATCGAAGCTGATTCTCTGTGAGACATTAACATATTTTTTAAATCACTGAAAGAAAAATAGTCAGGTTTCTCTGGTCATCCTAAGGGAACGTCACTATAAAATTTTAGAAAAATGTTTGGGGACATGATGATGATAATAACAGAGAAGCAATCAGACCTCCCTTTTGAAAGGGAGCTACAGCCCTTTAAGTTTATCGCGAAGCAATGAACTTTAGGGAGCGTTGAGAGATTTATTAATATAAGCCTAAGAAAAACTACTTTTCGGTTTATGAGGCAGCTTGAGCAAAAATCCCTTTAGTGGCACACCCACTAAATAACATACCTTATAGAGGTTTCTCGGGTCAGCGTCATTGCTCCCCCTAGAGTTAGAACGAAGCGGCAGCGATTGAGTGTGGCCATCCAGAAAATAATAAATGTAGCTTATTTCGTGGATGCACCACTAGTGCCCCCTGTTTTCTAATGCCCCCCCTCGCCATCATCCGGCAAGGTATCGAGGGTTTCTGTCATGGTTGAAATAAAGTCTACGAAGTTTGATACGCTGTTAAATTCATGGTAAACACTGGAAAAGCGGATATAGGCAACAGGGTCCAACTGAACGAGCGCTTTCATGACCATCTCTCCAATGGTACACGTTGGAATTTCCACATCACCACTGGTTTCCAAATGACGAATAATGCTGTTGATCACCCTTTCAATCTGCCCCTGTTGCAAGGGCCGTTTGTGAAGGGCCGTCTCAACAGATCGCGCAAGCTTATCCCGATCGAAAGGAACCCGATTCCCGTCCTTTTTGATCACAATCAAATCCCGTAACTGGATCCGTTCAAAAGTCGTGAAACGCCCCCCACATTCGGAACAATAGCGACGCCTTCGTATGGCGGACAAATCATCTGTCGTCCGCGAATTCTTAACGCCCGTATCACTATGGCCGCAGAAAGGACAACGCATCAGGCATACCTCAAGTCAGGATAAAGAGGGTATCGCTGACACAATGCCGTTACCTGCTGCTTAATAACTGGGTTGGGTGTTTCATCTTTGGCAACAGCCGTTATCACATCGTTGATCCAATCCGCCACCTGAATAAAGTTCTGCTCCGTAAAGCCGCGGGTCGTCATAGCGGGCGTTCCTAAGCGAATCCCGGATGTTGTCATGGGAGGGGTTGGATCATTGGGAATGCTGTTTTTATTACACGTAATATTGACCTTCTCCAAGGCTGCTTCAGCCGCCTTACCAGTGACACCCTTTGCCCTTAAGTCAACCAGAATTAAATGAGAATCTGTGCCTTGGGAGACAATATCAAACCCATGTTCTTGAAGGCGTTTTGCCAAAACCCGTGCATTATTCACCACATGACGTGCGTAAGTTTTAAATTCAGGACGCAACACTTCCCCAAAGGCCACGGCTTTTGCCGCAATCACATGCATGAGGGGGCCCCCTTGAAGACCAGGGAATATGGCTGAATTGATTTTCTTTGCAATCGCTTCATCGTTGGTGAGGATAACACCGCCCCGGGGGCCTCTCAACGTCTTATGGGTCGTGGAGGTCACCACGTGAGCATGGGGGATGGGAGAGGGATAGACATCGCCGGCAACCAATCCTGCAAAATGTGCCATATCCACCATGAAATAAGCTCCAACAGCATCGGCGATCTCCCGGAACCGCTTAAAGTCTATGGTTCGAGGATAGGCAGATCCGCCAGCGATAATCAACTTCGGCTTATGGGTTTTCGCGAGCTCCTCCACATTATCATAATCAATAACATGGGTGTCCGGCGTAATGCCATAGGCAGCAATATTGAACCATTTTCCTGAAAAATTGACAGGGGAACCGTGAGTCAGATGTCCGCCGGCATTAAGGGAAAGCCCCATAATGGTATCCCCGGGATTAAGAAGCGCAAAATAAACAGCTTGGTTGGCCTGAGATCCCGAATGGGGCTGCACATTGGCATAATCGCATTGGAATATTTGTTTGAGGCGCTCAATGGCTAAGGTTTCCGCCACATCAACGAATTCACATCCACCATAATACCGACGGCCCGGGTAGCCTTCCGCATATTTATTGGTGAGGACAGACCCTTGGGCTGCAAGGACAGAAGGCGACACAAAGTTCTCAGAAGCGATGAGCTCAATTTGTGTTTGTTGACGCTCCAACTCCTGTTGAATCGCATCGGCAACATCTGGATCTGTGTGAAATAAATCATCAATAAGATGGTCTTGAGTTGTGTGACAATTACTAAGCATCGGAGAACTCCTTATTTTATGGTGTGGGTGCGTGTGCGGCTCTGAAACGAAATGAATTCATTTTATTGTAGCGGCTCTCCTTTTTTGGTGCAAGATGAAATGTGAGAGTCCGTAAAAACTACCCTCTCAATGATCCTTCAAGACAAACCATGCAGTACCCAATAAAACCAATCCCATGAATGCGGAAAAGGAAACATCCGAGGTATGAAAATGATTTCTTTCCATAAGCTCACTTTCATAAGAAGTGAGCATAATTTCTCGGAGTCGCTCCCCCATTTCTTGCTTATCATGGGCCCGTTTTGTTTCTCTAAATTCTGTGCTGAGAACCTGAACTTCCCCTTGCAATTCTTTCAATTGATCAAAAAGTTCATCGTCTGAAGCAACCCCAGGGCTGGTAGCCCCTAGGGATAGAAGAACACCGAAAATCCCTAATTTAGAGCTTTTCATCGCTCTTACCTTTAGAAGCTTCCTTATTCTTAAGCTCAAGCAACCATTCTGGCGTTTCAAGACCAAGTTCATCATAACTTTTGATCTGTACCAGGGGTTGACCGTCGACACGATGCCACTCTCCGTTTGCATCTTCTACTAAATTGAGCTTGAGGAGCTTTTCTTTCAAAATCGCGTTGCGTTGTGTCAACACCTCAATTTTTTTATAGTCTGCAGGACCACCTTGATAAATATCAGATGAAATTTTGTCAGCTTCCATCCATTCAGGAACAGGGTTCTCTGGCACATCCCAGTCGCCGTACATGTCGGAGGCCCAAAGCGTTCTTTCTAGTCTTTTTGCTTCCTGGATTAATTTATTAATCCGCGTGCCTGTTAGAGAGGCGTCGTAACCAATATGGTAATTTTTAGCACGGCCATATGCATCAACTTGACGCACGGTTTTAAAATACGCCCCCTGATACACATAAGTCTGCGGCAGCCAATCCGTATCTATTCTAACCGTATTCGGCATGGCTTTCATTACCGCTTTGCGAACGAATTTTGGCAAGGACGGCACAAGATTTTGGGCATTGAACATCATACTTGGACTATAGCCAAAATTAGGATTCTGCCCCACAGGCGTTCCATTGACGAGCTGATTAGGTGCAAAATTCTGCACAGAATCCTTCGGTTTCTTTTCCCCAAAAGTCTTTTTGACTTTAGTTAACCCCTTTTTCAAGGCTGACTTGTATGTCAACTTTGACGTTTTTTTCTCTTCTTTGACTTCTTCTTTATCTTTTTCTTTAGAATCGTTATTTTCAGCCTTTATTTCTGACTTAAGCTCTGATTTTACATCTGTCCAGGCAGGGATATTATCTAGTTTAGTCTCCACCGCTGATTGAGGTTTTGGCTGAGGGTTCTCAATGGCCTTCAGCTCAACAACACCTGCTCGCTCTTTTTGAACTGGCGTAACTTTAGCTTTAGAAGCCTGTTGCTTCGGTTGAGACTTTGTTTGTTGAGTTTGTTTCGTTGCTGGTTGAGTCTGTTTCGTAACCGGCGCAACAGCAGATGACTTCTGAGCCTTTTGAGGTTGAGTCTTTACGGTAACCGCCGTCTGCTTTTCGGGGGTTTTCTTAACCACTGGTTGTTTTGCCACTATCTTTGTTGTCGTCGTGGTGGTTGTCGTCTTTGTTGTTTGTTGCTCAGGTTTAGACACTTTATTTTTCTGTTGCCCAGAAACGGATTTCTTTCTTTTCGTCCCTGCTGGTTTAGAATTATTCTTATCGGTGTTCCTCATAGTCATCAACTCAGCCAGAATCTTTTGACGTTCTTCCTCTGTCACTTGTGGTTCGGTTGTTGCATTTTTCGCTGAATCTTTAGATTGTTTTTGTTTCCTTTGAGTCAAAAGCTTTTGTGGCAAATTTTCTTGTTTTAGCTGTTGTTCTTCTTTCTTTGATACAGCACTTATTACAACATTTCCTAGGACGTCCGCATACTCATTCAATAAAATCTTGCTATTCTTTTCATTCACCGTATTATCTAGAGATTCATCATATTTGAGCGCCGCAAGTGCCGCTTTATTCCCTTGTTTGGCTGCTCTCTCCATCCATTCGCGCGACCTTTCTGTTTCTCCTAAGTGAAAGAGAATAGCAACTAGGAGATTTTGAAGTTTTTCTGACCCTGCTTCAGCTAATGGTGTTAATAGCTCAACAGCAAGCCGACATCTATTGTCATCCTCAGATTGCATATAGAGTTGTCCTAGGGTAAATTGGGCGTCTTCATGACCTTGTCGGGCGGCCTTCAGGAGCCATTTTTCTGCTTCTACAAAATTTACTTGAACTTGCGTCTCATACCCAGCCAAATATAGATTTCCCAAGGCGAATTGTGCATCTCTATGATTTTGTTCTGCAGCAGCATGAAAGCACTTAATGGCTTCGGATTTATCAGGAAAATTTCTCAATCCAAAAATAATGGTCCCATAACTGTATTGAGCACGAACATGCCCCTGTTCAGCCGCTGCTTTGTAGTACTGCAAAGCTACTCTCATATTTTGCGCCACATAGGTTCCGGCATAATAAGATCCGGCAAGATTGAATTGAGCCTCTGCATTGCCATTCGCAGCCGCTTGTTTGTATGTTGCTATAGACTCTTTGAATTTCTTTTCTTTAAGGAGCCTTCCTGCCTGTTCGTATTGGGTTTGTCCTATTTGGACTCGGTCAAGTTCCATACTGAACAGAGAGGTTGTGCTAAAAGATAGAGCGAGGAACAGTTGTTTTTTGGTAATGGTTGACATGGTGAAAAGTATCCTTTTATGGTGTAATGTCTCTGAATCTCTTAGATCGTCAAATGAAAATAAATTAGTATCTGCAATTAGATTTAAGATTGAAAAAAAGGAATTTCAAGATATTATTTTGCGTTTCCAAACCAAAACTGTTCCTATTTTAATATTTTTTTAATTTATAGGCCCTATGCTAATCATAAGCAAGGCCTCTTGAGAAAGTGGAATTTTATGATGCTAAACTCATATTATGTTCTTATAAGAAAAAAGACGACGTGTCACTTACTTCTGATGGGTGTATTTATGACCACGATTTCTCTTTCTTGTGTTGAACAAACGTTAGCTATGCAACGACAACCCCCCATATCAACAAATGATCGACAATTTCATGAGTATATGAATGAGATTTCTCAAAAATATAATTTAGACATTGCTGACAGTGGAATGATACAAAGCATTAAAAATGAGGCTATTATATCAGGAATTCCAGAAAAAAAAGACTCCAAGAATTTTGATGTGTGTACGAGATATTCTAATTTAAAAATTATCCATAATCCTGAAACCTTTATTCAGGAACAGCCCTTCTATGCTACCATCACAGATCATATGACACTACCAGAAGGGCTATATGCCTACAGTGATATTTGCCCAAGCTGGATTGGCAAGGTAAAGGCTAAGGTCAAACAGGGCTTTAAAATCCATGTTAGCGCCAAACCAGAAACAGCGTTTAAAATCGCCCAAATCGTTTTACCCATTCTGGAAGAAAACAATATGGATTATAAGATCATGTATGATTTGCCCTATATGAGATACACCTATTATTTAACTCAATATCGATTTCCTGATCTCCTTATCGAAAAAAATAAAAGCACTCAAGCGGGTAAATTTATTGTTATTTATCCCGAAGATGTTAAAATGACGCGAGATATCCTAAAGAAATTGGATGATGCGCTTAAATCAGCTGGACTAACTCCTTCTGATTTCGAGAAGGTCATCGGCGATGCAATGGTCGGGGACACAGGCGGAATATTTGTGCGTTATGCCTCGAACGCAAATGGCCCCCTTCAAATCGTCGATCCTTTCGGAGAACCTTTTATATTCGATCCCTTTCACGAATATAATATTCCCCCAACAGAAGTAAAGGATGATAGACGATACCCGTGGCCAGATTTCATGAATGATAAAAACGCCTGGAAGGAATCGGATTCACCCTTCGGAGATTTGAAAACAACCTGGGTTAATCCCGATAATCCCAAGCAGGTTATTACGTGGGAATCACGACCGGAATCTTGGAGAGCTCTCCAAGAGGAGAAATAGTCTAACCTGAGCTTGACCTCAAGCCCACTTTAATAAAGGGGGCAGCTGAGACTTTGTGAAGCAGCAAAGCTGCAAACTTAGTCGAAGCCGGGGGATTTTTATTCCATTTACGCTGAATCTATCAATTTATTTGAGATAGAATACTGATTTTTAAATCCCCCTGCTCAGCTAAAGAGCGCAAGCGCGTCTCAAGCCTCGCTGCCCCCTTTATTAAAGTGGGCTTGAGGTCAAGCTCAAGTTACACTAATATAAAACTTCTCCAACTACACAATCTTGATGAGGAGGCGTTTGATTCGACGCGGATCGGCGTCAATTACTTCAAATTCCACTTTTTTGTTGGGATGCTTGATAACCTCTCCTCGGGCGGGGACATGACCTGCCAAGGAGGATACAAGTCCCCCAATGGTTTCTACTTCATCTTCCCAGTCATCAATAATGAGGAAAAGTTCATAACTTTCTTCTAAAAGGTCTAGATTCACACGCCCGTCAGCCACAATCGTGCCATCTGGACGGCGGGCATGTTCGGGGACTTCATGTTCCCTGGCATCTTGGATATCGCCAATAATTTCTTCCATGAGATCGGAAAATGTCACAAGACCATCAACACCACCAAATTCATCCACGACCACGGCCATATGGATCCCTTTTTCGCGCATTTGAAAAAGCAGGTCCAGAGTTCTCATGGTGGGAGAAATGAAGAGAACCTCACGGATCATGGATTTTAAATTGAGAGGGGTATTCGTGGCTTTCCAAGCCAACACATCTTGGATATTAACACTTCCCAATACGTCATCTAAGGACTCTCGATGGACTGGCAGACGTTGCAACCTGGATCTCACAAATTGATTGATGAGCTCCTCTTCCGAAACATCTTGTGAAATGGCTACAATGTCCACCCGTTGAACCATAACGTCAGCGGCCGTTAATTCGCGCAAATCCAAGACATTGCCCAGCAATTCCCGTTCATCAGAAGCAATGGCGCTGCCTCCTTCCGCGTGTTCGTCAATGAGTTCGACGAGAGAAGCCCGTAATTTTTTGCCAGATTTGGCCTGCAGCTTCTTTTTCCCTAAAAGTTTGGAAGAAATGAAGGTTTTTAAACGTCCAAAAAGAGACGGATCAGGTTCTAGAGGGGTTGGCATTTATCTTTCCTCATATGGATTGTCAATGTGAAGATTTTTAAGAATCGTAATTTCTAAGGATTCCATAAGCGCCCGTTCATCTTCTTCTTCATGGTCATAGCCTAAGAGATGAAGCGTCCCATGGAGCATGAGATGGCTAAGATGGTCCCGGAAGGGTTTGTTTTGTTCCGTAGATTCCCGCATAATGGTTTCAAAGGCTAAAGCAACATCCCCTAACATTAAGGGTGGACGAGATAAATCCTGGGATGTTCCTGAGACAGAGGTTATCGTCGGCCGAGACATCATATCATCGAGTTCTTCCAAACTATGGGTGGGAAAAGACAAAACATTTGTTGGTTTATTCTTATGACGAAATTGATTATTGAGCTCCTGAATTTGGGCGTCATCCGTAAATAAGTAAGTGATCCCTCCAAAAAAGGGGATCCTTTGTTTTTCCTGCTCTAAGACATGGAGAGTTTCTTGGAGAAGTTGAAGGATTGTATCATGAATCTTAGGAATGTTTACTTCCCACTTGGGCGATTCCAACATTACGGTGATGTCAGATTGTTCCAAAGAAATAATCTTATGATGAAGACGCAAATCGCTGGCCATTCGTGTTTTAAAGTCCTCCACTGGAATAATTTTAGAATATCATTATACAGAGAAGGACGCAAGAAAAAGGTTTTAGAAGCTTAATAATTACTCATGACACGTTTTGTGACGACCTGTTAAAACGTCAAGAAGAGTATATTCCATAAGCGCCATTTTTGTGTTGTTCGTGGTTACAAGAACAAAGGGCAGATAATTATGCTCTGGGATTATGTCTTTGCATAAGCGAACGGTTTCTTTGAGTGCCCTTATATGGTATACATTATCGCCGATAAACTTTCGCCGATCATCAATTGATTTAATTTTAATCTTTCGGTTCGATTGAGTGATATCAAGAAGATCCATAAAGCAAGAATAATGAGCATTGATCATTTGTTTTGTCAACCCAAAAAGATGCATGAGAATCGTGTAATCTCGGTTTTTCTTTGAGTATTTTGCCGCTAATTTTTCATATTCCTGAATTGATTTATCGAAATCCTTCTTATAATCGCCCATTTCTTGTTCAAATTCTTTGGATTCTCGAATAATCTTATGACGCATTCGGTCTAATTTTCGGGGCTGAGCTTTCGCTGAGGGGCGAGTAGAGAGGGGACGCATTTTTGTGACAATCTCTGCTGCGCTGAGAGGCAAGGACAGGAAACAAAAACCCGCCATAACAAGAGTTAGTACCTTTTTCATTTTTTTCTCCGTTTATTTATTTCATTCTTATTCATTAAGTATCATGAAATTTGCGCAAAAAGCAACAAGAATCTTGGGAATGCGAATTGACATAAAAATTCTTCAGGATATGAGACAAATGCTAGCAGAATCGAAAACCGGAGCGGAGTTGACTTGATGTCAATGAGTCTCGGCAAGCGGAGATTATGTGACGTAAGTGGCCTCGAGGTCTGAAGAATTACTCACATAAAGCGACTGAGTGCTTTAATAAGCTGCTCTCTTTCCTTTATCCGAAATTTTCCCTTCAGAACATCCAGGTGGCTTTCAACGGTTCTGGGCGAGAGAGAAAGCTTACGCCCAATTTCTTTTGCACTTAAGCCTTTGACAAGAAATTGGGCACATTCTATCTGACGATGGGTAAGAGACGAAATGGGATCTCCGACATAAGGCGTATTTCCGGGTAAAATAAACGTATGCTGTGTGAGATAACTCAACTCATCCTTCAGCAACGAATAAAAATTATTCATAAAGTCAATGAAGAGTTCCTTCTGATTCAGATAAAAATGATTGCTTTGGTTATTTCCAGATGAGGTTGCAAAAATAAACGAATCGGTGTGGGTATCATATTGCTGGATGATCGTTAACCCATGAGCCTCATTATATTTATTCTTCAAGTGGTCATAAATTTCAGGGGGCGCAAAAGGTAAATGGTCCCACATATTAAAGGCTGAAGGGAATAGATGGGTATTCTTTTCAAACACGCCGTAATGATATAATTCCCCCCAATACTTAATCCAAAAACCCCTCTTTTGAGAGTTAGAAATCATGAATTGTTGATCGTCTTGGAATTTTCGCCGGAAACCATGAAAGTGAATGTCAGCCCTCGATTGAATCGCTTGAAGGAGCTGTGATATGGCATTATCATAACAAAAATATGGTTTTTGTGTAATATCGAGCATTTTATTTCTTCCCCTCCCGTTCATCCTCAATATATTATCATATTTATTCAATAAGAACCACATGCGAAGATATTTTGTT
>Ga0207103_10296_pt1 | contig 12924 bp, 14 predicted proteins | sample Alteio_BWMinHeat_81_FD_153546 | JGI IMG/M metagenome (GOLD analysis project Ga0207103, IMG submission 153546) | Enriched cells from forest soil in Barre Woods Harvard Forest LTER site, Petersham, Massachusetts, United States -... | ecosystem: Environmental > Terrestrial > Soil > Temperate forest >...
AGAAACTGTCACAGTATCAGCAGGAATCAAAACGTTGACATTTGGAATTACTCTCATAATTGCGATATCCTCAATTTGTTGATGTGAACCTCCATCAGCTCCAACACTTAGACCACCATGCGAAACTACCATTTTCACATTTAGTCCTTTTTTGCCATTTCGTGATGGATATGCTATTGCATTTCGTATTTGATCTACACAACGACCAGGCAAAAATATTGCATATGTACTAGCAAACGGAATTTTCCCTTCATTTGCTAGACCAGCTGCAATAGAAACCAAATTCGCTTCTGCTATACCTACATTAAAAAACCTATTTGGAAATTTTTTTCCAAAAGGTTTTGTTTTTAATGAATCAGTAGTATCGGCACCCACTACCACCACGTTAGAATTTTCTTCTCCAACTTTGATAAGAGTTTCACCATATACAGTACGCATATCTGTCATTTCAGTCATACAAAGCCAGCCTCCTTTGCGATTTGTAATAGCTCTGATTTTTTCTTACCTACTTCGTGTAAATCTATCCATTTGTTTACGAGTTCTGTACCGCCAAGACTATGTGCCTTTTGTATCAAGAGTTTTCTTCGTCCATGTAATATTTTTTTCCTAAATTCAGATATGGTAGATCTAACATCTTTTTGGCCAATTATAGCACTTCCACCTACAAAGACTCGTGCTCCATCTAAAAAGCAAGATTCTACGTTTGAAAGATCAACACCACCATCAGCCTCTATAAATCCTGAAAAATTCTGTTTTGTTAGTAATTCGACTATCCTATGAGTTTTCTCGTGAGAGGATTCTATATATTTTTGACCTGATTTTCCAGGAATTACCGACATGAGTATGAGTTGATCTAGGTCAGAGATGAATTTATCAGTCCATTGTGGAAGTTCAGTATCAGGGTTTATTGCAAGTCCAACACTGACTTCGTTTGTTCGTAAGATATCATGAATCTCACCAAAACTTGATTCGTCACATACTTCAGCATGTACAGTGATAATGTCACTTCCAGCTTCAACATAATCTCTAACATGTTTTACTGGATCAGTTATCATCAAATGTGAATCAAACGGTATTGAAGTAATTGGTCTTAGTTCTTTTATTTTATTATGATCAAAAGTTTTGTTTGGAACAAACAATCCATCCATTACATCAAGATGAATAAAATCAGCACGTCCTTGAGCTGCCCGTTTTACTTCGTTTCCTAGATTTGTCATATCACCTGCAATTATTGATGGAGCGATGAGAAACTGACAATCAAGTTCGAGATCAATTATAGGTGCAATTTTTGGATTTGGTGCAACCCCATGCCATTTAGGATTGTCTTCCATGTGTTCAACACCTTTTCCTTTGATAGTACGAGCTACAACTATTGATGGCGTTCCCTTGGTTTGTTGAACAGATCTAATTGCTTTGATTATTTGTTCAATTCTATGGCCATCTATTTCTAAAACATTCCATCCAAAAGATCTCCATTTGTCTCCTGTTTTCCATCTTGCGGCATTTTTCCACATCTCTGAAATGTCATCACCTGTCAGCTCTTCATCAAGTGGCATTACTCTTTCAGTGTAATCATCCTGTTGTATGAAATTTCTATCTAAAAACGCTGTAAGATTATCAAGTTTGTATTTAGATGCAGTCATAGCAGCTTCCCAAATTTGTCCCTCGTCTGATTCGCCATCACCTATTATTGTATAAATTCGGTGAGTTTTTCCATCAACTCTTGCGGCAAGTGCCATACCTATAGAAAATGAGAGACCGATACCCAAGGAACCTCCACAGAACTCTACTCCCGGACATTTAAAGTCAGGATGACCTTGTAGTCTACTTTCAAATTTTCGCAGAGTTTCAATTTCTGATTTGTCAAAATAACCAGCAACTGCAAGATTTGAAAAAAGCCCTGGTGATGCGTGTCCTTTTGAAAGAACTAATCTGTCTCTATCCTCCCATAATGGGTTTTTTGGATCATATCTTAGGAATTTGAAAAATACACAACCCATAATTTCTGCCATTGAAAATGAACCCCCTGGATGGCCAGAACCTGCAGCAGTAATTCCTCTTATGACAAGTTTGCGGGCTTCACGAATTCTTTTTAATATATGATAGTAGTTTAGGCTCATGTCTTTTCCAAAATCTGAAGTCTAATGATATTCAAAGCTAAATACATATTCATCATTTTAGCACATTTGGAGCAAATAAAAAGTTATTTCACAAAATTTTAATTTGAATAAGTATAAAGAAACGTGTGGATCTTACGAGAATATTGCCTTTAATGATTTATGATGATAGGTGCTATCTTTGTGCAAAGTTTGCAAAAATTGTCAGTGTTTTTGCAAGAAAGAAATTCCTCATAGTAGGACATTATACAGATTTTGGTATGAAAATAAAGGCAGAAATCTTTTCTAACAATTATGATTCAACAAAGATGTTCTGGTTCGTGATGGATAAAACTGCATATGGTGGAAGAGCAGCAATCCTTCCTCTCATCTCATGTATTTTAAAGTGCAAAATCAAATATTCCATTCAGTATGATGTATCGTCTTCTTGTGATGCAAACTGTAAAACACCAAAGTCTGTTTTTCTGAGAACAAAAAGTCTCTTTTCAAACAGTGAAAAAATTATGATAAAATAGGATCGCGTATACTTAAATCAGATAATTTTTTATAAATTTAATACCCTCTACTATTTCTATCAGGAGTAGAATTATTTGGATTTCTAAAACCATGTTTTTCCATCATATGGTTTAAAAATCTGATATCGTCAGAGAATTTTTCTCCACAAATTGCACAGTTATTCATAAACTTGTTTTATATCGCGATCTTTTTAGGTTTTGTTGTAGAATATACAGTATGGAAAAAAAATCCAAAATTACCAAGGATTTCATTTTCAATCACTCCTAGTCAAGAAGGATATACTATTGCCTGTAATGAAATTCCATATCTTTTTACTGACGCTAGAAAAATTGAAGAGATTGATAGAAGTATAAGCAGACTAGTTACAGAATATATCGAATATTTTCCCCATGATGCGACAAAACGCGGAATAAGCAGAGAAATTGAAACTCATGCAGTATGGAAAGCTAGACCTAACAGTGTAGCTTTAGAGTAAAAAGTGCCAGCACTACTGCTTCCCAAGAGCTCTCGCACCTTAGTAACACAGCAGCGACATTGGGTTTGACTTCCGGGTTCGGTATGGGACCGGGTCGGACCCCAACGCTATGGCCGGCTTGTAAGATGTTTTGATAATGTTCTGTATTAAGCTTGCTTGAGTAGAGATATAAATTAAGAAAAAAGCTCCTAAAGCCTATGACTCATAGAGTTGCTGTTCTCGATAAGGAATCATGCCAAACAAAAAAATGTGGTCTTGAGTGTATCAAATATTGCCCGGTAAACAAATCAGGAGCCGATTGCATAGTCCTTAATGAGGAAACCGCTAAAGCCCAAATTGATGAAAATATTTGCAATGGTTGCGGCATATGTGTTAAGGTATGCCCCTTTGATGCAATAACAATTGTAAATCTAGCAGAAGAGTTGAGTACAGAAAAAATTCATCAGTATGGAATGAATTCGTTTCGATTGTACAAGATTCCTACTTTAAAAAAAGGTCAGGTAATGGGCCTACTTGGCAGAAATGGCATGGGTAAGAGCACAATTATCAGTATTTTATCTGGAAATCTAAAACCAAATCTTGGAAATTATGAATCACCACCAGAATGGATAGATATTTTAAAAAATTTTCATGGAACAGAATTAAAATCGCATTTTGAAAAAATTTCAAATGGTGAAATTAAAGCGTCCATAAAACCACAGCAAGTATATAATTTAGCAAAAGCATTTAATGGAACTGCAAAAGAACTTTTAGAAAAATTTGATGAGCGCAACGTGGTATCAGAATTAGTAAGAGACTTAGGATTAGAAAACTCGATGGAAAATAGACTTGATGAACTTAGTGGAGGTGAGCTACAGAGACTAGCCATTGCAGTAGCTGCTTCAAAAGAATCAGATTTTTATTTCTTTGATGAGCCATCGTCATATAATGATGTATTTCAAAGAATTGGGGTAGCAAAAGTAATTCATGGTCTGGCCAAACTTGAAAAAAGTGTCATGGTTGTAGAGCATGATCTTACAGTGTTAGATTACATTAGTGATTTTATAGAAATATTATATGGCGAACCTGCTGCATACGGTATTGTAGCGAATATACTCTCAACCAAAGTTGGTATCAATGCATTTTTAGACGGTTATCTACCAAATGAAAATGTCAGATTTCGTGATACTGCATTTAGATTTGATGCCTCAACTTCCACAGATGAATTTGTTATGACTGATACTATTATTGAATATCCAGCATTACAGAAAAAATATCCTTCTTTTTCACTTTCAATAGATGCTGGAAGAGTAAGAAAAAATGAAGTTTTGGGCATTGTTGGTGCAAATGCCTTAGGAAAAACAACTATGATGAAAATGATTGCAGGAGTTGAAAAACCTGACTCTGGTAATCTTGAAACTAAGGTGAAAATATCATACAAACCACAATATCTTACAAATGATTTTGATGTAGAAGTGATTTCACTTTTAGAGAAAGCCAATAATGGCGGATTAGAAGGCACTACTGAAGAAGAGCAAATTATTGATCCAATTAAGATAAAAAAGTTATACAATAAATCAATAAAAAATTTGTCAGGTGGAGAGTTACAGAAGGTTGCTATTGCTGCTTGTCTTTTACAAAAGGTTGATCTTTATGCACTTGACGAGCCTTCTGCATTTTTAGATGTGGAAGACAGGATTACTATTGCAAAGATGATTCAACGGTTTGTCCGTTCTTATGGCAAAACTGCGATCATAATTGACCATGACATTCAGCTTATGGATTTAATTTCAGATTCGATAGTAATTTTTGAGGGAATCCCTGGAAAAGAAGGGCATGCAACATCACCCAAATCAAAAGCAGAGGGTATGAATCGATTTCTAAAATCTCTAGATATGACGTATAGACGAGATGAGACAAGTCTACGACCACGGGTAAACAAAACTGACAGTAGACTTGACAGAGATCAAAAACAGTCTGGTCATTTTTATTATAGAAATTGACTCGAATGTTAAAAGAAGCAGCAACAGGAATACTGTCTAAAAGAGAGATAGAGGATTTGTATGGAGCCTTTGATCAGATAGGAGATATCATAATACTTAGAATACCAGATTCGCTTGTATCAAAAAAAGAAATAATTGGAAATGTTCTTTTAGAAAAGGTAAAAACTGCAAAGTCGGTTTTTTACCAGTCTTCTCCTGTAAGTGGTGATTTTAGAACACGAAAATTAGAATTACTTGCTGGAGAAGATAAAACAGAAACAGAGTATAAAGAACATGGTTGTAGATTTATAGTAGATGTTGAAAAAGCATTTTTTTCACCTAGACTTTCGACAGAACGAGATAGGATTGCAAATTTAATACAAGATGGAGAAACTGTCATCAACATGTTTGGCGGAGTGGGAATGTTTTCCATTATTGCTGCAAAGAAAAAAAAATGCACGATATACAACATTGACATAAATCCAAACGCCTCAAGGCTATGTGAACAAAACATCAGTCTAAACAAGCTTGTAGGAAAAGTGGAATCAATAACAGGCGATGCTACAAAAATCATAGAAGATAGATTAACAGGAATTGGTGATAGAATTCTTATGCTATTACCTGAGAGATCAGACGAGTTTTTAGACTCTGCAATAAAGGCTGCGAAAAAAAATGGCATAATTCATTATTATTGTCATGTACATGGTGACAAAAAAAATGAAGTAAGTAGACTTGCAAAAGAGCACTTTTTAGAGACAATAAAAACTAAAGCCGAAGTTCTTGGTTCTAAAATAGTAAGACCTGTCGGACCAAGATTTTATCAAGCTGTAGTAGATGCTAAACTGTTTTAGTTACTTTTTATCGTCAGAAACTAAAGATGATGGTGATGGTCTCGATGTTGCCATGTTATAGCCAATCCAAGAAATCACACCTAATATTCCTCCAACTGCCATAAGCACAGAAAGTTGCAATACAATTGGGCTCCATTCAGAAAGCATCAACAGATACGCATACACAAAGAAACCACCTATAGATAAAACGAAGATCATGATTCCTACGTTACGTTGTCTGTTCATTAAGCTAAAATCTTTTCTGGAGTAATTTATGTGAATCTAGTAAACAAATTCAATTGCCATCAAGTAGGCATCTTCACCATCTCTGTAATACGCCTTCAAACGTTGTTTGATAATAAACCCAATTTTTTCATATAGTCTTACAGCTTCATTATTGCTACAACGAACCTCAAGATAAAGTTCATCTGATTTTTTTATTTTAATTCCGGATATTGCTTCTTCTACTAAAACTCGTCCAATTCCCTTTTTTCTGTATTCTTCTAATACTGCTACTGAAACAACATGTCCTTTTTTTACAAATCCAAGTTTTTTAAAATTTGAAAATCCATATTCAGTTTTGCACATAATATATCCAACAAGTTTCTTATCTATCTCTGCAACAATAAATGACTCTGGTAGTTCTGAAAGCAGGCTTTCGTAGAAATAATCAGAATAATGTTCAGGAAGTGTTTTCATATTTATTTCCATTACTGGGATGATATCCTCTGGCTCACATCTTCTAATAATGCAGTTACCAATTTCTCTTAATGCTACTTGCAATCCGAAAATATTTGGAATGGTGTAATTATTTAACTTTAGTCAAATAAAGGAATTAATGAGCGTTAATCACACGTACCTCAATTGAGTGAACCAACTGTAGAAGAAGTAATATCAATTGTTTCTGCTGTGTTTCAGATAAAAGGAATGACCCAAAGTGTAAATGCACTCCAGATTGAAATAGAAAAGGAAGAATTCAAACAAAAATTTGCTCAACTAACAAAACAATTGGAATCTAAAAATCTTGTTGCTAGACTTGAGAAGAATGATAACAGAACATTTGTAATCATATCAAGATTTCAATTACCCAAGCCACAACGAGTTTGGATTCCAAGAGCTCTGTTCGCAGCAACCATAGTAATGGTAATGATTGATGGGTATTATCACACAGTTTCTACAAACTCTATAACATACATAGGTAATCCTTTCCAGATAGCTGTACTTTTTACAATTTCTCTAATGGGAATACTCGGTATACATGAACTTGGTCATATGATAGCTTCAAAAATACATAAAATCAAGATAAGTTGGCCATATTTTATTCCAGGAATTCCAGTTTTTGGATTTCCCACATTTGGGGCGCTCATCATGTCACGAAGTTTTACAATAAACAGAGATACATTATTTGATATTGGAATTTCTGGACCTATTGCTGGATTAATTATAGCAGTTATTGTTTCAACATATGGCGCATATCTTTCTCCGTTAATTCCTAGCGCACAAGCAGATGCACTTTCTAACTCTGGGCCTGTAGATGTACATTCAAGTATATTCATGGATGCAACAATTCTACTAGTAGGCAAACATGTAATTGGAAAAGAATTGATAATGTCACCAATATTATACGCAGCATGGTTTGGATTTCTGATAACATTTCTCAATCTTCTTCCGGCATGGCAATTAGATGGAGGTCATGTTGCTCGCGCAACTTTTGGTAGAAAAACACATCAAATTATGACATATGTAAGTATAGGAGTACTTGCAGCTGTTGGGTATTATATTATGGCAATTATTGTATTGATGTTCAGTATGAGAAGTCCTGATGTAAAACCACTTGATGATATTTCTCCACTTTCAAATAAACGAAAAAAACTGTTTGTTCTTGTAATGATTCTTGCATTTCTATGTGCTCCACTTCCGTTTTCTATACTATCTTAACAACACATGGGAACCATCAGAAACAATAGATATTTTTTGCCTAGCACCCTGTGTTTTTAAAATATGATCCATTGCGTGTTTTATACCACCAAATGATAATATGTCAAGCTTTTTAGTATAGAATTCTGGCAAAATAGAAACTATTCCTATCTGAAATTTTTTTTGGGTCTCAATTAAAAATAAGAGATCTTCCATTCCATCTACGTATTTTGCGGGATTTTGTAACCTGTCTAAACTCATTCTTCCTTCAATGTATTGTTGTATTGCCTCAGAACCTACACCATTATGACATTCTGCGAGAAGAATAGCTAAGCCTTCTTCCTTAATTGCTTCAGAACAATTCCATAAAGAAGAGAGAGATCTGCCAAATGTTTGGTCGCTACTTTCTTTTCCGGTACTAATAATCATTGCACGGTGTTTTCCCACCTCATTTATTGCAATTGAAGAAAGAGATTTGGATATTGAGGATGTAGTTGACGGATGACCAACCGATAAATCTACCACACCTAATGAATTTGCAACAATCTCTACTGCAGAGATATCAAAAGTATCTGTAAATTTCTGAGCTACCGTGTATGTCTGAAGATTTTCTCCAGGAGCAGGTAGGTTTCCTTTTCTTTTCTCATATGCAGAAAGCATGTGATCTTTTCCAAATCTTCTTATTAATTTTGTCGATATGGTATTAAATCCAAAGAGTCCATCAAATTCCATTTCACCAATAAAAATCAAATTAGAGTTTGAAAGTTGTGACATGCCAAATTCTGAAATTATCAAAGTAGGATCTGAAAAAATATTTTTTAGTACATGAAAATTAAATTTGTCAACTAGAATTTTTGGTTTTGGAATTGATTTTTGATTACATTTTTCTAATAATATAGAAATTATTTTTTGTACAGATTTTGAATATTCTAGAATTACAAGTTCAGTTGGTTTTGTAAGATCAATTTGTTCAAGTTTTGAAGAGATTTCAAGATCTGTCAGATTTGTTCCTCCTACCTCTATTTTTTTGTCAAGATTTTCAGCTCGTATATCTAATACAATGTCTGTAGGCCCATAACTAAGCCAAATTTCTGGCATAAGACTACCGATAGGACAATTAAAATAAATCTAGTTCAGTTAATTTTGCTGTGGAGTTTGTCAAAGAATTTGCAACTTTTTTGTACCAAAATGATGCGATCAAGTTTGGAAATTTTAAACTTTCAAGTGGTAAAGACAGTCCTTATTATATTGATTTAAGAGTGGTACCAAGTTTTCCACACCAATTTCGTAAAATGATAAAAGCGCTTCAAAGTTCTATATCTGAAAAGATAGGATTTGACAATTTTGATTGTATTGCTTCTGTTCCTACCTCTGGACTTGTGATTGCATCAGCTCTTGCTATAGAAACTGTAAAACCTCTCATATACATAAGACAAAAACCAAAAGATTATGGTACTGAGAATGTAATAGAGGGAAAAATAGCAGAAGGTTCCAGAGTCTTACTTGTTGATGATGTTGGAACAACCGGTCTTTCTCTACTAAATGCCATCAAAGCACTCAAAACTGCAAAAATGATTGTGACAGATGCATTTACAATAATAAATAGATTCGAGGGTGCAAGGGAGCTTTTAGCATCTGAAAATGTAAGGTTGTACGAAATTACTGATATCATAGCATTAAGCTCTATATTACATGAAGCAAATTTGCTTGATGATGAGATTTTTGAGCGAATTAAAAAACAAATAGGTCTAATCTGAAGCCAAAAAAAGGCTTACAGAGTTAGCTTTCGTAGATCATTAGTTCTTTTTCCTCTAGCAAGGTGTGCAAATTATGTACTGCCCTATAGACTTCTGCTTCTTTTTTTGCTCCAGTACAAACAAGTTTTCCTGACGCAAAAAGTAAGATTACTGTTTTAGGATCAAGCATTCTATGTATTAAACCAGGAAATTGCTCCGGTTCATACATACTTCGTGGAAGAGTTCTTGCAGCCTGTTCTAAGTGAATTTTTCCTCCAAGGCTTGCAGATGCCACTATATTCTGAATAACTATGACGGCATCTTTTTTTATTTTGATGCCGCCCTTTCGAAGTTTTTGTACTACACTTCTTACTGCTTTGATAGACTGTTCTTCTGATTTTGCACCGGTACAAACCATCTTACCAGAACTAAAAATCAATGTTGCAGTTTTTGGGGATTTTAGTCTGAAGACTAAACCAGGGAATTGATCAGGATGATATTCAACATCAGGAAAAGTTTGCGTGATTACATTGAGATCAATTCTTTGATCCACCGATGCCGAGGCCACAACATTTTCTATGCTGACAATTGGCTTTGTTTGAGGCATTTTTTTTCTTTATATAAGGGCTTTATATATACTCTGTAACCTTTTTTACTATAAACATATTTTATCAAATTCACCAAATTCTTTCTAATTTAAAAAATTGTTTAGGCAGCTCAGACAAATGCCTTCACATCATATGATTCAGATATAACTCTGATTCTTCATTGCGGCCTATTGAAAATCAGTATTTGCTTATTTTAAAACTAGTGGCAACGACTAATCATTTTATGATTATCATTTTATCAAAAACCAAAAATCAATGCAAGCATACATTTCATTTGGTTTCCTAGACGTATGTTAACGTATATCCCTATACCAAAAATTATTCCATTTGGCCAATTAATGAATACAGCATTACAAAAAATGAAGTTATTTACTGCAAGTTTGTATCTATAATCAAAAAATAGTGGGCCCAAAGGGCTTCGATCCCTTGGCTCACCGGTTATGAGCCGGTTACTCTACCAAGCTGAGTTATGGGCCCCCGCACAAACAATTTTGTATGCAGTATAAAATAGTATAGAGCTAGCAGTAAGATTCGTAACAACTATCAAGTAACATATTCTGTGCTGCAATTGATTTACTTGCAATATTAAATAATTCTTCCTCATTTTCTATTGGTGTTTTTTCAAGAATTTTTCTCCATAATGCAGCGTGTCGTACATCAGCTTCTGTATGGAGTCTAAAGTATTCAAATGCATCATCAGTTGTTATATTATAGAATTTTCTCAGTCCATCAATTTTCGATAGGCTTATTTTTGGAATTTCTTGTTCAAGAGCATACATTGCAGCTGCACCTTCTTCAAATGTAGTCATAAGTTTTGAGAGATTTGAGACAGCCTGTCTTGTCTTTTCAAGACCATCATATTCTTCTAACTCTCTTTGAGATACACCTAATGAACCAGCAAATTTCATCCAGGGCGCTATATGCTCATATTCTTCTTTTTGATTTGCTGCAATTGTATCTTTGCTATGAGATGCATACTCCATGACCATATTTACAAATACAGGTACTGCTTTAACAAGTTGAAAATATTCTTTTGAATAACCACTAAGAGATTCAAGTGTTAGTGTCCCTTCATTCCACATCACATAAAATTTATGTTTCAACAAACTTTGTTTTTCTATTAACTGATCGATTCTTGTTACAAGAGAATTCATGCGATTTATAAAATTCAGCCAATAAAAAAATCTTTTGAATCACTTCAAAAGGATTTTATGGACAGAAAACGGGATGCAGTTTGGGCTCCAGTGGTGTAGACCGGTCAAGCATGGTGGACTTTCAATCCACCGACCCGGGTTCAAATTCTATTTGATGAAAATCCCGGCTGGAGCACTACAAAAGCATTAATATTGTAATACAAGGTTAAGCTGTGTGCAGGTTTTTGGATAGAAAAAATCTTGAAATTAACCCATTATTAAAAGACTACAAGCAATATGTAGATAAAATAAACGCTGCACTAAAACATGAATTAGAACTTTATTCTGCTTCTGAATTTGTTGAACCTCTTCAATATGCTCTTGATGGAGGAAAAAGGATTAGACCGATTATTCTTCTACTATCTGCAGAAAGTGTAGGAAATTGTGATGAAAATGCATATGTTGCCTCTTGCGCTGTTGAATTATTACATACAGAATCAGTGATACATGACGATATCATAGATAATGAGATTTTAAGAAGGAGAAAAGACCCATTTCATATAAAATATGGCTATAATACGAGCATAATTACAGGTGATTTTGTTTTGGGCTTGATTTTAAACATATCATCAAGACTGAATAATTCTAGAATTGCAAGTGAGCTCGCTAATACCGCAATGATGATGAGTGATGGTGAAATGATTGAGACCAGATTAGAATCAAGTGAAGATGTTACTTTTGATGATTATCTTAAGGTGATTGAGTATAAAACTGCAACAGCTTTTGAGGCCGCTTCAAAAATTGGCGCCATACTTGGAGGTGGAACAGAAGATCAAATACTTGCTCTTGCGGAATATGGAAAAAATGTAGGTATTGCATATCAAATTCATGATGATCTGCAGGATTGGAATAATGAGGATAAATTATTTAATGCTTTAATAAAAAAGAGTTCAGATCCACGCAATATCTTTAATCATATGGATTTCTTGCTAAAAGATTATTCTCAAAAATCAAAAACAGGGCTCAGAAAAATCAAAGATTGTCCCGCAAAATCTCATCTAGAGAATCTTGTAGATCTTACAATGTTTAGTGTATAGTTGAAAGTGCACTAAGGTTTGGAACAGCAGATTTTGCAAATTCAATTATTGGATCAGGGTAAACTCCGATTCCTACCATAAATATAATTGAGAATATCATAACGGCAATTATAGATTTTGGTTCTTTTACTCTCTTGTCTGATTCGCCTTCTTCAAAATACATTTTTCTTATTATCCAACCATAGTATCCAAGAGAGAGAGCGCTGTTTAGAACACCTGCCACTGCAAGATAAGGAGCCCATGGTGCGACAGAGCCAGCGTTGATAGCTGCACCAAACAACATGAGTTTACTCCAGAATCCATTTAGTGGAGGAACACCTGCTAGTGCAAGTAATGAAATTACCAAGCCAAGTGATGTTATTGGCATTCTTTTTCCTAAACCGCGTAACTTGTCAATGTGTGAGATTGCTAGTGTAGTGATTATTCCAGCTGCTGCAATAAAGGCAGTTGCCTTCATTACTGCATGATTTAATATGTGAAAGAGCGATGCTTGAATACCAATTTGCGAAAAAGGTGCAACACTTAATCCAATTA
>Ga0207103_10297_pt1 | contig 12867 bp, 8 predicted proteins | sample Alteio_BWMinHeat_81_FD_153546 | JGI IMG/M metagenome (GOLD analysis project Ga0207103, IMG submission 153546) | Enriched cells from forest soil in Barre Woods Harvard Forest LTER site, Petersham, Massachusetts, United States -... | ecosystem: Environmental > Terrestrial > Soil > Temperate forest >...
CGATCTGCCCCCTCGCCCGCGCTCTCTATTTGAACAAAAAACTGAATTCGTTCGCGGGAGAGGGCTGGGGAGAGGGCCCTAGTCCATTCTAAAAAGATGTGCGCATAGATTAGGGACGTCCCCGCATCACCCCCCACGATTCTAGTTGCTTTTCCTTCCCCCAGTAGAATAAAATGACCTTGCAAAACCGCGGCTTGCCGCCAAAAAATCCAATAGATTCTAAACAGAACAAGGACAACCATCATGAAAACACTAGTAAAAAGTATTGTATTAGCCTTCTCGATGTTATATATGGCCAATGCAGCTGCCGCCATTGCCACCATATCCCCGATGCAGGGCTCGCTGGTTAATATGACCAGTTATGATATCGAGGTTGTTTACATGGGTTGTTACTATCCCCAATCATTCCCGGCCTCCAACCAACTTCCTCTGTTTTGTTTACCCCGTGCGCAAATACTTTATGCTTATGGCCGGGCCGATGTTTATATTAACCCACCTTCTGATGTGAGCGTACCCCCAGGTTCTTGGGATATCAAGGTAACCGACGTCAATGCACTTTATGGCTTTACTACTAGCTACACCACTAAAGACAATTGGAAGTGGAACCGTACCATGACCATTACTCAAATCACCGTCGAAGGTTATAAGAAATAAAGGATGACACTTGCGTGACCGAGCCTACAGTAGCAGCAGTTGAAACCAGTGAGCCTCCTCGTGCTGTAGTGCTTGGTCAAGCTATGCGGACTATGCCGCTTGATTTATATATACCGCCGGATGCCCTCGAGATTTTTCTCGAAACCTTCGAAGGGCCTCTCGATTTACTGCTGTATCTTATCAAACAACAAAATTTAGAAATTCTGGATATTCCCATTGCGGAGATCACCCGTCAGTACATGGAATATGTCGATCTGATGAAAGATTTTCGCCTTGAACTGGCTGCCGAGTATTTGGTGATGGCGGCAACGCTCGCGGAGATCAAATCACGGATGCTGTTACCCCGATCCGGCAATGCCGTGTTAGAAGAGGAAGATCCCCGTGCCGAATTAATTCGGCGATTACAAGAATATGAACGGTTTAAAACCGCGGCAGAAAATTTAGAGGAATTGCCGCGCGTCGAGCGCGATCTGTTCTTAGTGAATGCGGAACCTATGGGTCTCGACTTAGCAAAGCCGTTACCTGATGTCGCTCTTGAAGAATTATTGCGAGCCTTACAAGATGTATTAAAGCGCGCCGTATTAACCACCAGTCACGCCATTGCCCGAGAGCCATTGTCAGTGCGTGAACGGATGACCGTTATTTTAGATAAATTAAACTCACAACCGGATCGATTATTAAGTTTCCCCCGTTTATTTATCTATACCGAAGGCCGACCGGGTGTCGTCGTGAGTTTTATTGCGATTTTAGAGTTGTTACGTCAATCAATGATTGAAATTGTCCAGAATGAACCCTACAGTTTAATTCATATTAAAGCGGTGAGTGAACTATGATGACCGAACAAGCTATGCTACCCCAAGAACTAATCGTAAAAATTATTGAAGGCGCGCTTTTTGCTGCGGATCGGACTTTATCATTGCAACAACTGTCAGAGTTGTTCCTTGATATGGAACGGCCTTCCATGGATGAATTGCGAGAAGCTATCGCAGAGCTACAACGGGATTATGAAAATCGCGCGTTGGAATTGAAAGAAGTGGCTTCTGGTTTTCGCTTCCAAGTGCGGGCGCAATTGAGTCAGTGGATGGTGCGCTTGTGGGAAGAAAAACCGCCGCGCTATTCACGGGCTATTTTAGAAACTCTGGTTTTAATCGCCTATCGCCAACCCATTACTCGTGCTGAAATTGAAGAGGTGCGAGGGGTGAGTGTGAGTACAGCGATTGTTAAAACCTTGCAAGATCGCGAATGGATCCGCGTCGTTGGGCAACGGGATGTCCCAGGAAAACCCAGTCTTTATGCAACGACTCGCCATTTCCTCGATTATTTTAATTTACGCAGCTTAGATGAATTACCCACGTTGGCGCAATTGCGTGAAGATTTTGCAGAAACGGAAAAGCAATTAAGTCAGCAGCTCGAGTTTAATTTACTCGAAGCGGAAACTGAAGTAGAAGCAGAACAGCCCACCGAAGGCTTGCAACAACAACGCCACACCTTAGATGTCCAATTACAAGAGCTTGAACTCCAGTTGAAAGATCTCGATGAAAAGTCACTGGTATTTGAGCAAGCGCTGGGCATCACCACCCACCCTGACGATGAGCTCGATGAGCAACTGGAAACCGTATAAGTGATGAATAGTGAAAAGCTACAAAAAGTATTAGCGCGCGCCGGCTTTGGTTCACGGCGGCAACTCGAAGAATGGATTAGCAGTGGACGGGTCAGTGTGAATGGGAAGATGGCAACCTTAGGTTGCAGAGTCTCTCCTGGCGATAAGGTTTATGTCGATGGCAAACCGGTGAAGATGGTAGCCCCGGAAGAAGTCAAAGTGCGAGTGCTGATTTATCATAAACCCGAAGGGGAAATTTGTACTCGCAATGATCCGGAAAATCGTCCCACCGTATTTTCGCGGTTACCGTCATTGCGCACCGGGCGGTGGATCAGTGTCGGTCGTTTAGATATCAACAGTTCAGGGTTACTGCTGTTTACCAATGATGGTGAATTAGCTAATCAGTTAATGCATCCTACCCGTGAAATTGAGCGTGAGTATGCGGTGCGGATCTTTGGTGATGTTAACGAAGCGATGGTAAAGACGCTGACCACGACCGGGGTTGAGTTGGAAGATGGTATTGCCCGTTTTGATAAAATTATCAATGTGGGTGGTGACAATTCTAATCATTGGTTCCATGTGGTTTTACACGAAGGACGCAATCGTGAAGTAAGGCGGATGTGGGAATCTCAAGGTGTGGTGGTGAGTCGGTTGATGCGGGTTCGCTATGGCTGTGTTAATTTACCGCGCGAATTACATTCAGGACAATGGCAACAATTAACGCCGGAAGAAGTGAAAGCGTTAACTGATTTGGCAGGAGCGACTCCGCCGGAAAGAAAGCCAACCACGACCTCGCCGGAAAGAAAGCGGACAGCAGCCTCGACTGACAGAAGGCCGACAGCGGGCTCCTCGGACAGAAAGCGGAGAGCAGACTCATCTGACAGAAAGCGGACAGCAGACTCATCTGACAGAAAGCGGACAACGGGCTCGTCTGACAGAAAGCGAACAGTAGACTCATCCGAGAGGAAATCGGCAGCGTCTTGGTCTGAACGAAAACCGACAGCGGCTCCACCCGAAAGAAAGACGCCAGTTGCGCGCCGCAAACCGCCAAGGGGGATCAGAAAACCCACGACCCGAGGAACGAAACATGATTAGTGCCGATGGGATCATCAATGATTTAACGCATATCCGCGACAGCGCTCCGCTTATTCACAACATTACTAATTTTGTAGTGATGCAACCCACCGCAAACGCCTTGTTAGCCATCGGCGCTTCGCCGGTCATGGCCCATGCCGTTGGTGAGTTAGACGATATTCTCCGCCATGCCAAAGCATTGGTTATCAATATCGGTACCCTCGATGATTTTTGGCTAGATAGCATGCGAGTTGCAACTAAACTGGCAAAACAGAATAATATCCCGGTGATCCTTGACCCGGTGGGCGTCGGTGCGAGTATCTTGCGCACGGAAAGCGCCTTGAGTATATTAAATGCCAACACGCCTGCCGTTATTCGTGGTAATGCGGCTGAAATTATGGCTCTCGCCGGTGAAGTGGTGACTGCCAAAGGTGTTGACAGCCAGTATCAAAGCGTAGCCGCATTTTCAGCTGCGGCGCGTTTAAGCCAAGCCTATAACTGCGTTGTCGTGGTCAGTGGTGCCCAAGATTGGATTGTGGATCGTGAAAATAGTCTTGAGCTTAACAATGGCGTCCCCTTGATGACCCGCGTCACCGGCATGGGTTGTACCGCTACCGCATTAATCGGTGCCTTTTGCGCCGTCAACTCCCATTATTTTTCTGCTGCAGCCCACGCAATGTCAATAATGGGCATCGCCGGCGAAGTCGCCATGGCGCGCTCGGAGGGCCCGGGTTCTTTACAAATGCATTTTATGGATGCGCTTTATGGACTCAACCAAGACACCATTGCCGCCAAATTACGCGTGAAGGCATGCAGTTAGTAGGAACTCCTTTAATTTCGCTATAAATTTAGTGGACAATTCAATGAAAGGAAAAAACTCCAACGCAGGTTATTCTAACTCCGCCTGTCATTCCCGCCTTCGCGGGAATGACAGTCTATGTCAACATCCGCTTTACCTCATCGCCGATCCGGAACATACAACTCACCTTTCTTTCGCCGATATGGTTGATCAAGCCATCCAAGGCGGTGTCCGTTTAGTGCAATTGCGCAATAAGCGCGATCCCATAGCTGATGTTATTACCCAAGCACGATTGCTAAAAACGTTGTTGCAAGACAAAGGCATTCCTCTCATCATTAACGATTATATCGAGGTGGCACTTGCGGTGGATGCCGCCGGCGTTCACATCGGCCAACAGGATGAGTCATGTCTCTTAGTTCGAGAACGTCTCGGCGCTGATAAAATCATTGGCCTCACGGTGGAGAATCTTGCACAAGGGCGTGATGCACAGCATTTACCGATTGATTATTTAGGCGCAGGACCGGTGTTTCCAACAACCTCTAAACCTGATGCACCACTGGCGTGGGGGTTACCACAACTCACTGAACTTGTTAAGTTAAGCGCGTTGCCTGTTGTTGCTATTGGTGGGATTCATCAAGGTAATATTGTGTCGGTGTGGCAGAGTAGGGTTGCGGGCGTGGCGGTTATCTCGGCGATTTGTAGCGCGGAGGATCCGCGATTGGCGGCGACGGGGTTGGGGCTAAGTGATATACATAAATTTTAGAAAAAAATTTATGAAAAGATCATTATTATCAATAGCCTATCAATTGGCATTCAAAAAACCGCTGTCATCCTGAACGCAGTGAAGGATCTCGACGCACGGAAATGATAAAAGAAACATTGCTTGGCGTTTCTCGATCACCGCGTTAGTGAGAGAACCAGAAACGGTAAAGAATATAGTATTGTTTTAGCCACCAGCGTCGAGATCCTTCACTGCGTTCAGGATGACAGCGTTTTTTTTGAACCAGCATCAGTAACAAATGACAGAGATTTTTTTTAGTAAATCATATTTAAAATTCGTGGGGATACACATCAGATCCTTCACCACGCCTCAATTACAAACCCTAGCCTGCCCAACCCGATCCTCAACCCCACCCAGACAATCCGCCGCCACTCGTTTCACCAACCCAAGCAACAAATCCTGTTGTTCCACAATATGATGAACTAAATACAAAATATACGCTGGGTTAAATTTTTTATCGAAGCTTTCTTCATCATCCATTTCATGAGCCGTGGTATTACTCACGGTTCTGATTTCAGTAATCAGATCGACAAGAAAAGGATCATTTAAGCATCCAGCCTGCTGGAAACATTCGCCAATGATAAATAGACTATGCTCACAGGCTTGAATATAGGGATCATCCATCACTAAAAATGGCATAGCATTCAGTGATTCCAGATAATGGCTAAGATGGGTTAATTCTCGAGTGATCAGTGTCTCATTGATTAATGGCCGAGCTTGTAAGTCCATTATTCGTTTTGCATTTTTGAGGGAGATATTTTTCCATTGAAGGAAAGGGTTGTTGGGAACCTTCTTTTTGGTTAATAAAGGCAACAAGTTAATGCTTTCTTCAATATGGGTTTTAACTAATCCTGCTAACTTTTGGTAATCGGCATAGTCAAGTCCTGGATGTTGATGTCGAAGTAAATGCCGAATATCCACAATAAGCGTCGGGCTTAATATCGAATTTACTCCAACAACGCTACTTAATTGGCGAAGAGCTTCAAAAAATCGAAATAGGCATAAATGTAATCTAGCGTTGGCTTTTTCTGCATCCTTTTCACGATGGGTCAATAATTCGTTAATGAGGTTAAAGTATTTTTTAACGCTCTTAATAAGCGCATTTTCGCGGTCCATGGCGTACTCTAATAAAGTTGCATCCTCACTTTCAGAAGACGAAATCGGTCGTGTGTAACCATGGGCATTAAATCCTAGTCTTTCTGCCAGTGTTCTCGCCAATACTTTGTTTCCGGCTTCTGTTTTTGCATTTAAATTAATATAAGCTGTCATGACCTCCACTAAATCAGCGCATCCTGTTTCCTGCGCAACCAATACCGCATTTTTATGCTTATACGGACCTACCTTTTCCATTTGATTGCAGTCGAAGCCAGCCTTAAGTAGCATCTTGAGCAGAGATATATCCTTGGCGAGGATAGCGGCAATGAGTGGTGAGGCTGATGGGAGATTGAGGTATTTTTTCGCTGGATGGTCGGCGGTTAGATGGGGGATAAAGTGATGCATGATAATGGATTTTAAGTAGAATGGTTGCCACTTAAAAATCCGGCAGGAATAAGTGAAAGTATTTTCCTCAGCGCAGTCTTTGAGTGGTAAAAATATATCGGCTCCCATTTTGATCAAAGCTTCAAATAGTGCGGGTTTGTTAGCGTACTCTGCAAACAACAGAAAGGGATAGCCTTGACAGGGGCCATCATCCAGGGTGAAGTCAAGGGAATAACCTGCAATGTGGAGTATGGGTATAATATTAATCCGATCAAATTGGAGCGCTAATAGTAGCGCTGCTTGTTTATTAGTAATAAGATAATCGTCTGCTAATAATTCGGCATTTTCCAAGAGGATTCTTAAGCATTTTGCAGCGTTGTGAACAATGCTCATTACTAGTGGCGAGATGCCTTTTAACGAACATGTCGAAAATTTATTTTTCCATTGCTCAAGTAATGCTATAAGAAATTCCGGGTCAGCGATTGTGCTAGCTTCGGCAATAGGGGTTGAAATCATACCGTAGCTGCTGATGTAAGCTGTAGTTGGGTTGGCGTTTAAACTTACCGCCAAGCGTGTGTGGGTAATGTTTTGTAAAGCAACCTTCACCGGGACTAACATGCCAATGGGTAATGTATTAGTGTTTGCTATTTCTTCAGTTAGCACACAGGCATCAATTTGTTGACGGGCTCGAGAGTGGGTTGAGGCAACTCTTTCTATGTCCTTTTTTGTGGAGCGTACTATTGGCATACGTTCATAGGATGAAAAGTTGATAGGGCGTGGTGCTTGCATAGGATCCACCTTAACCCCTAACCGGATTAAACTTTGGCACACGTTGTCGGAGCCACGGGCAAAGGCAGATGCCAACGGATGGGCGTAAACACCTAAAAATTCATTATCTAACAGCGGGGATGTTAACTCCTCGCTAAACAGGGGAAGTAAGTTTTTAGGGTCATCATAGTCAATCAGCGTCAAGATCGCGCGACTAATAACTTTATGTTTTAAGTTCGGATCGACATTGGCGGCGCGAATGGCATTTAAAACGATGGACACCGCTTCTCTGCTTTCAGTTTCAAGGGCATAGATTAATGCCGAGTTTTGGTGTACCTCAAAGCAAAATGCGTCTTCAATTTTCTTCCCGAAATGTGAAATTCTTTCAGAATTATTGACTGTTTTGAGAGCGTCTGGAGTAAAGGCAATATAAATGCACGGGTTGGCGCCTAACTTCAGCAGGCGTTCAATAAGAGGAATGTTTTCATTTATGCAGGCTATCATTAGCAATGTTAATTCTACATATCCTTTTGTGGTCAGTGTCTTATAGCGTGCGTTAATATTAATATTAGGTATTGTTAAGAAATAATCGATAAAGTTTTTGTCGTTTTTGCTAGTGGCGGATAATAACCCTGACATTTCTAAGGTAATTAATTCATTGTTGTAGACAGTTTCAAATTCATATTTATCGGTTGGAGAAATACCTAACTTCACCATAATCTCTGCCAGTGGAAGTTGGCCGTATTCAACAGCGGTTGTTAATAGGTTGGCAGAAGCAGGCACCTCAATGTTTTCAGTAATAGCGTGCTGATAAAATTGTGTTAACACCAAAAATGCCTGTTCAAGCCTTTTTTTGTTTCGAGCACAGCCACTGATCATTTTTCCCGAATTGTTGAGAAAGCATAATGCACGCTCATGGTCATATTTAAAAAATAAGGAAATACTAGCGCCTTTCTCAAAAAGTTTAGCTAGAACTTCTAACATATCAGGGCCGCTTAGATCCAGCGCCGCTGATATTGCAGTTTCCCCCACGCTTTTATCGCCAACACGAGAGACCCTAATGGCATTGCAAGGTGCTCCCGCATCGAGAAGCGCCAGAATAATTTCAATTCGCGCTCTGCGAGCGAAGGCCATGCCGAGAAGATTAGTCATAATAACCGGTGCTATCGAGGGAAATTGAGCCTTTACATCAGCACCTTTTTTGAGAAGTAACTTTAACAAAACCAAGTCATTGTCAACGATAGCAGAACAGATAGGCGGGAACGCGACGGTATCAGAGATTTTCGTTGCCCTCCCTTTACCTCTTGCTGGACGTACCGTAACGTCCGCGCTGATGGGTGTATTGAAAACGGGATCGCCATCCGCTAGCGCAGCAATAGCATCATACTGCTTAGTTTGCATCAAGGTGAGCAAACTAGGGGGCACAGGGGGTGTTGATTTAGCGGTGCGCTTCATGGAGGTATCCTTCGAGTGTTTTTATGGCGGGTATTAGAGCATAGATTACTTAAGGTTTTATTAAAGGGGGGTGTTTTAATTAACCAAAATATCGGGGCCCATCAACTTATCATTTTTCATCCGCTGTCATCCCCGCGAAGGCGGGGATCCAGGAAAAATGAGCTATTGTTGCGGTTTCCTGGATCCCCGCCTTCGCGGGGATGACAGTCCGAAGGAGGCTAGCCTAACTCCGGCTTTGTCTATTTCATTTATTTTACCCTCCCAATTATGCTACTATACCCCGTTTAATATTCCGTCTTAGCCCGTACCCAAGGAACAAATTACATGACGAACAATTCCTTACCTGATGTCGACCCCGTCGAAACCCAAGAGTGGTTAGAGGCCTTTAGCTCAGTTCTGGAGCGGGAAGGGGCAGCGCGGGTGCATTATTTGATCACAAAACTGATTGATAAAGCCAAGCGCGCGGGTGTGAATTTACCCTATCCGGCAATAACCGCTTATTTGAATACCATTCGAGCAGAAGATGAACCGCCTTATCCCGGCAATGTGACCTTAGAAGAGCGTTTACTGGCCTATATTCGCTGGAATGCCATGGCCATGGTGGTGCGCGGCGGCAAACGATCGTCCGATTTAGGCGGGCATATTGCCAGCTTCGCGTCCGCGGCCATGCTGTATGAAGTCGGGTTTAACCACTTCTTTAAGGGCGCGTCTGCCAATAACCCAGGTGATCTCCTCTATATTCAGGGCCATTCTTCCCCCGGTATCTATGCCCGTGCCCTCCTTGAAGGGCGACTTACCCTTGACCAACTGGATCATTTCCGTGAAGAAGTTGAAGTCGATGGCCTGTCATCCTACCCGCATCCATGGCTAATGCCCGATTTTTGGCAATTTGCGACCGTCTCGATGGGGCTGGGGCCACTACAGGGCATCTATCAAGCCCGATTTTTGAAGTATTTACAGAACCGTGAATTACAAAAAACCGACGGACGTAAAGTCTGGGTTTTTTGTGGCGATGGGGAAATGGATGAACCCGAATCCTTAGGGGCCATTACCCTGGCTGGGCGCGAACACTTGGATAACTTGGTCTTCGTCATCAACTGCAATTTACAACGGTTAGACGGCCCGGTACGGGGCAATGCCAAAATCATTCAAGAGTTAGAAGGGGTATTCCACGGCGCGGGCTGGAATGTGATTAAAGTGATTTGGGATCATCATTGGGACCCTTTATTTGCCCGCGATAAAAACGGGGCGTTACAGGACTTGGTGACCCATGCCGTCGATGGCGAATATCAAAATTTCAAAGCCAAGGACGGGGCATATGGGCGTGAGAATTTCTTTGGTAAAGACCCTGCGGTGAAGGCCATGGTTGACCATCTATCCGATCATGAAATAGAACATTTAGAATTTGGTGGCCATGATTTACGGAAGATTTATGCAGCCTATCATGCGGCGATTAACCATAAAGGCCAACCTACGATTATTCTGGCGAAAACCATTAAAGGTTATGGTATGGGTAAAATTGGGCAAGGCCAAAATACCACCCATCAACAGAAAAAGTTAAACGAAGATGAAGTTAAATATTTCAGAGATCGGTTTAATATTCCCGTAGCGGATGACAAGGTGGCAGAGGTGCCTTATTGTGTTCCGGCGGCAAATTCCCCTGAAATAGCCTATCTGCAAGAACGTCGCGCCGCCTTGAATGGTTTTTTACCGGCTCGTTATCATGAAAAAAACTTAGCACTTGAAGTTCCGCCTTTAGAGGCTTTCGCCACCTTCACCCATGATAGCGGTGATCGCGAATTTTCAACGACGATGGTGTTTGTGCGTATCCTCAATATGCTATTAAAAGACAAAGTTCTTAAAGATCGCATCGTTCCCATTGTCCCTGATGAATCCCGTACTTTTGGGATGGAAGGGTTATTCCGTCAATTTGGTATTTATTCTCACGTCGGCCAATTGTATAAACCCGTCGATTCCGAACAGTTAATGTTTTATCGTGAAGATAAAAAAGGACAAATTTTAGAAGAGGGCATTACCGAGCCGGGCGCGTTCAGTTCGTGGATGGCAGCGGCTACCTCTTACAGCACCAATCAATTCCCCATGATTCCCTTCTTTATTTATTACTCGATGTTTGGTTTTCAACGGGTCGGTGATTTAGCCTGGGCCGCCGGCGACATGCGCGCCCGCGGATTTTTATTGGGAGCAACCGCAGGTCGTACTACCCTTGCCGGTGAAGGCTTGCAACATCAAGACGGCCACAGCTTAATCATGTCCGGGTTAATTCCCAACTGTGTTTCTTATGATCCCACCTATAGCTATGAATTGGCGGTGATTATCCAAGACGGACTCCGACGCATGTTTGCCGAGCAAGAAGATGTTTATTATTACATAACGCTGATGAATGAAAATTATCCTCATCATGCGATGCCTGACGGGGCCCGCGAGGGTATTATCAAAGGCATGTATTTGTTAAAAGCAGGAGACCCTAGCGCTAAAATACGGATGCAGCTCTTAGGGAGTGGTACGATTTTGCGTGAAGTGTTACAAGCCGCAGCATGGTTGCAACAAGATTATGGGGTCAGTGCCGATATTTGGAGCGTGACCAGTTTTGGTGAGTTGGGGCGTGAAGCCAATGCCATTGAACGTTGGAATTTATTGCATCCTGAAGCAACAGCAAAAACCAGTTATGTGTATGATTGCTTAGCCGATAAAGCCGGCCCTATTCTAGCCGCCACTGATTATGTGCGTGCTTATTCCGATCAAATCCGCGGACATATCGGCAATAAAGCTTACAGCGTGCTCGGCACCGATGGCTTCGGCCGCAGTGATACTCGCGAACAGTTACGCCACTTCTTTGAAGTGGATGCCAAATTTATTGTGGTTGCCAGTTTAAAAATATTGGCCGATGAAAAAGCGATCCCGTATAAAATGGTGGCTGCTGCTATCAAGAAATTCGGTATCGACCCCGAAAAACCTAACCCATTGACTGTCTAAGGAGTGCATGTTGGCAAAATCAGTTGATGTTGTTGTGCCGGATATCGGTCAAAGTGGCGATGTGGATGTCATCGAAGTGTTGGTTTCACCAGGCGATACCATCGCGGTTGATACCGCCCTTGTCACCCTAGAATCCGATAAAGCCTCGATGGATATTCCCTCACCGATTGCCGGTGTCATCGATACGATTAAAGTTGCGGTGGGCGATAAAGTGCAAACTGGCAGTTTAATCTTGACGGTCAAAGCACAAGCCGAAAAAGTAACCAGTGAGCCTGCACCAGCGCCCGCTGAACCTGAAAAGCCGGCAGCGAAAACGGATGTTGCAACACCGATCGTGGCCAGTGGTACTCCCAGTATTAAAGAAGTTAAAGTACCCGATATCGGCAATGCTACCGACGTTGAAGTGATTGAAATCACCGTGAAAGTGGGTGATGTGCTTACTGTTGATCAAGCCATCGCGACGTTAGAAAGTGATAAAGCGTCGATGGATATTCCGTCGCCCTATGCGGGGGTGGTCACCGAGATTAAAATAGCCGTTGGCGATAAAGTGTCTGCAGGCGCTTCGATGATATTGATGGAAGTCAAAGAGGAAGTGAGTCAACAAACTGCGGCGCTAACAACCCCAGCACCAAAGACCGAAACCACGACACCCGCCGTTGCACCCAAGCCTGCCGAGCCCACAGCTCCCGCCGCACCGGCGGCGCTTTCAGCGCCGCCGATTTCAGGTCCCGCTCACGCCGGACCTGCGGTCCGGCGTTTTGCGCGTGAACTTGGGGTGGATTTAAGTAAAGTTCAGGGCAAGGGGCCCAAAGGGCGGGTTTTGAAAGAAGATGTACAGCAATATGTAAAAGCACAATTGCAGCGTGGTCCAGAAGCGGGTAGTGGTATACCCTTTGGGTTGCCGCCGTTAGCGCCTGTCGATTTTAGCTTGTGGGGTGAAATCGAAACGATCGCTTTAAGTCGAATCAAAAAAATTTCCGGCAGTAATCTGCACCGTAATTGGTTGCAGGCGCCTCACATTACCCAGTTTGATGAAGCCGATATTACCGAGCTTGAAGAGTTTCGTAAAGCCGAGCAATCCGCTGCGGAAAAACAAGGGCTTAAATTAACGCCTCTCGTTTTTATTATGAAAGCCGTTGTCGGCGCGTTGAAAATGTATCCCAATTTTAATGCCTCCCTTGATCCTGGTAATGATAAATTAATCCTTAAAAAATATTATCATTTGGGCGTTGCCGTTGATACGCCCAATGGTTTAATGGTGCC
>Ga0207103_10298_pt1 | contig 12831 bp, 11 predicted proteins | sample Alteio_BWMinHeat_81_FD_153546 | JGI IMG/M metagenome (GOLD analysis project Ga0207103, IMG submission 153546) | Enriched cells from forest soil in Barre Woods Harvard Forest LTER site, Petersham, Massachusetts, United States -... | ecosystem: Environmental > Terrestrial > Soil > Temperate forest >...
TTTTCTACTAGCACGGAAATTATGGACCACATGGGAATCCCTATGATGGTAGGATCATGTCCTTGAGTGGTGTACCAGGTGCTACAAATGGTAAAACATCTTCTTGTGGGTCTATTGGTATGTCTATTACAGTCGCAACGTCACTTTTGAGGTAAAACGCTTAGAAGAGAAGATGAGTGTATATAGAGAACTAGTACTCATGAAGATCAAGGTAAGCAAGCCGTCAGACAGCATGGAAATAATGAATCTTGCAAACGCTTTCAAATGCCAAGTTCATGATGTGAGAAAGACATCAATCATAGTAGAGATAACTGCTACACCAGACAGAATTAATGCATTTGAGGATCTAGTACGAGGATATGGAATTTTAGAAATTGCAAGAACTGGAATATGTGCACTTCCAAGAGGTGGCGTCAATGAAGATTAGAATTTTTGATACAACACTAAGAGATGGTGAACAAACACCTGGAGTAGCCCTAACACCAGAACAGAAACTAGGCATTGCAGAAAAATTAGATGCTCTTGGTGTTGATGCCATAGAAGCTGGATTCCCAATAATTTCCGATGGAGAAATGCAAGGTATCAAATTGATATGTAATGCAAATTTTCGTGCAGAAATATGTGGTTTAGCAAGGACGGATAAAAAAGACATAGATGCCGCAGTTACAGCAGGCCTCAAATACATCCACACATTTATCGCAACATCAGACATACATCTCAAATACAAACTAAAACTAACACGAGATCAAGCGTTAGCAAAAGCAATCGAAGCTGTAGAATATGGAAAATCTCTTGGTTTGCAAGTAGAGTTCTCTGCAGAAGATGCGACGAGGACCGATAGAGATTTTCTTAAAAAAGTTTTCAAAGAAGTTGCAAATGCAGGTGCAGATAGAATAGACATACCAGATACGGTAGGATATTCCACGCCCGGATATATTGCAGAGATAACTAAAGATGCGATTGAAGCAACACATCTACCAATTAGCGTACATTGCCACAATGATTTTGGTCTTGCAGTTGCAAATGCAATTTCTGCAATACAAGTAGGTGCACAATGTGCCCATGTCACAATAAACGGAATAGGGGAGCGAGCTGGTAATGCATCTCTTGAGGAATTGGTAATGGCACTTCAATGCTTACAATTTGATAAAAAATACGAGACAAACATTAACACAAGACTTCTCTATGAGACCTCAAGGTATGTCTCCAGCATAGTAGGAATTCACGTACAACCAAACAAAGCTATAGTTGGTGAAAACGCCTTTGGGCACGAATCCGGAATACACACCCACGGCGTTTTGAGCAATCCATTGACCTACGAGCCAATTAGTCCCGAACTTGTAGGCAGGACAAGATGGTTTCAAGTAGGAAAACATGCAGGTGCTCATGGAGTTTCTGCAATGCTTGAAGAATATGGAATTCAGCCAACAAGGGAACAGACTCATGAAATTTTAGAGAGAGTAAAAAAACTAGGAGACCAGGGAAAACATGTCACTGACGTAGAATTGCTTTCAATAACAGGAGAAGTTATGCAAACACAAGGTCTAAAGAGATTAGTACATCTTACAGGATTTTCTGTGTCAACTGGTATGGGCAACATGCCATATGCATTTGTCAAATTAAACATAGAAGGAAAAGACTTTATCGGAACTGATTATGGTGTAGGTCCAGTAGATGCATCAATAAACGCAATTCAAAAAATAACTGGCGAGATAGCCAAAGTACGAATTAAAGATTACAAGTTAGATTCCATAGCTGGTGGCTCCGATGCACTTTGTGAAGTAACAATAAAGGTAGAAGATGCGTATGGCAATCTTGCATCAGCAAAATCAGTAGGAGAAGATATTGTAATTACTAGCGTACAAGCAATGATTGATGGCATAAACAGAATAATGCTCAAGAAAATTCTCAAGCAGAAAAACTTGGGAAAATAGACGCAATCAGACTTGAAAAATACCCTTAGAAATTTTAAGTTTTATACAATTTATTATCATCTAAATAATTGAAGAAACATGTTTCTTAAACTATCCAGTCCCCCTCCTATCACACTATTATTGATGATTGTAAATGGTGTGATTTTTGCATATGGTATTTTATCAAATTCGCAAGACCAAATCATTTCCCACTATGGATTTGTTCCAGATAATTTATTTCGCTACAATCACCCTTTATCAGATAACATAATCAGATTATTTTCCTCAATGTTCATTCACGCAAATATTGCTCATATTGCATTCAACCTTTTGGCACTTGCCTATTTGGGAGGCTTTGCAGAAAGATCAATTGGCATACCTAGATATCTCTTGATTTATTTATCAGCAGGAGTTGCAGGAGCATTACTGCATGGAATTATTGCATCATTTATCCTAGGAAATGGTTTAAGTGTTTTAATTGGAGCGTCAGGAGCAATTTCAGGCATAATGGGAATTACTGCTGCACTTGGAGACATCAGGGGATATTACTGGCTAGCCATACAGATCCTATTTGCATTTGTTGGCTCATTTGCGTCAATATCAATAGCGTTCATGGCACATGTTGGCGGGTTTATAGCTGGATTACTATTGACAAAATTACTAATTGAGGTAGAGCGTAAAAAAAGAAAGGGATACTGGAACTACTCATAATAGTTTTTGTGTTTTATCATCAACATAGAATTTTAATCTGAACGAAAAGAAAGCATAATTTTATTTAACAAGCAAGGACAGTCATACCTGATGTATCAAATTGCCCTCATAACAGGAGATGGTATAGGACCGGAGATTTCGGAGTCTGTGATCAAAGTTTTAGAAACAGTAAATGACAAATTTGATTTAAAAATAAAAATAGAAAAACTTGAAGCTGGTGATAGCGCATTAAAGAAAACAGGAAAAGCGTTACCTGAATCAACTTTAGAATCTGTTAAAAAATCAAATGCGTGTTTGAAAGCTCCGGTAGGTGAAAGTGCCGCAGATGTAATAATAGTTTTAAGAAGAATGTTAAACCTCTATGCAAACATTAGACCTGCAAAGTCATACCCTAACATGCCAGCACTAAAAGACAACATAGACTTGGTCATAGTTAGGGAAAATACTGAGGACCTTTACACTGGCATGGAGTTTGATATTGGAAATACAGCAGTAGCTTTACGCACAATTTCAGAAGATGCATCAAAACGTATAGCAAAATATGCATTTTTAATGGCAGGCCAGCGGAATCAGAAAAGAAAAGTCACATGCGTTCATAAATCCAATGTCATGAGAAAAACAGATGGCCTTTTTGCAAGATCTTGTGGTGACATAGCAAAAGGCTTTCAGGACATACATTTTGAGCAGATGTATGTAGATGCATGTGCCATGAATCTCATTAGGCAACCAGAAGCATTTGATGTAATTGTTACGACCAATTTGTTTGGCGATATTTTATCTGATGAGGCAGCACAAGTGGTTGGAGGTTTAGGTATGGCTCCTGCTGCAAACATAGGAGATGATTTTGCGCTATTTGAGCCAGTTCACGGAGCTGCATTTGATATTGCTGGAAAACAAGCTGCAAATCCATCCTCGTTTATTCTTTCTGCAAAAATGATGTTTGAATGGCTTGGAATGAAAAATAATGATCAGAAATGTTTCATGGTAGCAAAAAAAATAGAATCAGCTGTATATGGCGTAGTACAAAAAGGGTTAAAGACAAAAGACATTGGCGGCAACATTACAACTAGCGAATTTACTAGACATGTAATTTCAAACATCACTTAAGGTCTGATTTTGGCGGTTCTAGTGACCAAAAAAACATTGCAAGACATACTGGAATCATAATCAGAATGGCAACACCAAGCGAAACCCAATAAAACGTTGGGTCAATGTTAGGAATTAGCGGTATTGGAAATACGGTATATGCCCATACAAACGCGATAAACCCAAGAAGGATCTTATTTCTTTTGAAAATTTTCCAACCAAGTTTTCTTTTTGTGATAAAACAACGTTTGCATCTTGTTCTGTCATCTGTCATACACGACGTGCAACAATGCTTCTCACAAAAGTAACACCTACGATCTCCAAATTCAGAGCCACAGAAATCACACTGCTGCACTTGATATTTTCGTTAGAACAAGATTTATCTTTTTATGGAGAAAGCCTTTCAGGGTCACGTGGATACAATACCACTTCTCTAACATTATCTATTTTTGTAAGAACCGATATCAATCTATCAAGGCCTAAACCCCAACCCGAATGAGGCGGCATGCCCCAGTCAAATGCTCTTAGGTGATCTGCAAATTGGTCAGGATTGAGCCCTTGTTCCTCAAGCCTTGAACATAGTTTTTTTGGATCATGTAATCTTGTACCGCCTGAAGAGAGTTCAAGATACCCGTATTGAAGGTCAAATGAACGAGACAAAGTGGGATCATCGTCTTTTTCATGTATGTAAAAGGGCTTTAGTTTCATGGGCCAATCAATTAAAAAGTAAAAGCCCTGATGTCTTTCTCCTAATGTACGTAGATGCGAATCCTGTAAATCATCGCCGATTTCAAGTTTTATTCCATCATTTGATAATTCCTCAATTGCTTTTTTGTATGTTATGCGTTCAAATGGAGTAGAAGGTTTTTTGATTTCAATGTCAAGTGTCTTTTGTTCTATGGTACAATTTTTTTCTGTATAATCAAACACATTTGATACAACTAGCTCTAAAATATCCATCACGTCATAATAGTCCATAAATGCAGCTTCAATATCTACACTAGTAAATTCTGTAAGGTGTCGTACAGTATGTGATTTTTCAGCTCTGTAATAAGATGCAATTTCAAAAACACGTTCTAGACCTATTGTAAGTTGTTCCTTGTAAAGTTGTGGACTTTGAGCAAGATATGCTTGCTTTTCAAAATATTTTAATGAGAAAAGATTTGCTCCTCCTTCACTTGCACTACCAATTATTTTTGGAGTGTTTACTTCAATGAAATAATTTTCTGTAAGCGTTTTTCTAATTGAGGCAAGTGCATGGTGTCTTAATTTAAAAATAGATGCAGTTTTTTGATTACGGAGATCAAGTGCTCTTGCGTTTAATCGGTTGTCAATATTACTCTCTAACCTTCCAATAGGATCTATTGGCAATGGATGTATAGCTAGTGTCAAAATGTCAACTTTCTCAGATTTAATTTCAAATGGGAAATCTCTGGCTTTTGATTGTTGAACAATACCGGTTATCCTAACTACACTTTGCTTATTCAATCCCTTGGCTTGTTCTAATGATTCATTTCCCACAAGAACAATTTGTGCAACACCTGTAACATCGCGTAGAGTCAAGAATGTAAGTTTACCAAGCTCTCGTATGTCCTCTATCCAGCCTCCAACTATTACTTTTTTTCCTATCATCGAAGATTCAAGGTGACCAATGTAATGAGTTCTTTTGAAATCCATAAAATTACTCTTATTTTCTCTCAAACTCTACTGCAAGTTCTATTCTACGTAGGTCTTTGGATATTGAGACTACCTTATCTGTATCAATTGGAAATCTAGGTGTTCTTTTTCCAGATACAATCACTTTGGTTTTTTGAATTCCACCTAGTGCCCATACACGGTTAATAGCTAATATCTTAATTGGAAAGAACAAATCTTCAATGAATTTCTTATCAGATGCACTTTCTTCTACAAGCCATATCTTTCCTGGAAATTCGCCTTGTAGTAATCTATAAAGCTCTCTGCTTTGCCTTACCATCATGATATCTGAACTGCTTAAATACAAAACATAGTTGCCGTTTGATTCCTGACATGAGTTAAGAGTAAATTTTTCAATTTGAGGTATTTTTTGTGAAAGATGTACCAGTTTGATTGCTGCTTCCACATCTGTTTTAGTTAATTTCCCTGAATCTAGTTTTGATTCACATTGTGGACAAAGAATACCATTCATGGCATCAAAAGTACAAATTGGCGTTCTCAAGTAAATCGGTTTTTTAACTTATTAAAACTAGAATATAACCCCTTCTTCCAAAACCCACATTTAGATCATTGATCTAAAATGATCGATGGATTACATTTCTGTAACTGATCTTAAAACGCAGTACAAAACACAAACCGGGATTGTTTATGCAGTAGATGACGTAAGTTTTTTTTTAGGAAAAGGGGAATCTATTGGAATTGCTGGCGAAAGCGCGTGTGGAAAGAGTACTCTTGGGCTTTCCATAATGAGATCACTTCAAGGTGGCAGAATAGTTTCAGGGGACATATTATTTGAAGGCAAATCCATAATTAAAATACCAGAATCAGAATTTACAAAAAAATACAGGTGGAAAGAAATTGCCATGATCTTTCAGGGAGCCATGAATTCATTAGATCCCGTGTTTACAATAGAACAACAATTACATGAAATTTTAAAACAGCATAACTATACAGGGGACTTTAATGTGAAAGCTTCTGAAACTCTAATCTCTGTTGGTCTCAATGATTCGGTATTAAAAAAATTTCCTCATGAGCTTAGTGGAGGCATGAAACAAAGGATTGTCATTGCAATGGCACTTCTTTTAAATCCAAAATTTGTAATTGCTGATGAACCAACAACTGCCTTAGATGTGCTTGTACAAGCACAGATTATCAATCTACTCAAAAAACTGAAAAAAAATGGAATGAGCATTATGTTAATCACACATGACTTGGCAATAATATCTGAAATTGCTGAAAAAATTGGGGTAATGTATGGTGGCAAGATGGTAGAGTTTGGCAATTCATCGGAAATTTACAAAAATCCAAAGCATCCGTACACACAAGGCCTCCTTGAATCCATACCATCACTGAAAGAAAAGAGACCAAAATTCATACGTGGAAATCCTCCTAGTTTGATAAATCCCTCTGAAGGATGTAGATTTTATGAAAGATGCCCACATGCAATGGAAAAATGTAAAAAGGAACCCCCTAAAATTAAAACAGACTCTGGATATGTTTTGTGTTGGCTCTATGAATAATTTAGTTCCAGCAAACTCATAACAAAATGCAACCTTAAATTGGTAAAATTATTAAATCGTTTTAAAAAATTACTATGGTGCGTATTGTGTATAATTTGCACCGGTACCGATATTACATGTTGATGGATGTGCAGCATCATAGCAGCCTACTAATTTTTGATTTACTATATCCATGCCTTGTGCAATCAATACATTTCTGTCACGTGCAGTCTCATCAGTTGTTGCAACTTGATCTAAGCCAACATAGTGTGGTCCAGATGCTACATTCATTTCATCAAGTAATACTATTGCTCTTGCTTCAGAATCTGCCAAAGTTTTTACAATATATGCTTGTCTATCTCTTCCATTCTCATCAGTTGAAACACTTGTTGAGCCAGCATAGTTAGTAGTCAAACTTGCCAGTTGAGCTGCCAAATCAGTATTTTGTTGTTCTAATATTGCTATTCCTTGTTGGATCAATACATTTCTGTCGCGTGCAGTCTCATCAGTTGTTGTAACTTGACCTATACCAACATAGTGTGGACTTAAACTTGCTAATGCTAGTGCTATTTTGTAATTGTTTTTGTCCATTTGTGCCATTGACAGTGCAATCTGAGTATTTCTATCCATGTGAACTGTCTCATCAGTAGAAGTGCTTGTCAGACCTGCATAACCTGTAGAAAATTTGTCTAAGCCTAAAACATGAATCTCGCTAAAGATTGTCATGCCCTTTGCTTGTGAATATATTTGACCGTTTGCAATGTTTACATTTCTGTCAACCAACACATTTTCATCAGTTGGAGTACTTGTTGAGCCAGCATAGTTAGTACTTTGATCTAACTGTGCTATATGAGTATGAGAATATTTCTGTAATGCCCTTGCGGCACCAATAGCTGCATTCTGTTGAATGGTACTTTGACTATCATCAGCTAAAGCCAAATTGACCAAGTATTGACCGCTAAACCCAAACATTACAATAATCATTAAACCGGCTAGTATCTTTTTTTGCACGAATTCTATCATATTTCATGGGTTTTAAAACCTTGCGATAAACGGGATTTTACGATAATGATCGCTTGATATAATTCGAATTTCTTAGTATCACATTGGAAGAGATCCTTTCAGTACAAAACCTAACCAAGTACTTTACAAATAAAGGAATTTTTTCTTCTTCAAAAATAGTCAAGGCTGTTGATGGAATATCCTTTTCTTTAAAAAAAGGTGAAGTCCTCGTTTTAGCAGGAGAATCAGGATCAGGTAAGACTACCATCTCTAGACTAATCCTTAGAGCAATAGAACCAGATTCTGGTACAATCTTTTTTGACGGTGAAGAAGTTACTAAAGAAAGTAGAAACCTAGACAAACTGAGAAAGCAGTGTCAAATAATATACCAGGATCCTTATGCAGCTATAAACCCTAGGATGAAAGTTTCCGACATCGTTATGGAACCACTACAAATTCATAAAATAGGAACCACATTAGAAAGAAAGAAAATTGTATTAGATGTACTTCATGAAGTTAGACTTGAACCTGCTGAGACAATTTATGAAAAATATCCACATATGCTTTCCGGAGGTCAAAGACAAAGAATAGTTCTTGCAAGAGCCCTAGTTACAAAGCCAAAGGTAATCATTGCAGACGAACCAGTATCAATGCTAGATGTTTCCGTAAGAGCTGAAATTCTAGAGTTGATGAGAGAGATTCAGGAGAAACATGGAATTTCATATATTTACATCACACATGATTTATCCACGGCACGTTATCTAGGGCAAAGAATTGCTATTATGTATCTTGGAAAAATTGTAGAATTAGGACCAATTAATGATGTACTTTTTCATCCAAAACACCCATACACACAGGCACTCATAGATGCCATATCAGAACCCAATCCGGATAATCTTTACCAAGATAAAAAAATTAGAATTAATGAACCTATAGATATTGACGTCTATGAAGGCTGTCGATTTCGTTCAAGATGTCCTTATGCCATTGAAAAATGCAAAGATGAACCGCCACTTGAACAAATAGAGAAGGATAGACTTGCTGCATGTTTTGTAAAAATAAATTAATTGGCAACTTGTTGCGTGTTTGAAATCTTGTGCGAAACTACTTGTGAAGCAGCATTCTTTGAGAATACACCATAAATTAGACTTGCTTTTTGCACAGTAGAATCCTTTAATGAAACCATAATCATCTGGCTTCCTTTAGCACGTTCTTCAAGTATTTTTGCAAGTCGTTCTGTATTTAGTGCATCAAGATGAGCATCCACTTCATCAAGTAGATAAAATGGCGATGGCTTTAGTGTCTGTAATGCTAAAAGAAATGTTATTGCCGCAAGTGTTTTTTCACCACCACTAATTGATGTAGATTCTCTTTTTTGTTTATTGGGGAACTGTACAAGAAATGATAGTCCAGAAGCAAATATGTCGTCTTCATTTTGTATTTCAAGCCAGGCGTTTCCTCCTGTCATTTTATTAAAAACTTCGCGAATATCTTTGTCTACTTTGTCATATGATTCCAAAAATGTTTGTCTCTTATTTTTATCAACTTCTTCAATGAATTTTACTATGGAATTTCTTTCCTCTTCAAGTTCATTTTTACGAGTGGACATTGAACGATATCCATCTGAAATCTCTATGTATTGTTCTGGAGATTTAGTATTAAGTGAACCACCTAATCCTTTTCTTTCTGATTCTAGTGCTGCAAATATTTGATCAACATCAAAGGTTTCCAAGATTTCATGGTATCCAAATGAAGAAAGAGTATCACGTATCTTAACTTCATTTTCAGTAAGGTCTCCGATATCACGTGAGAGAGAGTCGGATTGTCTTTCAAAATTATTAATTTCCTTTGTAACTGTTTTTTCGCCATCATACAAATCCTTTAGCTTTGAATCATATTCTTTGAGTGCGGAAACCGATGTTCCAGCAGTCGATATTAGTTGTTGTTCTTTCTCCCTTAACGATACTAGTACAAGATCCACTTTTTCCTTTTCTTTTACCAGTGACCGTGACTCTACTTCAAGATCATATTTTTCGTGATTAAGTGTAGATTGTTCCTGGGAAAGTAATCTGGTATTTGATTTAAGCCCGGTTTCCTCGTTTGTTAATAAGGTAATTTGAGATGTTTGTTCTCGGAATTGGGCAGATATGGAGTTCAGAGTGTTTAGAAATGCAGATTTTCTTTCATTCAATGCAGTAAGTGCAGATGCGATTTGTGCCTGCTCTTCCTCAGCATAGTTTTCTTGGGTCATCAAAACTCGTTCTTCCAATGAAGCAATGTAGGATTCGAGTTTTGCCGCGTTTGTTTTCAGACTTTCTTCATGTCTAGTAAGCTGTAAAATTCTTGATGTGAGGTGTTCTTCCGATGATGAGATTGATTTTAGTTTCGCTTTAGCGTCTGTAAAGCTAAGATCAACATTTGCCAGTCCTGTATCAGAGGCATTATACCTATTGTCTAGGCTTTTTGTTATTCTCTCAATTTTTTTAAGCTGAGTTTTTTTGTCTTGAATGAATTTTTTTAAAAGATCTAATGATTGAACTAAACCATCAACAGATGTACTCAGAAGAATGATTTTGGTAAGATTAGAAATTTTCGAGTGAATGTCAACTACTATGGCATTTGCATCTGCTTCAAAGAATTGTCCATCAACAGTTACTGCTCTAAATCCTTTTTTAGATAGAACATATGCTGATTCGTCTGAATTTACCAGAATAATATTTCCAAAAATAAAATTCTTCAAAGCTACAAGTTTTTCATCACATTGTATGTAATCAGATAACACACCAACTATTCCTTGTTCTTGCGGTAACGAGATTTTTGAGTTGGGAATAGCATCTAGCGGTATAATACGTATTTTTGGGAGTTTCTTTTCTTGTGCAAATTCAGCAAGACCAAGTAAAGTAGGAAAGTCGTTTACAACAAGTGCCTTTAACCAATCAGAGCCTACTGCAAGTATTGGTCTTTCAAATTGTTTGTCCCATGAAAGCATCTCATAAACAAGACCTTGTATTCCCAATCTTTTAGAATCTTCTTTGAGCTTTGCGATAGAATAATCCTCATGCATGACTTCTTTGACAACTCTAATTTTTGCTTCATATTGTGCAGTTGCTTTACTTGCTTTTTCTAAAATTAATGTCGTATCCTCAATATCTTTTTCAATTTTTGCCTTTCTTTCAGACATGTTTGCTAGCCTTGATTTTAATTCTTTTATGGTTGCTTCATGCCCAGCTCGAATTATTTTTAATTTCTGTTCAAGATTTAATAGATTTTCCTTTTGTACTAATAGCGATTTGATTGTTACTGAATTTTGTTGTATTTTATTTGCAACGTCGTTTCTTTCTTGTTCTGTTTTTGAAAGTGAAAGTTTTGCATCATGAAGGGAATTTTTAATATTTTTTATTCTTTCGTCTACTTTGAGTTTGTTTGTTGCTGCTTGCGATTGTTGTTTTAATACATGACTGATTTCAGAGTCAACAGATGAGAGATCTGTGTTTGCAGTTTTTTTGGTTTCATTAATTGAGTTTATTGATTCTTTTAGTTGTTGAATCTGTACTTCAAGCTGGGATCTTTTCTCATGTAAATTGCTTAACTCTGATTCAATTTCAGGAAGACGTAAATCTATTTGTCCTAATCGTCTGGTGTTAGTTACAATCTTACTGTTTGCTGTCTCTGACTGATGCATAGCTGCACTAAGTTCTGAATCTATTGCAGCCTTGGCAACATTATAGGCATCTACTTCTTCCATGAATTTTTGTTTTTCTTCTTCTAGCTTCTTAATTTCATCTTTTAGTTGACTACGCTGTTCATCTAGTTTTTTTGTTTCAGACTGGATTGCATTCAAATTTCTTTCTTTGGAGATTTTTTGAGATTCAATATCTTTTAATCTATTAGAGGCTTGGATTGCGTGAAACCTTTTGAGTTCCCGTTCCAAAAGATCATATCTTAGTTGATGATTCCTTTCTTCTTCAAGTTCATCTATGCGTTTTTTTATCTCATCCATTCTAGCAAGTGCAATTTCTAGTCGTCTGTCTGCCTCATCCAATTGTTTTAACGCTTCAGTCTTTTTTTCATCAAAATATGCTAAACCAATAATATCCTCAATTATCTTACGTCGTTCTTCAGCATTAAATTCTGAAATTCTGGTAATTGTTCCCTGTTGAACTATGTTCAATTTGTGAATACCCGCATTTGCAACTTCTAATATGTCAAGGACGTGGTTTCGTTGCATCTTTTTTTGATTAAGATAGTAAATGTTCTCGCCCGCTTCGTCCATCTCTCTTGTTATAGTAACAGTGTTTGAGTCAACTGGGATCTTCCTGTCAGTATTATCAAAGTGACAACTTACACGTGCTATTTTTGCACCATGACGACTTCCATCAACATCATGAAGTAGTGAACGTAATTTGTCAACTCTCATTATCTTTGGAGCATTCTCACCTAGTGCAAAGGATATAGCGTCTAGTATGTTGCTCTTGCCAGAGCCGTTAGCCCCAGAAATTGCCACAAGGCCAGGCTCAAGGTTAATTATCGTATTCTTATAACCAAATGATTTGAAGCCAAAGATCTCTAGCTTACGAATATGTACCAATGTTCTCGGTGCTCAGATATGTGAAATAACAGAATATTGACAAGTTTCCTTGACTATGCTAACAACTATTATCACATGAAAAAATATTGGTTATGCAATAAAAATTTCATTTTCAATGGTAAGAATTTTCTTAGTTATCTGTCTCGTTTTCCTTCAACAAACTCTCTAAATGCAGTTTTTGCCTCTGTGTAGGGCATCTGTATTGGAGGGTGTTTAAAGCAATACGATGAGATGCTAGTCATTGGTCCTGTAAGCTTTCGATCAAGAGCAATTTTTAGTCCCCTAATCGCATCAATCATTATACCAGCGCTGTTATATGCATCAATGACTTTGAGTT
>Ga0207103_10301_pt1 | contig 12771 bp, 2 predicted proteins | sample Alteio_BWMinHeat_81_FD_153546 | JGI IMG/M metagenome (GOLD analysis project Ga0207103, IMG submission 153546) | Enriched cells from forest soil in Barre Woods Harvard Forest LTER site, Petersham, Massachusetts, United States -... | ecosystem: Environmental > Terrestrial > Soil > Temperate forest >...
AGATCTGAATGGTGGTCTGGGGAGCATGATAGGAAGAGCGTTAGCGGACCTGGAAGCATATGTGTTGGATGCCGAAAAAGAGCCAGTACCGATAGGCGTGCCAGGAGAGCTGTATATCGGTGGGGCTGGGCTGTCTCGCGGCTATTTGCAACGGCCAGAGCTGACTGCGCAGCGGTTTGTGCCTCATCCACACAGCTTTGAAGGGGGCGCGCGACTGTATCGGACTGGAGAGCTGAACCGGTACCTACGAAATGGTGACTTGGAGTATCTTGGGCGGGGCAATGACTCACAAAGCCTGACTTACCCAATCGACTCGCGACAGATGGAAGAGCGGTCAGAGCCGAGCGAAGCCGTTCTGGCGTATCAGGACGGCCCTGGGAACAAGAGGTTGGTGGCCTATCTCCTGGTAGAGGATGGAACATCTCTCAGCATCCCAAAGGTGCGCAGCTACCTGAGGGACCGGTTGCCAGAGTACATGATTCCGGCAGACTATGTGGTGCTTGACAGCCTCCCGCTGACACCAAATGGTAAGATCGACCGTAGAGCTCTGCCACCCCCGGAATTCTCCTCACCCGGCAGCGCTTACGAGGATGCCCGGGATGAGCGCGAAGAGAAGCTGATTAAGATATGGGAAGACCTGTTAGGAATCGAACCGATCGGGGTGAGGGATAACTTCTTCGATTTGGGGGGCCATTCGTTGCTGGCGACACAGGTAGTGTCGCGTATGAGGGGCGAGATGGGACTAGAAGTGGAGCTCCGGACGCTCTTCGAGGAGCCCACGGTCAGAGGCATGGCGGCGGCGGCTCGGGCGCAAAGGACAGTCGCGGCCAGGGTGGATGATATCGAGCCGGTTGGGCGCGGAGGAGATTTGCCGCTTTCCTATGCGCAGCAGCGGCTGTGGTTCATAGAGCAATTCGATCCTGGTAACCCGGCTTATAACATTGTCGCTGCTCAACGTATCAAAGGGCCCCTTAGCCTGCAGGCATTGGAACAGACACTTAACGAGATAATCAGGCGCCACGAAGTGTTGCGAACCACCTTTGCCTATAGAACCGCCCAACCAGTGCAGATTATTTCTGCGGAGGAGAAAGTCAGCCTGCAATTGGCCGATTTGAATTCGTCTCTGCCGCCGACCCAAGATGAGTGGGAAGCTGCCAGGCTGGCGACCGATGAAGCGAAGCGTCCTTTTGACCTCACGCAAGGTCCCGTATTGCGCCTCCGCGTTTTCCGACTGAAAGAAGAGGAGTTCATCGCAGTATTGACCATGCATCATATAGTCAGCGATGGCTGGTCAACTGGATTGCTATTGAAAGAGATTCAGTGCTTATATTCCAAGCTCTTGAGCGGATTGCCATCACCCCTAACTGATCTGCGCATCCAGTATGCGGACTTTGCGGTTTGGCAGCGGGATTGGCTCCAAGGCGATGTTCTGGAAGGACTTCTTTCATATTGGAGGCGCCAGCTCGGTGCAAGTCCGCCACTGTTAGAGCTACCAAGTGACCACCCCCGATCATCGGCCCAGTCCTCTGAATGCAGAGAGCAACCGTTCAGCCTGTCTCCGACGCTATCCGAGGCGCTGCAGCGTCTGGGCACGCCGGAAGGGGCCACATTATTCATGGTATTGCTTGCAGCGTTTCAGACTCTCTTGCATCGGTATACCAGTCAGGTCGACATCATCGTCGGCACAGATGTAGCGAACCGTAATCGCCGGGAGACAGAAGAACTGATTGGCTTCCTATTGAACATACTGATCTTGCGCACGGACTTGAGCGGTGACCCTAGCTTCCGAGAACTGTTGAGGCGAGTACGCGGAGTCGCGCTTGGGGCATATGCGCATCAAGATATGCCCTATGAGAAGATCGTGGAGGTGATTAATCCGGAACGCAGTCAGAGCCACCGGCCACTGGTTCAAGTATTATTCATATGGCAGGACAATCCGCCCGAGGCGCTTGAGATGGCCGGCGTGGCGTCCGAACCGTTTCCGATCAGTACCGAGATTGTCAGCGATCTGTCGCTCGTTATCACCAAGACGCAACGGGGGTTGGAGGGTATCTGGAGCTACAATGCAGCGCTGTTTGAAGCGACAACAATCTCGCGGATGTCAGGCCAATTCGAGACTCTTCTAAACAGCATAGTTGCGGACTCGGATAGCCCTCTGAGTGCGCTAGAAATGGCTACCGAGGCCGAAAAGAAACAAAATGCCACCCAGGAGAGCAAACGCAGGCAGTCAAACCGGGAGAGACTGAAAAGCATAAGACCGAAAGCGGTGAACCTACCAAGGGGCGATCTGATAAGAATGGATTATTTCAAGGAAGGCCAGGCTCTCCCTTTGGTCATTCATCCCGCCATTGATAATCTTGATTTGGCAACTTGGGCGCGATCCCAGCAGGCTTTCATCGAACAAACCCTATTAAGGCACGGAGCGCTTCTATTTAGAGGATTCGCCATGGCCTCGGCGACACGATTTGAGGAATTCCTGCTGGCAGTCTCGACCGGGTTGTTAGACTATTCATACCGCTCAACGCCGCGCAGCCGGGTTAGAGGAAAGATATATACCTCAACAGAATATCCGGCCGACCAGACTATACCGCTGCACAACGAAATGGCGTATGCCCACAGCTGGCCTATGAAGATCTCGTTTTTGTGCATCAAGCCCGCCCTACATGGGGGCGAGACTCCAATCGCTAACAGCAGGGCAGTATTCAACCGTATCAGACCGACGGTGAGAGAGCGCTTTTCGCAAAAGCGCGTCAAGTATGTCAGAACTTATAGCGAGGATTTGGATCTCTCCTGGCAAAGCGTGTTTCAGACCACGAGCAAATTGGAGGTTGAGCGGTATTGCCGTGAAGCGGGTATTACCTTTGAGTGGCAGGGCACCAATGGTTTGAGAACAACCGAGGTTCGCCAGGGAGTGGCCGTACATCCAAAGACAGGCGAATCAGTATGGTTTAATCAAGCGCACTTGTTCCATATATCCGCTTTGCCTTCGGAACTAGGACAATCATTGATCTCAAGCATCGGACTACAAGACGTCCCCCGCAATGCCTACTATGGTGACGGCACCCCCATTGAAGGTTCCGTGCTAGATCAGATCCGTGAGATATACTTGCAAGAAGCATCCACATTTCCCTGGCAGGAGGGAGATGTATTGATGCTGGATAATATGCTAACCGCACACGGTCGCATGCCTTTTGAAGGGGAGCGGAAGGTCGTCGTGGGTATGGCTGAGAATTTCAATAATGGCGATGCCTGCGGATCCTTTCACCCGGCGTCATCATAGGTCGCTGAGAATCGACAGTCTCCATCAAACAATATTGATCCATTGAGGCAAGTGCCGTCATGGGACAGCACTGGAACTGCCCCGTTTTCGCCAGCTTCGTCAATTAGGAGATAGAATGCAAACCGACGTCCTGGAAGGTGTGCGCCTTTCACCTCAGCAAAGCCACGTATGGTTGCTGGAGCAGTCTGATAAGAGCGGTGCGTACCGGGCTCAATGTGCGATTCTGCTGGAAGGGAGTCTAGAAGTTGGACTGTTGAAGAGGGCAGTGGCTCTCGCTGTGCAAGCACACTCTATATTCCGAACCACGTTTCACTACAGAGCCGGTATGGTTCTTCCGATCCAGGTTGTGACACCGGACCGTTCCTTTGTTTGGCGTGAGGTTAACCTCGGTGGGGGACGGGAAAAGGACCTGGATGCAGCCGTCGATGAGCTGATCAAACAGGAGAGGTCTTTTCAATTTGACTTGCGGCAAGGGCCAGTTCTTACGTCATCTCTGTTTGAGGTTTCAAGTGAAAGGCATCTATTGGTGGTTACCCTGCCGGCGCTCTGCGCGGATATGACGACTGTCGCCAACCTCGCCGATGAACTCCGCAACACTTACGCTGACCTCATCAGTGATGGAGACCTTGAACAAATAAATGACAGCGACGGAATCGAATACATAAGAATCGCTGAATGGCAAAATGAGATGACTGAGGAAGAAGGCCCCGAACGAGCATACTGGTTCGAAAATGACTTCTCTGAACTTATCAGTGTGACACTGCCATTTGAAAATAAGAGCTTCACTGGTCTCGCCTTCGAGCCAGATTCGCTGTCGGTTATCGTCAACAGCTTCACTGTGGATGGAATATCGGCGCTCGTGCAACGCTATCAGACGTCGACATCACACTTCATTCTTGCTTGCTGGCAGCTTCTCTTATGGCGACTCACCGGACAGGCCGACATCGTAGTGGGAGCGGGAAGCGACGGGCGGAACTATGATGAATTGCAGGGGGCGTTCGGTCCCATAGCCAAATATCTCCCAATACGATCCCGCCTGGATAGCAGTCAGAAATTTGATCGACTGTTGCGTCATTGTACCCAGGCTTCAGAAAAGAACAGTAGGTTCCCTGAGTATTTCTCCTGGGAGCATTTCTCCGGGGCTGACGATACAGGAGGGCCGGGGTTCTTTCCGTTTCTTTATGAGTATCAGGGGCAATCTCTCGAGTAGTATATAAGCGACAGGTACCATGTACTCCGGCAGACTCTTCTGCAAATGCGATCTCAACTCCTCGCTATAAACCGATCGCCGCAGCTCGAAGCCCTCTCGTCGTCCTTCTTGTTCGGGCACAACATAAGCTATCAGTCGCTTGTCTCCAGGCAGATCTTCTCGAGCCATCACGACCGCTTCCCGCACCTCTCGGTGTGTCGCGAGCGCCGTCTCTACTTCCCCCAGCTCGATACGATATCCTCGCACCTTAACCTGTTCGTCCATCCTCCCTAAGTAATCGACTTCTCCGTTTCCCAAATATCGCGCCAGGTCGCCGGTGCCGTACAAGCGTTCCCCTGGCCCGACGCCATATGGATTTGGTATGAAGTGCTCGGCGGTCAACTCCGGCCGTCCCATATAACCCCGCGCTAGACCTGGTCCGCCAACGTGCAACTGTCCCGCCACCCCCACCGAGACAGGTTCCCAGTGTTTGTCCAAAAGATATGCTTTCGTATTCACAAGAGGCCGGCCCATCGGAGACCTGTCCTCTCCTGCCGTCCGCAGTCCCCATGTCGCGCAAACCGTGGATTCCGTCGGACCATACGCATTGATGAAGCGCCTACCTGGCGCCCAGCGCGCGACGATCTCCGGCGTGCACGTCTCCCCGGCCGCCACTAACGTCTGTACTGCCGGCAGCGCGTAGTCGGGCAAGGCCCGCAACACGGATGGTGGTAATGTCACTATCGATATCGCGTGGCGGGTCAGAAAGTCGAGCAGATCCGAACCGGGCAGCAGGTCCTGGCGCGACGCTAGATAGAGTGTCGCCCCCGCCACCAGAGTAGTGAAGATTTCCCAAACCGATGCGTCAAAACTCAGGGACGAGAACTGCAACACATGGCTGCTGGGCCGCACCCCCAGGGCCTCGATCTCAGCGGAAGCGAGATTGCACAGACCGTTATGCTGAACCAGCACGCCCTTAGGCCGGCCGGTCGACCCGGAGGTATACATTACATATGCCAGGTTATCACTCATTGCCGGATAACCTGGATCCTTGGTGCTGCACAAGCTGATCTGATCAGAGGTCGTATCCAGGCAGACGATTTGCGTCCAGGTCGCTGGCAGCCCGTCGAACAGCTGTTCTTCCGTCACCAGCAATGATATCGCCGCATCCTCCAACATGAATGCCAGTCGCGCCATCGGATAAGCTGGATCCACTGGCACGTATGCCGCTCCTGCTTTGAGAATGGCCAATACCGCTATGATCATCTCTAGTGAACGATTGAGCAGGACGCCGACCATCACCTCCGGCCCGGCCCCGAGCCCGTGTAGATAATGTGCCAATTGATTGGCGCGGCAGTTCAAACCGCGATACGTCAGGGCGTGGTCGGTAAGTACTAAGGCCACCGCTTCTGGATTGCATTCGACTTGCTCTTGAAACAACTGGTGGATGCACTGACCTTGGGAAAGCTCTCTTGCGGTTTCGTTCCACTCCGTCAACAACTGGTGACACTCCCTCTCGGTGAGCATCGGGGCTTCGGTAATCCGTTGCTCCGGCTGTGTGGACATTGCTTCGAGAAGGGATTTGTAGTGTTGGATCAACCTTCCGATCATGGCAGGCTCAAATAAGTCTGTGCTGTACTCTATCACCCCACAAAGCCCTTTTGCGTACTCCGTCAGCTCCAGCCATATATCGACCTTCGCGATGCCCGCTTCTATTGCGAGCATTTCGAGCCTCAATCCCGTCAGTTCCAGATTTCCGGGTGGCGCGTTCTGCAAAACCATTGTCACCTGAAATAACGGATGCCGGCTCATGTCGCGCTCTAGCCGAAGTTCGTCGACGAGTTTCTCAAACGGGAGATCCTGATGGGCATAGGCTCCAAGCGACACCTCCTTAACACGCTGCAGCAGCTCATGCCAGGTCGGCTCACCTTTCAGGCTTGTCCGCAGCGCCAGAGTGTTTACGAAGAAGCCGATCAAGGATTCAGTTTCAGCCCGCGTGCGATTGGCAACCGGCGTACCGACGACTATCTCGCTTTCGCTGGTATACCGAAAGAGCAGCACCTTGAATGCCGCCAGTAAACTCATAAACAGGGTCACTTCCTCTTGCTCGCAGCATTGCTTTAACCGCGCAACGAGTGCCGGACTTAGAGTAAACGGGAGCCGTGAACCTCTATGGCTCCGAAATGGAGGTGGCGGGAAGTCAGTGGGCAGCTCGAGTGAAGGCGGAGCCCCAAGTAATGAGTTTTTCCAATACTCTAACTGTGCATCTAGGACCGGACCCGAGAGCCAGCGCCGTTGCCAGTCGGAGTAGTCCGCGTACTGAATTGGCAGCTCCGGCAACGGAGACGGCTGCCCCGCCGAAAGAGCTTGGTACAGGCCTGCGACCTCCCTTTTCAACACTCCTTCTGACCAGCCATCAATGACAATGTGATGCATGGCGAACAGTAATATGTGCTCTTCTTCTTCCAGCCGCAACAGCCTCGCTCTCAGCACCGGTCCTTTCTCGAGGTCAAAAGGATTCCTCGCGTCTTCGGCCGCTCTCCTCCTCGCCTCCGTATCCCTCCGCTTTGGTCCTAACTCGCTTAGCTCCTCTATCTCGATGCTCACCTCCTTTGCGACCTCTACGACCTGCCTCGCTCGGCCCTCCCTGCTACTGAATCTTGTCCGCAGGACCTCATGCCGCCGTAAGATCTCACCCAGGCTCTGCTCGAACGCAGCGACATTTAGCTGCCCGCTCAAGCGCAGCGCCGTAGCCGAAATATAGACCGAGCTCCCGGTGTCCAACTGTTCAATGAACCAGAGCCTCTGCTGAGCAAAAGACAGGGGAATCTCTCCTGCCCTCTCGACCCGCGCTATCTCTTCCCAGTCGACGCCACCGAGGGTTCTCCTTTGCTCTCGGATCGCCGCCGCAATACCCCTCACCGTCGGCTCTTCAAAGACCATCCTCAGCGTCAGGACTACTCCGAATTCCCGCTTCACTCGCGATGCCACGCGCGTCCCGAGCAGCGAATGGCCGCCCAGATCAAAGAAGTTGTCCGTCACGCCGATCGGCTCGATCCCCAGCAGCTGTTCCCATATTCTCACCAACTCCTCTTCTAGCGCGTCTCTCGGCGCCTCGTACGTGCCCTCAAGCGACTCACGTGAACGTTGCCCGTGCTCCCCTTCTATCCCACCTCGCTCCGGCGTCGCTGCCGAATTGCTCCGATGCTCCATCCGGTTTCCAAAACCGCCAGATTGGCCGTCGATCCAGTACTGATCATGTTCAGCGCGATAGACGGGCAAGCTGACTCGCCGGCGCTGTTCGCCTTCATATAACCCCTCCCAAGCGATATGAACGCCGCGCACCCACATCTCCCCAAGCGTCCGATAGACCCGTTCTGCTTCGCCCGCGCCATTGTCATTGCTAGGGGTCGCCCCCAGAGTAGCCAACACGACTGACCCCGGTGACTGTAGGCGCGCGAGCCCGCACAAGCTTTCGCCCGGTCCCACCTCCAACAGCACTCGTCCGGACTCCCACGTCACCGCTTGCACGCCGGCCCCAAAACGCACCGGCTCCCGGACCTGTCGCAACCAATAGTCCACATCGCACGCTTCTTCAGGATGAATCCACCCGCCGGTAACGTTGGAAATGAATGGCAGCTTCGGTGGCTGCAGGTTTACTTGCCGCAGCACGCTGGCGTACTCATCCAGCATCCCCTCCATCAGTCCGGAGTGGAAAGCATGTCCCGTTCGAAGGCGCTTGCATTGGATGGTTTCCCCTTCTAAATCAGACACCAGCCCATCAATTGCCTGCTCTGTGCCTGAGAACACACACTGCCCTCCACCATTCACCGCCGCCAGCCAGAGTCCTGGCGCGAGCCACTTGCCCACTTCCCCATCGGCCATTTCTACCGCAAGCATCCCTCCGGCTGGCATCCGCTGCATTAACTCCCCACGCTTGGCCACCAGCCGCAAGGCTTCCTGTAGCGTGAAGACTCCGGCCAGACATGCCGCCACGTATTCGCCGAGGCTGTGGCCGATCATCCCCGCCGGGGTGACGCCACACTTCATCAGCCATCGGGCCAGCGCATACTCGATCACAAACAACCCCGGTTGCGCGAGCTGAGTCTTCTGCAATTCCTTCGCTGCCGCTTCCTCCTCCCCCGCCGCGGGATACAGAACTCGCCTAATATCCAATCCTAGCTGAGCTTCTAGAAGCTCAGCGCACTTATCTACCTCGTGCCTAAAGGTATGCTCGGCCCCATAAAGCTGGCGACCCATCTGTAGGCGCTGCGTACCCTGCCCGCTGAACAGAAAGATCACCTGGCGCGAAGCACCCTCCGCCTGACCAGTCATCACAACCTTATTATTGGCCCCGTCGAGCGCCTCGACCGCCTCAGCAACATCGGCCGACACGAGGCAGCGGCGCTGGTCGAAAGCACGCCATCCAAGTTGCATCGTAAAGGCAAGGTCTGCCAGGACCGCTGCTGGATGCTTCTGAAGATGGGCGCGCAATTGGCGGGTGGCGTCCTCGAGCTCAATGGTCGTGCGACCTGAGAGAACCAAGAGATGGTGCGGCCTGGAGGACTCGCTGACAGCGCTAGTAACAGGTTCCTTGCCATTGCGATCCGCAATACGGACCGCATCATCCGGCCAGAACCGTTCTCGCTGCCACGGATATGTCGGTAGACTCACATATTTCCCTGCGCATATCTTCTCCCATTCGATCCGATACCCGTGTGAATAAATCTTTCCTGTAGCTTCTGACAAGGCTATCTGCTCGTCTTGCCCTCCCCGCAATGTCGCCACTGCCAATCCAGCCGTACCTTGCGCTTCTATGACTTCTTCCACCGCGGCCACCAGTGTCGGATGGGGGCTCATTTCGATGAATATGTCGTGTCCTTTCCTTGACAACTCCTCTACCGCCTTGGAAAAGAGCACCGGCTCAGAGCGGTTTCTTGCGCCGTATACGACATCAGACTCACCTCCATCGCATGTCACCGTTGAGAGTATGGGCACTTGCCCTGGACACTGTTCGCCTGCTCCGAGCAACTGCATCAGGTCCTCTCTTAACCCGTATATTTGGGGGTCGTGCGAGGATATATCAACGTTCACAAAGCGATAGAATTGGCCATCCCAGTCTGACCTGATGACACCCTTTTGCACTGTTCCAGCATTGCCCGACAAGACTGTTGATTGCTCAAGGCTCGCCGCTGCAGCCGGTATGTGATCCTTTCGTTTGAAGGCTTCGGCTGCCTCTGTCGATCCCGACTTTACAAGCGCTATACCGCACCGCCCGCTCATCCTCCTCAGCAGCTTGCTCCCCTCGCAAACAAGCCTGACTGCAGCCTCCAGCGTCAAGGCACCAGCTACGCACGCAGCCGCTATCTCTCCCACGCCATGTCCAATAATCGCGTCGGCCGTTACGCCCCTGCTCCTCCAAACCGCCGCTAACGCCACTTCAATCGCAAATAGCATCGGCTGCAAGACGTCGATCTCTTCCATCCTCGAGGCCCCGTTTTCAGCAAGCAGCTCCTCGATGAGCGACCACTCAACATACCCGTTCATGACTCTGGAACATTCTTCTACAGCCTGTCTGAACACGGGCTCCGATTCAAATAACTGCCTTCCCATTCCTACTGAACGCGATTTCTGCCCTGGGAATACGTAGACTACCTTATGACTACGGCCCGCCTGTGCCCGACCGCTCGCCATCCCTGGCAGCTTGTCCTTATTTGTATATGCATCGATCCTTTCCATCAGGTCCTGAGCCGTGTACCCGCATACAGTCAATCTGTGCTCGTGATGGGTTCGTCGGGTGCTGGCTCCGTAACAAATATCTCTCAGCGACCCTGGCTTAGCAATTAGGCACCCACGATACAATTCGGCTAACGCCTTGAGCGCGTTATTGTCATGAGCGGATAAGGGTAAGATAAGTGCTCGCCGTACCCCGGATTCCTCGGTCGGGAAAAAAATGGGTGATTTAGGAGATTCTTCCAACACCGCGTGCACATTAGTGCCGGCCCAGCCGAATGAGCTTACTGCTCCGAACCTCGACCCAACCCCCGAAGACCAAGCAAGCCCCTGTGTTGGAATCACCAGACCGGTATGTTCAAGAGAGATATTGGGGTTTAGGTCGTGGAAGTTCAGATGACGAGGAATCATTTCATTCTGGAGGGCAAGCACCACTTTCATCAGTCCAGCGATACCGGCAGCGCCTTCCAGATGACCCAAGTTGGTTTTCACCGAACCGATCGAACAAGACCGGGCATCGCTGCGCGATCCACCGTAGACTTCAATCAGGGCTTCAATCTCTATAGGATCGCCCAACGACGTTCCTGTGCCATGAGCCTCTACATACGTGACGTCTGCTGGCGCGACACCGCTATTCTTCAAGGCACGGCGGATTACAGCTTGTTGAGACAGGACATTGGGAGCTGTAAGACTCGCACTGCGGCCATCCTGATTTACCGCCGTTCCACGGATTAAGGCCAAGATTCGATCGCCATCCGCCATCGCATCCGAGACACGCTTTAGAACCACGACACCGCACCCTTCTCCACGAACAAACCCATCAGCCTGAGCATCGAATGTCTTACACCGTCCATCGGGAGCCATCATTCCCATCTTGCTCAAGAATATGCTGACCTCAGGCGACAGCATCAGGTTCACACCTGCCGCGAGAGCCAGGTTGCATTCCCTTGTTCTGAGAGCCTGACATGCATAATGAACGGCGGCCAGCGATGAGGAACATGCGGTGTCTATCGCAATGCTCGGACCTCGCAGATTGAGCTGATAAGACAGGCGCCCGGCCACGACGCTATGTGAGTTTCCCATGCCAACATAGGGATCAATGGAGTCACGGTCAGAAAGAACAAGCCATGCATAATCGTTGGCACATATTCCCACGTAGACGCCGGTCTCGCTTCCTGCAAGTCCATCCAGTGTTTGACCCGCGTCTTCTAGCGCCTCCCAAGCCACCTCCAGCAATAGCCGTTGTTGCGGGTCCATCTTCCTCGCTTCGGGCGGAGTTATACCAAAGAAGGCGGCATCGAACTTGTCAATCTCGCTTATAAATCCTCCCCAGCGGGTGCTCATCTTGCCAGGGGCATCAGGATCCGGGTCATACAGGCTGTCGATATCCCATCGATCACGAGGTATTTCTGTGATGCAATCTACACCCTGCTTCAAAAGCTCCCAGTATGATTCCGGACTATTAGCGCCACCTGGGAATCGGCAGCCCATCCCGACGATTGCAATAGGTTCCTTGCTGGCGCGCTCGATTGCGCCGAGTTTGGACTCCATTTCCTCGATTTCAATGAGGGCGCGTTTGACGGGAGATAGGTTGTCCGCGAGTCGATCCATATTAGTGGGCCCTTAGAGACATGAGTTTCTCGGTCAACAACGCTTCGGCCTGGTCTTCTGAGAGCTGCCCAACCTTTGCCACCAGTGAGTTGTGCTTCTCACCCTCCTCGTCTCCTGCTGATTGTTGTTCGGACGTCCCGCCTTCTGAAAGGATTCCCAGCTTGCCGGCCAGGTGAGACGTGAGAAGAGACAGACTTGGGTACGCCCAGATCAGAGTAGCGGGAAGGATAAGCTCCAAGCTAACTTCAAGTCGATTTCTCAACTCGAGCGCCATCAGCGAGTCGAACCCCAGCGCGCCGAGTGCCGTTTCAGGCTCAATCCGTGATGGAGCAAGTCTTAGCACCCGACTGATCTGCTCACGCAGATGGGATTCGAGGGCCCTCCTGCGCTCTAGCCCGCTTGCCAGTGCGTCAATGCGGCCTCGAATCTCAGCCCTCTGCCCTCTTGTAGTGTCTATCCCATCTTCTTTTACAATTAGACTCGCGAACCTCGGAGAGTGAGCAGTCTTCGGATAAAACTGCGCCCACTGCCTGAAGTCAAACTTCATCACCCCGACGTGGGGCGGGGATGCACGATTGAGCAAATAATCAAGCGCCCGAAATGCCTGGTCCGGGTCGATGCTCATCATCCCCCTCAGGAGTAGCCTCGAACTCTCTGGCCTGCTTGCGAACCCCGTCTCAGTCCACGGGCCCCAACTGATACTCAACGCGGCCCTCCCTAGTCTGACTAGCTCTACCGCTAATGCATCCATAAATCCATTTCCCGCCGCGTAATTCCCTTGCCCCGGGGAGCCAAGCATTGACGCCATGGAAGAATAGAGGACAAACAGGTCCAACTCTTCGCCGCTTGTAGCCTTGGCCAGATTCCAACTGCCCCATACCTTTGCCCTCGACATCCTCTCCATCTTGTCCTGATCCATACCCAGCAGTGTTCCATCGGCCAATACTCCGGCTGAGTG
>Ga0207103_10302_pt1 | contig 12679 bp, 10 predicted proteins | sample Alteio_BWMinHeat_81_FD_153546 | JGI IMG/M metagenome (GOLD analysis project Ga0207103, IMG submission 153546) | Enriched cells from forest soil in Barre Woods Harvard Forest LTER site, Petersham, Massachusetts, United States -... | ecosystem: Environmental > Terrestrial > Soil > Temperate forest >...
GCGATCCGAATAAGCCAAAGCGTCTGATCCCCGGCAGCATCGCCACCATCGTCGTGCCGCCGGCGAACCCGTAATCCGGACAAGGGGACAAGGAGACAAGGGGACAAGGGAAAAACACTAACGGTATCCTTGTCTTTGTCTCCTTGTCTCCTTGTCCCCTTGTCCGTCTTTATCGGTGGAAATGAAATAATGGCGACGACCACTCCTACTCCCGCGAATGAACTCGAACGGCGCAAGCAGCTCAAGATTCGTATCCGCGCCGATCTCGGCATCGAGGCGCAGAAGTACGAAGGCCGGACCTACTACGTCGTCAAAGATCCGGTCAGCATGCGCTACTACCGGCTGAAAGATCACGAGTATTTCCTCGTCCGCTACATGGATGGCAAGAGTACGCTGGACGACGCCCAAAAAGCGTATGAGATACGCTACCGGCCGGATCGCCTCAAATTGGAAGAACTGGAAGGTTTCGCGCAGCAACTGCTCACCGCCGGGCTGGCGCACAACGAATCGCCCAAGGCCGGCAAACAACTGTTCGATCGCCGCAAGAAACGTCGCCGCAGCGAATGGATGCAGACGCTCACCAACATCCTCTACATCAAGATTCCGGTCTTCGACCCCGATCGGCTCTTGACGCGCATGGTGAAGTATTTCCGCTTTATCTTCACCATGTGGTTCTTCATGCTGAGCCTCGGCCTTATGCTGTCTGCGGCGGCGCTGGTCGGCACGCATTTCGAGGCGTTCCGCAGCAAGCTGCCGGACTATCACGAGTTCTTCCGCTTGCAGACGGTCGCGTATCTCTGGGTCGCGCTCGGCTGCGTGAAGGTGATTCACGAGTTCGGCCACGGCCTCAGTTGTAAGCGCTTCAAAGGGGAAGTCCACGAAATGGGGGCGCTGCTCTTATGTTTTTCGCCGGCGCTCTATTGCAACGTCTCGGATGCATGGACGCTGCCGAATAAATGGCATCGCATCATCATCAGCGCGGCCGGCATCTACGTTGAGTTAATCATCGCCTCCATAGCGACATTCGTGTGGTGGAACTCGGCGAATTATCCGCTCGTCCACAACATGTCGCTCAGCCTGATGGTGGTGTGCAGCGTCAGCACGGTCGTCTTCAACGCCAATCCGTTGATGCGGTACGACGGCTATTACGTCCTGGCCGACTGGCTGGAAATCCCGAATCTGCGCGAGCGCTCCAACCGCTATCTGACGAATCTCTTCCTGGAGCACTGCTTGGGCGTCGAGGTGCCGCCGGAAGAGTACATGGCCCTGTGGCGGCGCATTCTGTTCGTGGTGTTCGCCATCGTCAGCTACGTGTATCGTTGGGTCATCACGTTCACGATTCTGTTCTTCTTCAACAACTTCCTCAAGCCGTACAAGCTGGAGATCGTCGGCCAAATGCTGACGTTCGCCTCGCTCGGCTCGATGCTCGGCTGGCCGCTGTTCCGCCTGGGCAAAAACCTTCACCGTCGCGGGAGACTTCCTGACATGAAACGCTGGCGAGTGATTGTCACGACCTGCGTCGTGGCGGCGATCGTGGTGTTCGTCTGCTTCGTTCCCGTGCCGATCGGCCGCATCCGCACGCACGGCGTCGTCGAGACCCAGCCGGAAGCGAACACCAAGGTGTTCGTTCAGTATTCCGGCACACTCGAAAAACTGCTGGTCTCGGCGGGCCAGTTCGTACACAAGGGCGACGAATTGGCCGTGTTCCGCAATCGGCAGTTGGAGACCGAACTCGACGAAGCGTGGACCGAGATGAAAGGGCACGAAGGGAAACTCGCCGCGCTCCAGGCGGGCCGCCCCATGATCGTCGGCGACAAGGAGCGGTTGAATCGGCTCGACCACGAGATCACCGACGTCACGGCCGATCTCAAAACGGCCGAAGAGCGGGTGAAACGGCTGACGACGATCAAGAACGAAAAGCTCGTGCTCAAGGCGCCGAAGTCGGGCATGGTCGGCGTGGCGCCGGACGCGAACGACACGGGCCGCTGGTACGAGCTTGAGCAGGAGCAGAGCAAGCCATTCTGCACGATCAACGAGCCGAAGAAACTACGCATCTGTCTACCCCTGTCGCCAGCCGAGTTGAACCAGCTGCGCGAGGAAGTCGCCCTGCCGACCGAGGCGGCGCTGGCGACGATCCACAACCTGCGGAAAGAGAAGGGGAAGGACCGCACGTCGGTGACGGTCAAGTACGAAAACCGGAAGCTCACCGACGTCTTGAAGGATCTCGAAAGTAAGGCGAAGGACATCCATTTTCGGATTGATGCCGAGTCGGGCCTGCCGGACCTGCCGATCACGTATGAGGCCAACGACGAGCCGCTCGCGGATGTGCTGGACCACATGTTCGCCAGGATCGGCGTCGGTTACATCGTCGTTTCTGACGTGAACAGCGAGAACAACGGCAAGATCCTGGTGCGTCCGGGCCGCGAGCGCGTGTTCCCCGACGGGCCGCGCGTGCTGGCGCAGGTGCCGGTGAGCATTCGCATCCAGGGGCGCGGCAGAGAGACGTGGGAGGGCAAGGTCTCGTATCTGCCGGAGTCCGAGGCGAAGGAGATTCCGCTCCAGTTGTCGAACAAAGCCGGCGGTCCGGTGCCGGTGAAGGCGGAACGTTCCAAGGGCGGCGGCCTGATTCCGCAGACGCAGTATTTTCTCGTCTACATCGACATTGAGAACGCCGACGACGCCATCGCGCCGGGCACAATGGCGCAGGTGAAGATCAAGACCAAGTCCGAGACGTGCCTGAAGTGGATATGGCGGACGATCAACTCGTCGATGGAATTGCGCTTGATGTAAGTTCTTTTTCCCCTCTCATGGGACGTATGGGACTTATGAGTCCCATACGTCCCATGAGAGGGGAGAATATTGCTTATCCCTTCTTCGCCGCGTTGTAGCGATCGGCGACTTCCTTCCAGTTCACCGTCTTCCACCACGCCTCGATGTATTTCGGGCGCAGGTTCTTGTACTTCAGATAGTACGCATGCTCCCATACGTCTACGCCGAGGATCGGCGTGGCGCCGTTGGAGAGCGGCGTGTCCTGATTGGCGGAACTGTTGACGACCAGCTCGCCCTTGTCCACGCTGAGCCAGCCCCAGCCGCTGCCGAAGCGCGTCGTCGCGGCGGCGGTCAGTTTCTCCTGGAACTTGGCGAAGCTGTCGAACGCCTTGTCGATGGCCTTGGCGAGATCGCCCTTGGGTTCGCCGCCACCGTCCTTGGCCATGATGGTCCAGAACAGCGAATGATTGGCGTGGCCGCCGCCGTTGTTGATGACGGGCTGGCGAATCGCTTCGGGGACGCTCTTGACGTCGCGCATCAGCACTTCGATCGTTTTCGACTGCAAATCCGGATGACCTTCGAGCGCCTTGTTGAGGTTGGTGATGTACGCCTGATGATGTTTGTCGTGATGAATCATCATGGTTTCGGCGTCGATGTGCGGTTCGAGGGCGTCGTAGGCGTAGGGCAGTTTCGGCAGCGTGAAGCCTTCGGGCTTTTTGTCGTCGGCCAGCAGTGACAGCGGCGTGAGGTGGGCGACGGCCAGCGCAGCGGCGCCGGCGCCGGCGGCGAGAAGGAACTCGCGGCGGTCCAGATCGTTCATGAGGTCGTCTCCTTGGTGTGACGGCGCCGGCCCGCCGTGGTCCCACCCGCGGCGTGTACGGTCGCCATTCCGCAAGATACCAGTCTGCGCCGCAATTGCCATCATTCATCTGCCGCAATTTCACAAGTAGGCCAGACACTTGCCGACGCCGCGACAGTGTGCGAGAGTAATCCTCGATGCCAGGATCTGTCATTCCCGTCGCCCGATAGAAAGGTGAAGTTGTTATGCGGAAGCGATTGCTGTTGGTTTTCGGCGTGTTGGCGTTGACGCCGATGCTCGCCCGCGCGGACGCCGAGTCGGATGTGAAAGACGCGTTCGGCGAATTTCAGGCGGCGATCAAGGCCGGCGACGCGGACAAGATCTGGCCGCTGCTCGACACGACCTCACAGAAAGCCGTCGAGAAGGCCGGGGCGGCACTCGCCGCCGAACATGAAAAAGCCAAGGACGCGGGCAAGACGCAGCTCGAAAAACTGTTCGGCCTGAGCGCCGAGGAGATCGGCAAGCTGAAGACGACGCCGAAGTTGTATTGCAAGTCGAAGCGCTTCATCAAACAGTGGGACGAAGTGCCGGGCAGCAAGGTCACGCAGGTGATTGTCAAAGAGGACAAGGCGACGGTGAAATACACCGAGGAGGACGGCGACAAGGAAGAGATGCAATTGAGCAAGCAGGACGGCAAGTGGAAGATCGTGCTGCCAAAGGTGCTATGACGAAACACAACACGGACCACGAATAACACGAATAACACGAATAGATATACATTCTGTCTTTATTCGTGTTATTCGTGTTATTCGTGGTCCGTTGTCTTGTTACTCGGCGGAGAAGTTGGCGAGGAAGTCCTCGAACTCCTTGAGCTGCTTGTGTTCCGTGCCTTGCAGCGACTTGATCTGCTTCTGGTAGTCTTCGATTTGCGTCTCCTGCTGATCGAACTTCTCCAGATAGCGCTTGTACGCCGCTGCCGTCGCCGGCATCTCCTTGAGGTTGGCACGCAGCCGTATCTGATCGTCAGTGATGACCTTCAATTGGCGTTCCAGTTCGCCGATTTCGCGGCGCGTCTTGTCCAGCTCGCCCTTCAGTTTCAACGCCTGGGTCAAGCCATCCTTGACCTTCTGGCTGCTGACGGTCTGGTTGATGAAGAAGCGAATGTTGTTGTCGTCGCTGTTGCTGATCTGCACCTGGCTGCCGACGATGCGCTCTGCGGTGACCTTCTGGGTTTCGGTCTTGCCGGGCGCGACCTTGACCTCGAAGCGATAGAAGTCGCTCGCCGTTTCCGAGGGCTTGTCGGTGTCCACGAGCTTAAACTCGTTGCGCACCGGATGCTCGACCAACACCAGGCGTTCCAGATCGTTGCGATTGACGATCGTGTACGTCTTCGTTTCGCGGATCTTGGTCTCGGTGTAGATTACGCCCTTGTACGCCTTGACCTTCGTGAGACGGCCGTTGTCCGTGGACGGGACCGGATTCACTTCCATGCCGAGATCGACGGCGTAGGACAGCAGGCGCTCCTCGTTGGGTTGCAGATCGAGGATACGCGCGTCACCAGCGTAGTTGCTGCCCTCAAAGACGGTGATGGGGCCTTGCATGAGATGCAGGCCGGAAGTGTTCTTGAACTTGAGTCCGAGCAGCGGGAACTTGGCTTGCGTCTTCTCGTTGTAGATGCTGACGCGCGTGCCATCCACATCCTTATTGACGATGGGCAGCATCGCCGATTTCTGGCGTGGCAGTGACACCGGCTTGTCAATCGAATACTGGAAGAAGTCGCCCAGCTTCGCCGCTGTCGCCATGGAATGCGCACCACCACCGCCCAGGTCCAGGCGCTCGTCGAGTTTCTTCAGTTCGTCAACGTCGCGTTCCGCTTTTTCAACTTCCTTGTACTCGCGTTTCTTGCCGGGAGCGCCGCTCTTGGCGTCGTCGGGTGCGTCCTTGGCATCTTTCTTTTCCTCTTTTTTGTCTGAGTCGTGCAGCGCCAGTTCCCTTCGCCGATCCAAGCCGCCGCTGTACGCGACGGGCCGCAGCGAGGCGAACAGTTCCGGTTCGACCACCGGCCGCGCGACGTACAGCGAATCGTACAGGTTCATCTGGAAGGAGATGGGGCGACCGGAGACGAGCGCCATGCGCACGTCTTTCCAGTCCTCGTCGGTAGGATTCTCGACGATGGCCCAACCTTGCAAGAACGGCTTCTCCTTGCGATCCTTGTCGAGCACCAGGCGATAGCTTGTCTTCCAAATGGGATTCTCGACGACGTAGCCGACCTTGATGTTGCGCTTGCCTTCGCCGGCGCAGTTGATGCTCACCGACTTCTTCTGCGTGTCATGCGACAGCGCCAACGTCTCCAACGCCTTCTTGAACTCGCTCTCGATGATGGGGTTGAGGAAGCGCACCCGCTGCACATCGGTCAGCTTCACGCTACGCATGCCGTCGGCGCACCACAGGTTCAGCAGTTCGACCTCAACGGTCTCCTTGCCGACCGCCTGCTTCTGATTTTCCAGACCGACGACGGTTCCGGTGAGCGTACCGGGTTGCGTGGCATTCGTCTGTTGCAGGACGACCTCGACCTTTTCGCCGCGTGCTTGATTGAGAATGGCGCCGAAGGAGGGATTACCGTTGAGATTGACGGCGAAGCTCTTGAGTGTCTTATCGACCGGCGCGTTGCTGTCGTAGCTGACAGTGCTGATGATGCCGCCATCAAGGTCGCGCACTACCATCGACTTGAGCAGATCGTTGATGTCCTGCGCTTGGAAGGACAGATCGACGCGCGTGTTACCCTCGACAGTTCCTTCCCGCTGGAAGTAGCCGACACCACTGCTGAACAGCACGACTTGGGCGATCGGCAGTTGGCCGCTCTTTTCCGCATGAGATTCCTTCGCGTCCGGCCCTTTGGTGACCTGCGCGGTCGATTGCGGAACCCAGGTTAAGACCGCGATCCCAATCAGGACCGCACCAGCTGCCGTGGCCGCACCGGCCATAGCGGCGAGAAACCATTTGCGAGGCACCATGACTTTCCCTCCGGAAGATGTGTTGTCCGAGCGCTTTCCATTTGCAATCGTGATAGTATCCCTTTACGTATAGACGTTGCAAGCGAGTCGATCGTTTCCTGCGAAACGGAAATCACGCGAGGTCGTCATGAACGCGCGCATTGCGGACTTGCTGGCGCAATTCGATCCGTCGCGGCCGCTGGAACAGGCCCACACCGTTCCCGCTTCCTGGTACTCCGATCTGGAAATGTACGAACTCGAACGCCAGGCCGTCTTCGGCGACACCTGGCAGTACGTCGGCCGCAGCAGTGCCGTCGCCCAGCCGGGAGCGTTTCTCACCGCCGACGTTGCCGGCGAACCGATCCTCGTGGTGCGCGATACCGAGGGAGTGCTGCATGCGTTCTACAACGTCTGCCGGCATCGCGCGGCCCCATTGGTCACGCAGGCGGAAGGGACAACGACGCGGCTGCGCTGCCGCTATCACGGCTGGACCTACGACCTCGCGGGACGGCTGCGCGGCGTTCCGGAATTCGACGGCGTCGCCGACTTTTCCCGCGAAGACTACGGTCTGAGGCCGATTCATGTCGAGACCTGGGGGCCGTTTGTGTGGGTCCACTGCGGCGAACATCCAGAGCCGCTCGCGGAGTTTCTGCGGCCGTTCATCGAACGCACCGCCGGCCGCGGCGTCGAGGCGCTTAACTTCATCGACCGCCGCGAGTACGAGATGAACTGCAACTGGAAGGTGTTCGTCGATAATTTCCTCGACGGCGGCTATCACGTTAACACGGTGCATCCGGGGCTGGCCGGCGTGCTGGATTACTCGCAGTATCGCACGGAGATTTTTGGACCGACGAGCGTGCAGATCAGTCCACTCAAGCCGGTGGAGCACGCCGGCGATCCGACCGTGGCGATGGTGCGCGGCGGCGACGTGGCGATGTACTGGTGGGTGTTTCCGAACTTCATGCTCAATCTGTATCAGGGCGTGATGGACACGAACCTTGTGCTGCCGCTGGGACCGGATCGCTGCCGCGTGATCTTCGATTTCTACTTCGCCGACGCGGAAGGCGATCAGGCCGCGTTCATCCGCGAGAGCATCGCCGTGGCGCATCGCATTCAGGAAGAGGACGTCGGCATCTGCGAGGAAGTGCAGCGCGGCTTGCGAAGTCGGGCGTATCATGCGGGGCGATTCAGCGTCAAGCGCGAGGCGGCGGGGTATCACTTCCATCAACTTCTGGCGCGGCGCTTACGCGCGCAGACGGACCCGCAGGATTGACGTCATTGCCCCATTCAAGGTACAGTCGTTCCCTCGCCCGCGTCGATACCGTTACGGAAGGAGTCCACCATGCGATATGCACTTTGCGCGATGATTGGTCTTCTCTGGATTGCGTCAGGTGTCCATGCCGACGGTGGCCGGGAAGACGTGCCTGCACCGGGCACTGAAAAGACCGTCCTCGCCCCATCTGCTGACTCTCGTATCGTGGCTGTCAACCTCCGGGTTTTTGCGGATGCCCCCGTACACAGCTTGATCCTGGGGAACAACACCTACACGGTGGAAATCGGCCCCCATCACCCCCCAAGTCTTTTCAAGCAACTCTTCTCTCCGGAACACCTTCGGCGTTTAGTTGATCGATGAAGCGTGTCCGCAGCCGATGGCGCGGTCATGTGGAATGCTACAATCCCAAAGAGACGACTTGTGTCACGAAGGGAGCATTCTCATGACCGCGAAGCGCGTCCTCAGCGTTGGCCAGTGCGCCGCCGATCACAGCCATATTTCCCGCACGTTTCAGCAAGCATTCGCCGCGGAGGTCGTCGGCGTCGATACAACCGTCGAGGCGCTGGAGAAACTGCGCCGCGAGTCGTTCGCGCTGGTGCTGGTGAATCGCGTTTTCGACATGGACGGCGCATCGGGCTTGGAGTTCATCAAGCAGGTCAAGAGCGACGAGGGATGGACCGCGACGCCGATCATGCTCGTGACCAACTACGCGGATGCGCAGAAACACGCGGTTGAAGCGGGAGCGACGCCAGGGTTCGGCAAGGCGGAGTTGGGTGCGGTGCAGATGATCGAACGCGTGAAGGTTGTTTTGGGAGGCTGAGTCCTCCCGGCTGGAATCGAACCAGCGACTCGCGGCTTATAAGGCCGCCGCTCTCACCACTGAGCTACGGGAGGGAACGAAGACGCACGGAGACGTCGATTTGTTGTCGATGTCGCGTATCATTGTTTCCTCCTTTCCTCAACAGACAATTCATCCGTTCGCATTCCCGTTCGAGGGATTGCTGAGTTTCCGGATGATGTGACGAGCCAACCCCTCTTTGATCTCTCGGTGTCGTGGAACGGCCTGCATCTCTCCGGTCGTCGGATTGTGATACCAGTCGTGCTTTCCACCGTGGCGCACAAGCTCACAGCCGACGCCTTCGATCGTCTTGATCAAATCGACGCGCTTCATGAGATGACCAGTTCATCGACTTTGCGGACGCCCGGCAACTGGCCGCTGGTCAAATCCTTGTAGAGATCGCGCAGGTGTTCCCGCAGGTCGTCCAGCGTCTCGCCCTGCGTCCAGTAGTCGGGGTAATCTTGAAGATACCCCAGCCACGCACCGTCTTCTTCCCAGTAGACATATTTGACGGTTGGCATCGAAACTCCTCCGATTTCGATTCATCGTTTCGCGCTCGCTGATGAGCACGAAACAATGAATCGACCCATCATGACGCCGGCGCCGTGGCGGCGGCGACCTGTTCCAGCAATTCCGGCGTCGCCTCGCGCGTGCCGCGACACTTCGGATATTTGCTGCATCCCAAGAAGTAGTTGCCGCCCTTGCCCGGCCGCAGTTTCATCGCCGCGCCGCACTCCGGACACGTCTCGCTCACCTGGATCGCCGGCATCGCCTTCTTCGGCGCCGCGGCCGGCATGTGATCCTTCAGCTTCTCCTGCAATTCCTCCGTGATCTTCATCGTGCTGCGACACGCCGGATAGCCGGTGCAGCCGAGGAACGGCCGGCCGCCAAAACCTTTCTTGATCCCCATCGGCTTGCCGCACTTCTCGCACTTGATGCCGAGATCGACCGGCTTGATCGGATTGCCGTCCTTGTCCACGTCCATCGTGTTCTTGCACTTGGGAAAGCCGGTACACGCCAGGAACGGACCACGCTTGCCCTCGCGGATCACCATCGGCTTGCCGCACTTCTCGCAGGTGTGTTCCGTCGGCTTCGCCGCCAGCACCGGCTTGCCCTCGGCGTCGAAGTTCATCAGCGTCTTACAATCCGGCCAACCGCTGCAACCGAGGAACGGGCCGAGCTTGCCCATGCGCTTCAGCATCGGCTTGCCGCACACCGGACATTTGATATCCGTTTCCTCCGGCTGCGGCCGCGCCTCTTCACCCTCGCCAGGCTTGATGTAGCGGCACGGATTCTCCTTGTCGCGGTAGCCTGGACAGCCGACGAACTCGCGGCCCAGCTTCTTGCTGTAGTTGCGCACCAGATTGCGGCCACACTGCGGACACTTCTCGCCCGTCTCGATGCCATGCGTCACCGGCATCTTCTCCTCGGCGAGCCGCAGCGCTTCCGAGAACGGGCCCCAGAACTCGTCCAGCACCTTGTTGTACTGCATCTCGCGCGTCTCGATCTGATCGAGTTCTTCCTCAAAATGACTCGTGAACTTCACGTCCATGATGTTCGGAAAATGCTCGACCAGCAGATCGGTGACGCGCTTGCCGGTCTCCGTCGCGAAGAAGCGGCGGTCCTTCACCTCGATGTAGCGGCGCTCGTCCGAGGTGATCTTGTAGATGATCGACGAGTACGTGCTCGGCCGGCCGATGCCTTCCTTCTCCAGCGCCTTGATGAGCGACGCCTCATTGAAGCGCGGCGGCGGCTGCGTGAAGTGCTGGCTCGCCGTCAGTTCCAAGCGGTCGAGCGCCTGCTGCTCGCGGATCGCCGGCAGTGTGGCGTCTTCAGATTTGCCAGGCGCCAGCACCTTGCGATAGCCGTCGAACTTCAGCACTTTGCCCTGCGTCTTGAACAGCCCGGTGACAGGGTCGGGAGACCCTGTCACAACAGCGGTCGCCGTCACTTCGATGTTGGTCACGGCGAAGATAGCCGGCGCCATCTGGCTGGCGACGAAGCGCTGATAGATCAGCGTGTACAGCCGCAGTTGATCGCCGTGCAAGCCGAGCCGGGCGACGCGATCCGGCGTGTACGTCAGGTCAATCGGACGAATCGCTTCGTGCGCCTCCTGGGCGCTCTTGCCGGACTTGAAGTAGTTCGGCTTCGGCGGCAGATACGTCGCGCCATACGTCGCGTCGATGTGGCTGCGCACCGCCGTCAGCGCCTCGTCCGAGACGCGCGTGCTGTCGGTACGCATGTAGGTGATGAGGGCTACGGACCCTTCGCTGCCCAGATCGACGCCTTCGTACAGCTTCTGCGCGGCTCGCATCGTCCGGTCCGACGTGAAGTGCAGCCGTAGACTACCCTGCTGTTGCAGCGTGCTCGTCGTGAACGGCGGCGGCGCTTTCTCCTCCTTGTCCTTCTGCTCGACCTTCGTCACCTGATACGCAGCCTGGTCCAGCGTCGCGGCGATGGTCGCCGTGTTCTCCTGGGTCGCGGACTCGAACTTCTTGCCGGCCCACTCCGCCAGCTCGGCGAGGAACGAGCCTTCCGGCAGTTTCCGCTCAGGCGCCTTCTCCTTTTCCTCCGGATCGGTCTTGAGCGCCGCCCCTCTCGGTTTGGCAGGCACAATGTTGAACGGCTTGAACTCCGTTTGCGCGACCGTTCCTTGCGGCGCCAGCAGCGCCGTGATCTTCCAGTACTCCTCCGACTTGAAGGCTTCGATCTCGCGTTCTCGATCGACGACGAGCCGCAGCGCCACGGACTGAACGCGGCCAGCGCTCAACTGGCGGGCGACCTTGCGATTGAGCAGATTGCTCAGCGGATAGCCCACGACCCGGTCGAGAATGCGCCGCGCCTCCTGAGCGTGGACGCGATCCATGTCGATCTTGCCGGGATTGGCCAGCGCTTTGAGCACGGCGCTGCGCGAAATCTCCAAGAACGTCACGCGGAACGTGCGCTCGTCGTCGAGTTTCAGTTCATCCTCGATGTGCCAGGCGATGGCCTCGCCCTCGCGGTCGGGGTCGGTCGCCAGGAAGATGCGGTCAGCCTTGGCCGCCTCGCGCTTCAGCTCGGCGAGAATCTCCTTGGGCGAACGCCGCTGCTTGCCGCCGCGTGCATTCTCCTTGCGATCCTCGACGACGTAGGTCGGAATCCAGCCGTCCTCGATGTTGATGCCGGCAATCACCTCACCCTTTCGGCGGCGGCGCGGTAAATCGCGGACATGGCCGACGGTCGCCAATACCTTGAAGTTAGGGCCGAGATACTTGTTGATCGTCTTCGCCTTGGTCGGCGACTCGACGATGACTAGATCGTGTTTGCGCGCTCCGTCGCCGGTCGCGGCAGCGCGGCTCTTCTTGGCCGGCAGCGCGGTCTCGTCCTTTTTCGCCTTGGCCGAGGCGGTTTTCTTGCGGCCGGTCGCAAGAGGGGTCCCGGCTTCGGGCGCTTGCTTCTTGCGTGCGGGCACGGCGGTCTCCTGTTGAAATTCAGAGGTCAGGAGCCAGGAGTCAGGAGTCAGGAATCAGGGACCACGAGGGCATTTTCCTGATTCCTGACTCCTGACCTCTGACTCCTGGCTCTCTTGCTGTTGTGTTGTGCCACAGACTCGCTACAATCACCACTTTGAGCGAAGTCCGTCATTCACCCATACTACATCCTTTCGCCGAGTGTCAAGTGCGGCGAAAAAAAGGACAGCGGCGCGGCTCGCCCTAACTTGAGGACTGACAATGGCCTTCAATCCCTTCCATCGCTTTCGGAAACATCAGAAGGTTATCTTCGCGGTGCTGACGATCGTGTGTATGTTCGTCTTCGTTCTGTCCACGGGCACCACCGGCGATTTCTTCCAGCGCGCCAAAGGCTGGTTTGGCGCTGGCAAGTCGAAGACCCAATTCGTCGCCACGCTGGACGGTACGAAAGTATACGCAGACGATCTGCAAGGGAACAGGGGCCTCCTGGTGCGGCGGCAGGCGGCCAGTCACTTCGTCTACGCTCTCTTACGTAGCATGGTGACTTCGGTCGCCAAC
>Ga0207103_10284_pt1 | contig 12675 bp, 8 predicted proteins | sample Alteio_BWMinHeat_81_FD_153546 | JGI IMG/M metagenome (GOLD analysis project Ga0207103, IMG submission 153546) | Enriched cells from forest soil in Barre Woods Harvard Forest LTER site, Petersham, Massachusetts, United States -... | ecosystem: Environmental > Terrestrial > Soil > Temperate forest >...
GCTCCGAGCATGGAGTTCTCGATGGCGGTGCCGGCGAAATTAGCGCCAAGCTGCATCGCGCCGCGAGCTTCCAGATTGCTTGGATCTTTGATGACGGTTTCCAAGTTCGATTCGAGCAGTCGCCAAGCGGCGTGGGCAAACGACTGCGACAGGAGATTTCGTTTGGTGGTGACAAACGATTCCACGGCATGTGAGAGCGCGTCGATGCCGGTGATGGCCGTCACTTTGGGTGGCTGGGAAACGGTCACTTCCGGGTCGAGGATGGCGGCGCGGAAAGCGACCTTACGATCGCCGCAAGCCATCTTCATGTGGGTTTCATCGTCGGCGATAAGGGCATAGGACTGGGATTCGCTTCCCGTGCCGGCTGTCGTGGGGATGCTGATACTCGGCAACATCGGCTCGGTGGCTTTCCCGTAGCCCCGGTAGTCGGCCATGCTGCCGCCGTTGGTCAACAGGAAGTTAATTCCCTTGGCGCAATCCATGGCGCTGCCGCCGCCCACGGCCACCAGAAAATCGATGTTGTGCTTTTGTGCGAATGTTGTTCCTTGATGTACGTGCCGAGTGGTCGGGTTTTCCTCGACCTGGTCGAAAACGGAGGTTTGCAGCCCCGCCGCTTGAAGGGAAGCCGCGGCCCGTTGTGGATGGCCGGCCGCCTCCAAGCCCGGATCCGTCACCAGCAAGACGCGATTCCCGCCCAATTCGCGCGCCAACTCGCCCAGCCGGTTCAATGATCCCACGCCAAAGACCACCCGGGTTGGCGGGAGAAAATCAAACGACGGTAGGGCGGGAGAGGACCGACCAGCCAGGTCGGAGGCCGATGATGTTGACGATATCGTCGACTTCATGAGATTCCGAATGGACGAGATTGCCGTCTTCTCATTGGACGCTCCCTTTATACTGCCAATTCATCTCGAAATTGAAAAGCCCGAGCGCGGAACAAGAAGTCGACAATGTTCCCTTCATGAGGCTGAAGCCAGTTGAGCTGGATCGTCGGAATGGGGCCAATATTCAGACGGTCGATATGCGTGGCGTCGATCAAGGCCCGCTGAAACTTCTTGTCTTCGGTGATGGCCGAGCAGACCAGCGTTGGGCCAATCGATTCGAGCATCTTTTCTTGCGGACATTGCACGACCGTGACGAAGGGGAACATGTATTCCTTTTTGGCGATGGCGGGTTCGGGCGAATCGCAAAGGATAACGGTGGGCCGCAAGTAGTCGCAGCGTTCCTTCTTTACTAAGCGAGGGCCAAACTTGGCCGTCAAATCGTCAGCGCCAGGCGCTTTTAAGTCGTTGTCGATGTCGGTGGAAACAGCGTCGGCCTGGTTGGGGACTGTGAAAGCAGCCAGAGCGGCTTTCGGATCATCCGGCGGCAATGGTTGTATTGGTCCCATGCGTTCGGCCAACGCTTCGGCGATTTTGCGCGCGTGCCGGGAAGCCCAGATGCCGGAACAGTTGATGCATCCTCGGCCACTATTTACCAAGACACTGTCAACCATAACATCGAGATACTTTTCCCAGTGGTCTACCTGGTCGTCGCCCAGAAGTATTTTGCTAAATCCGGGACCATGCGCTTGAACGCGCGGATTGCCTTTGTATTGCTCCACGGTGGCCGTGCCCCCGAAAATGAGACTACGGGGACAACCTGCCAACACCGCGGCCCCAACGTCTCCCAAACCTGGGTAAATCGCAATTGCCTGCTTGGGGACGCCGGCTTGAACAAAAGCCTGCGTCATGCGACAGGGAGTCCACGGCTCCTGCGGACCGGGCTTGAGGACCAGACCGATCTGCATAGCAATGATCGGCAGCCAAAGTGTGTGCACGCCGGGTGAATTGCTGGGCAACACCATTCCGAGGACCGGAGTCTGGGCCTGATAGCTGATCGGAACCCCGCGCTTTTCCACGCCGTAACCTTTGGAGAGGATGTTCAAATCCAGTCCGCGCGTCAGGGAATCAAGAATCTTTTCCATCTCGTTGAGCACGAAATGGTTCTTCTTCATATTGAACCGGCACATGTGCTCGGGCAGGCCGGTGGTCGCCGATTGCATGCGGACGAACTGATCCGGCGTTTGCGTGCCGTCGCCTAGGGGAAGCTCAGCCGAGGTATACAAATCGGCCGCCTTCTTCACCATGCGGATCAGCTCGGCGATGGGAATCTCCCGGAGCATATCGCGTGCGCGCTTGGCATGACGCATATCGCGCTCGACCAGGCCCGCGTTGGCCCGACTCACTTCGGCCAACGCCTCGCCCGTCTGGAAATGAACGACTTTGTCCACGTCCATGCTCTTATAAGGCTCGCCCCAACGCTGAACGGGAATGTGGATCACGAAATCTTCCTCCTCTTACGAAGCCGAGCTTCGACCTGTGCCAAAGAATAGCGGCGATCTTTCCTGCGGCCGCGGGAAATCAGAATATCTTGAATATCTTCCCAAAAAGTACCGGAATTTTTCAAATCAATTATGACAGCTTGGACTTGGCACCTGTCATCAATGACATATTGCACGCCTTTCATTTTTTTTGTCCTAATGGCCGGGGAGTTCTCTCACAATCAGGCGGGCTTAATACACCCCCACCGTCGTCGTAGCCGCGAAGCCGTGGAAGGGGCGGACGCCGCTGACGCCGTCCCAGGGGAACTTTTCGTAGGGCGGCTCGCGCTCGCCTTCGTCGCGTTCCCGAAAACGCGGCATGAAGAATTCCTTGGTGAGCGTGGTCAGCATGACCCGGCCAGTCTGGCCGTATTCGACGAGCTTGTCAGGATTGTCAAAATCCACGACCTGAACAACAGCGCGCGGCTGGGGAGCATAGTAGGTGATCTTGTAGCCATCTTCCGCAGTCACCGGCTTGGAGCACGCCAGGCCCATGAGCGTGTTGCCGTAGGTCGGCGTCATGTACACGCCCTGAAGTAGCTCTTCAACGGCGAAGCGCGTGAACTGGGGCGTGAATTCAGTACCGCCGGAAAAAATGCCGGTGATTCCTGTCTCTTTGATGCTGGAGCCTTGTTTTTCCAAAGCGTTTGCCAAGGATTCCAGAAGCTTCGGAGTCGTGAACAAGCATTTGATGTCATGGCCGGCTTTTAGAACAGTCAATGCTTGCTCAATCACGTGATCCTTGTAAGCATTGAGATGCTCCATCCAACCTTTTTTGATGAGCTTGACGACCCAGCGCGGGTCGAGATCGACGCAAAAGCAGATGCCGCCGCGATACTGGCACAGGTGCTCGACGGCCAAACGCAGGCGGCGCGGGCCGGACGGCCCGAGCATCAGCCAATTTGAGCCTTTAGGAAAATACTTTTCGGGCAGAGTATCGCTAAACATTTCATAGTCAGTGCGAAAATCATCGATATTGATTCGGGTCTTAGGAATGCCGGTTGTGCCGCCGGTTTCAAAGACGTATATCGGTTTGTTGGCAAATGCGCGTGGCACCCAACGGCGGACCGGCCCGCCCCGGAGCCATTCATCTTCGAATAGCCCGAGTTTCTTCAAGTCGTCGAAGCTCTGGACTTCCTTACGCGGATCGAAGCCGAGGGTCTTGGCCCGTTCCAGCCAGAATGGGCAGCCGGTTTCGGGATTGAAATGCCAAGAAACGGTCTCACGGACGTGAGTATCGAGCCGCTTATGGGCGTTGTGGATTTCTTCTTTGGATAGAGTCATAGGAATGTTTATTTACTCCTCATTTTGTCGCTTACCACTTACTACTAACTGGAACATTCAACCAGCGCGAAACGATGAATCTGCTCACCATTGACCACTCATTCCTACTATTTATTGACAATCGCCCACAGACTTTTCATGGTCATGACATAAAGGACGCCGTTGGCAACGACCGGTGTGCTGAAGATTTGTCCGTCGTTCATTTCAACTTTTCCCCGCAACTTCATGGTTTTGCCGTGCTCAAGAATGTGGACGTCGCCGTCGCCGGTGCCAATGTAAACCTTGCCGTCTACCCAAAGTGGCGAGCCCCAGATTTCTGCTTTGGTGTCATAGACCCAGTACGGCTGGCCGGTTTTGGCGTCCAGGCAATGCAGGAAACCGGCGAGCTCGGCGACATAGAGCAGGCCGTCGTGGATGGCGCATGAGCCGATAGTTCGGCCGAAAACATACTTGCGCCCGACTTTGTCGGCGGTGGCGTCGTCATACGCGCCGCCATAGTGCCACACCAGCCCGGATTTTTGGTTTTCGGGCGCCTTCGGATCGAAGTTGTCATTCACAGGAGACAGATCGCCGGTCTTGGCAATGTCCACACACCACAAATGGCCGACCCCGGGGCCGAACTCCGGATCCTGCCCAACCCCGATATAGACTTTGTTTTCGTAAACGACCGGCGTAGAGACGATATAGTTTTTCGTTCCTCGGCCACCCTCCTTGTATTCGGAGGCTTTTGGATTGCAGTCAAACGTCCAGATTGGCTTGCCGGTCTCCGCCTCGAAAGCGCGGAGCCAACCATCGCCCCCGCCAAAAATCACTTGCGCTTTGCCGTTGACCACGGCATAGGCCGGGCTGGACCATTGACCCAGCATGATATTCTTGCCCGGCGAGTTATTTTGCCAAGCTAATTTGCCGGTGTTCTTGTTGATGGCGATAAAGCTAGGCGCTTCCGGCGACGGAATTTTGGCATCACCATCCCGGTTGTCCACGCCGTTGCTAGTGCAGGCGAAAACCAAATCGCCCGCAACCAAGGGAGAACAATTGGACATTTTGTGGGGAAAGACGTTCAGCTCTTTCATCATGTCCAACCGCCAGGAGATGTGTCCCTTCTTGTCTCCATCGGCGTCCACCTCAGCGCAAACAATGTCGCAGGCATTGCTGACGTAATAAAGCCGATGTGCATCCACGGCCGGAGATGACGGAATTCCCTGGCTTCGTGCCTCTTGGTCAATTGTGGCCGGCAGATCGTGGACAGCTTGCCAGAGGAATTGGCCGTCATTCTCGCGGAAGCACATGAGGATGCCGTGCTCCCCTTTGACGGCCGGGTCGCGGGGCGCGTCGTTGTTTGTGCCGACGAAAATCTTGCCGCCGGCAATCACTGGTCCGCCATACGAAACCTTCCCTATCCTGGCCATCCACTTGATGTTCTTCTGTTTGCCGGGTTCGGTGCTCCACTCCACGGGGATGTTTTTGGCGTGAGTGTTAACCGGGTTGCGGCTCCAAGAGCAACCCCCCATGGGGCAATCATCCTTGGCATTGTCCGCAGGAGCATCGGCCCGCCCTGACACATTCGAAGTTGTCAGGGTGCAGCAGGCGAAAGAAATCGTCACCAGGAAAACAATAATCGGCAGTTTGCGCAGCACTATCTCACGACGAAAATTGCTTCGGAGTCCCTCCATATTTTGCCTCTCCTCAATCCTTTCTTACTTATTCGCGATGGCATACAGCTTGTTTTCGGTCAAAACGTAAAGCACGCCGTTGACGGCCGTAGGCGTGGCTCGGACGGCGCTATCCACTTCATTCGTGGCTAACAACTTTTTCTCTTTACCGTGCGCGAAGACGTAAACCAACTTGTCGTCGTTGCCAAAATACACCTTGCCGTCCACCCAAAATGGCGAGCTCCAGGTGGCCGCCTTGCTGTTGTGGTCCCAATAGTGCTCGCCCGTTACCGCATCGAAACAGTGCAGGTATCCGGCCAATTCGCCGACGTAAACGAGGCCGTCGCGGACCGCGGCGGTGCTCATGGTGCGGCCAAAATAATAATTTCGGCCCAGTTTCTCCGGGTCGCCTGGCCCGCCGTAGTGCCACAACAGGGCGGAATTCTTATTCACATCCGCTTTCGGATCAAAGTTATCGTCGACGGGCGAGACGTCATGATCCTTGACAGTGGGTCCTATTTTGGTCGCCTTGTCCAGGTCGATACACCAGAAATGGCCGACGCCTTCTTCGTGCTCCGGGTCCTGGCCCACGCCGATGTAGACCTTATTTTCCCAGACGACCGGCGTGGCCAAGAAGTCGCTGCGCGTCCCAGTGCTGCCGAGCTTGTAAACGGACTTTCGAGGGTTGCAGAAAAACTTCCAGATTATGTCACCCGTTTTCGGCTCCAAACCATATAGATAGCCGTCGCCGCCCGGAAAAATGACTTGGGGCTTGCCGGCCGCATCGGCGTAAACCGGGTTGGACCACTGACCGTGCATAATTTTTTCGGCGGGATAGTTTTGTTTCCAGGCCAATTCCCCGGATTTCTTGTTAATGGCGATGAAACTCGGCGCGTTGGGCGAGGGGATGTTAATATGCCCCTCATCCACGCCGTTGCTGGTAACGAGGAAGACGAGATCGCCGACGATCAATGGTGAACAGGTCGCCAGATTGTGCGGAAAGACGTTCAGCTTCCCAATCATGTCGTATTGCCATGCAATCTTGCCGTCGAGATCGGAACAAATGACCTCGCACCGATTGCTGACATAATAGAACCGGTCGCCGTCGATTACCGGCGTGGAGCAAATGCCTTCATCGGGCCAATCGTTAACACGTCCGGCCGGCAGCTTGTCATGAACTTGCTGCCACAGGAATTTGCCGTCCGAGGCCTGGAAGCACATCAAGATGCCTTTATCCCCGGTGATTTTGGGATCGCGAGGTTTCTCATTATTCGTGCCGATCAGAATCTTATCTCCTGCGATGACCGGTCCGCCATAAGCTTTCGACCCGACCTCTTGCACCCATTTGATGTTTTTCTCTTGGCCTTTTTCGACATTCCATTCCGTGGGGATGTCCTTATCGTTTGGATCCACCATGTTTCGACTTGCGGAGCCGCCGAACATGGGCCATTGGCCCGCCGGCACGTCGAGGCGAACAACCGTTTTGGCGTCCGTTGCCTCCGTTCCAGCGCCCGGTCCCATCCTTGGAATCGCTTTGCCAACCGGGCCGCCGCCTTGCGGACTCGGGATTTCCCTCGAACAGGCCAAAATCGTTAAAGCGATGGCTATGACTGCTAAAGCTCCAAATGCTGACAGGCATCGCCGAATATTTCGATTTTGTATCATGATTGTCATTCCTTTTTATCCTGATATACCACGGCGCCAAAATCTGAGACAAGTTTAGCGGCGGTTCGGAAAACCGCGGTTCTCCGAACCGCCGCTAAACTTCTTCAGCACTTACTCTTTATTCGCGGTTACGCTCACGTTGTCATAATAAAGATCCGATCCCGTTTTGTTCTCGATAATGCCGATGGAGTAACCGTACAAGGCGGGGCAGCCTTCGTGATTGGGGATGGGATCCTCAACTTCGATGGTCCATTCTTTCGGTTCGGGCGTGCCTCGCGGCCAGGCCTTGCCGCGAATGTGACCTTTTTCACCGCGGGCATCCACGGTCAACTTCAGCGTGTACCATTCACCCGGCTTCCAGGGCCAGGGAATGGTCCGATCCAATCGGGCTTGTGGTGTCGTTTCCCATGAAACAATCCGCAGCCGCTGCTTATTACCGTCGAGCATCAAATTATAGCGATTGGCAACAACCCCAATATCAGATAGATCTTCGTCTTTCTTCGTGCCCATCACGTCGGCCTGGATCGTGTAATCGTGCCATGTTGGTTTGCCGAGGTAAGTATAGGCCCGAGCGAAAAGCGGGCTGGCGTTGTTGGCCAGCTTGTGGAGGACCTTGGAGCCGTCCTTGCTCTCCACGACAAACTTTCCCTGGCAATTCACCCAGCCGCCAGGTGTTCGGCCTTCGGGAACTTTCTCAAAATCCTGGTGGATCGGAATGTGGCTCACCACGCGAACTCGAGCGCGAGCGGCCAGCCCGTCGGCTTTGGCCTCCACGAAACCGAACTGACCAGGGAGCGCGGGATCGACCTTCAACTTACCATCGCTCGAAATTTCTCCCTTGAGGGGAGGAGGTCCTCCGGCCGGAGCGGTTTTTTCAGAGGAAGGCTTGGCCGGTTTCGGTGGAGGCGGGGCGGGCAAGGACCATTGGGCCGGAATTTCCTTCAAGAATTTTCCTTGATCATCAAATGCGCGGACCTTGAACTGGGCACTTTCCCCGGGTTCCAGGAGCACGTCGGCAGGCACCACCTGGAGATAAGCCGGTTTGGCGTTAGGCGAGGCCGGCTCCTGTTTCGGCTGGGGCGGAATGGAATCGGCCGATTCGGACCACTTCTTCTTGCCGATGCAATAAAACTCGAAGCTCGTCGAAAAATATACACGCCCGTTCGCTACAGCAGCCGTGCCGTTGATCTCCACGTCTGAATTGCCATCAGGACTTGGGAAGAATTGGTCGTGCAGCTCCTCACAACGCTTGTCGCCGGGCTTGAGAATATGGAATCGGCCGTTGACCTCGGCCACATAGATTTTTCCATCGGCCCATACCGGCGCGCCTTTGGCGTTACGACCATATTTGAAGGACCAGAACGGCTTACCGGTGGCCGCATCGAAGCAATGGAGCTTCGCGCTCTCGTCGCAGACATACAACCGGCCATCATGAATAGCAGGAGAGCTATAGCGAACCTTGATGCCCGGCTTCTCCCAGACCAGGGCCGGCTTTCCATCTTTGATTTGCGAGGCATCGAGACAAACGACCTTGCCTTGAACGGAGGTGTCTAGATTTTCAGCGCCATGACAAATGAAAACACGATTGCCCTCGACAACGGGAGAGCTGCTGAGTCCGCCGGCGCTGACCATGTAGCTCCAGACTTTTTGGCCGGTCCGCACTCGCAGGGCATAAATGCCGCCGTCTCCCGCGCCCGTTATTAGCAGGCGCTCGCCGTTGATAACGGCCACGACCGGACAGGAGGCATAGGTGTCCTTGGGGCGTTCGCAGGGAGCCGACCACCAGACCGGAGTGCCGGTGCGTTTGTCAAAAGCGATGAAGCGATTGCCCGGCCCGGCCTGGTCGCCCCAGTTGGCGTTGAGCATGCCATAGATGACGAGATCGCCGTCGACGGTCGGACTGGAAATCCGGCCACCGTATCCGGTGATCCGCCCATATTCCTCGGTCAAGGAATGCTGCCAGATCACCTTGCCGTCGCGATTGAAGCAAATCAATAAACCTTGGGTGCCGGCCGCGTAAATATTGCCGGTTTCCGGATCGCCCGCTAGATTTGTCCAGCCGACCCGGAGGATGTCGATATCCGCCAGCCAGACGTTAAATTTGTTTTCCCACAAAACATTGCCGGTCTCGGCGTCAAAGCACATGACGCGCTCCTGGCCGGTCAGACCCTCGCCCGCGCTATTGATGAAAAAGACCCGGCCATTCATGATGATGGGCGTTGATCGGCCTCCGTAGGGCTGCTTCCAAATCAGATTGTTGTTCTCGACCTTGGGGTTGGGGGACCAGCGATCCGGCAGATCATGTTCGCGGGACACCCCGGTTTGCTCCGGCCCGCGCCAATGGGTCCAATCCGCGCCCCGAGTCGGATTCACCACAAAGACACAAAGGCACAAAGAAAGAGAAATCGATCCAGGGAAAAGGCGAAACGATATTTTTCGCATTGCCATCACTCCATTGCCCTTTTTCGTGTATTTCGTGGTTTTGTTGTCTTCTAGAAGGAACCATGAAACACACGCAATACACGAAACCAAGAATAGACAGGCTTCTTTATTCCTCTGTGGTTATTTTTTATGAAACCGGCGGGCTTTCATCTCGTAGCGAGGCAAAGAACCGGGGGCGACCGTCCGAACTTCGGCACGAAAGAGCAGCTCCTGTCGAATCGCCTGGTCGACTCGATCGGCTAGCCCGGTGGCTAGACTGTCTCGAGTGGGTTCCAATTCAATCCGCAAAGCCGTCAAACTTTCTCTTTGATCCACTTCCACGCGATATTCGGATACTTCGGGAAAGCGATGAATCACGGCCTCCAGGGCGCTGGGATACAGATTGTTGCCGCGAACATGGATCATGTCGTCCGTTCGTCCCAAGATTCCACCTTGGAGCCGGAGGAAGGATCGGCCGCAGGGACAAGGATGCGGATCGACCTTCACTGAGTCGCCGGTTCGGTAGCGAAGAGCGGGGCTGCCCCAGCGACCCAAGTTGGTCAGCACCAATTCTCCTATCGTGCCTTGAGGAACAGGTTGAGTCGTCGCCGGATCGATGACCTCGGCGATGTATTCCGATTCCAGAATATGGATGCCCGCAGGGTTTTCCGGGCACTCCACGCCGACGGCGCCGACTTCGGTCAGGCCGTTGTGATCGAAAACTCGAGCGCCCCATGCCGATTCGATGCGGGCGCGCGACGCGGGGATGCTGCCTCCCGGCTCGCCCGCCACAATGAGTTTGCGAACGGGGCCGGCTTTCAAGTCAATTCCCTGCTGCTGCGCCACTTCCGCCAGTCGCAATGCATAGGTCGGCGTGCACAGGACGACGGTGGCTTGATTGTCGAGCATGAATCGCAGTCGAGCCGCGCTACTCATGCCGCCGCCCGGCAGACACAGGAATCCCAAGCGGGTTGCGGCGTCAAATGCCGTCCAAAACCCAAGGAATGGACCAAATGAAAATGGAAAGAACAGGCGATCGCCCAGTCCGACTCCCGCGATCCTGTAAATCATCTCCCAACATTCGAGCAACCAGCTCCAACTTTCCCTGGTGTCCAGCCAACGCAATGGCTGGCTCGTGGTGCCGGAAGTCTGACAGAATCGTACATAGCGCGGGATAGGGTATGTCAACACCTGACCGTAAGGCGGATAAGCGATTTGGTCGGCGGATAGCTCGGTCTTGGTCGTGAAGGGAATGCGAACCAAATCGTCGGCCGTGCGAATGTCTTTGGAATTGATGCCGGCGGCGGCCAGCTTTTGATTGTAAAAGCGATTCGCGGGGATTATCTCTCGCAGAAGCTCGCGCAACCGAGCATTCTGTTTTTCCGCCAGGGCCACTCGAGGTAACTGATCCGGCAAGGTCATGACCTATATTACTAGCGGGCCGCGGCGGCATGTTCCCGCACGTCGTAACAGAAAATCAAATCCTGATCGCGAAGGTACAGCCGGCCGTTGGCGACCACCGGATGGGTCCAGATACTGCCTTCTTTTTTTTGTTTGGGCGTTTTGAATTTGTTTTTGAGCTTGAGGCTATCCGGACTCGCCTCCACCAAATACGCTTCTCCGGTAGACTCGGCATAGCAGTACAGATACCCGTCGACGCAAGTTAAAGAACCGCGGCCCACTTTTACTTTGTCGTCCCAGGCGGCCTCGCCCGTTTTCAACTTCTGGCAGGTCCAGCCGCGGCCATCGGAGTAGCCGTAGACACAATCCCCCACGAGCACCACGCCGCCGTGCTGATTCTTCATCACATTTTTCTGACTGCTTTTATAAAGCTCCTTGGCTTCAAACTTTTCACCCGTGCGGCTGATTTGCAGGAGGTTGCAACCGGCGCCGTATCCGGCCGTGGCGTAAACGAGATCGCCATGGACGATCGGCGTGGGAATAACCGCCGTTTGATAACCTGGCCGGGGATAATACCAAAGTAGCTTGCCGTCCTTGGCCGCCACACCGACGATGCCGCCGTCACTTGCACTCTTATGCGTTAATTGAACGTATTGGCGGACGCCGCCGATTTCCGCGACGACAAGCGAGGAATACGTCGCCTTGTCCGTAAGCTCCTTACTCCGCCACTTTACTTTCCCGGTTTTTTTATCCAAGGCCGCCACCGTGCCTTCCTTGCCACCCGGACAGCACACGACCTGATCACCGTCCACCAACACGGATTCCGAATACCCCCATCCCGACATCATCTCCCCTTTGAGATCGTTTTGCATGTTGACGGACCAGCGTTTCTTGCCCGAAGACGTTTCCACGCAGATCAGCTCTCCTTGGCCGTCCAAGGCGTAAAGCGAATCGCCATCGATGGTTGGAGTACCGCGCGGGCCATCGCCGTAGCTGTTTCTGAATGTCTTCCCGATCAGACAGGACCAGAGCTCCTTGCCGGTCTTGACATCCAGAGCGAAGACAATGGAGGTATCTTCGCGGCCGCCCATGATGTAGAGCCGGTCGCCGACCACCGCCGGTCCGGAAAAGCCGACGCCGGCTTTGTCAAAAGTCCATAGAAGCTTCGGTCCATCCTTCGGCCAAGTTTTGAGCAGACCGGTTTCTTTCGAGACATTGGTGCGGTCCGGCCCCTGCCATTGCGGCCAATCGTCGGCCCGGAGGGGCTTGGTGGAATGCACAAAAAAAAGAGCCGCCCACAAGCAGCCTGCGGACATCAGGGAAATCTTCGTCATGGGTCCTCTCAACTGCGATGAGTTTTTAATCCCCCAGGGAGGGAGCCGCGACTGGGCAACCAGGCGGCCGGGGTAGGTGGGTGCCTCTTTTTTCAGTATATGGCCCAAGTGAATAGAGGCCAAGAATACGGCAGGACAACCTGACTGGCAAAACTTGCCAGATAAGGCCGTCGGTTGCCGAAGCTTTCCTGGATTTGGCGGGGTTCCATTGCATTGTTGCCCGTTTTGCACCCACCCCCCTCGCAATCATTGCAGATCGTTGCATTTCGTTGCAAGTCGTTGCGGAGCTCGGCAACGAGGAGGAACCCCGTTTAACCCCCCGTGCACGAATCTTGCACTTGCAACTCTTTGAGGCGAAAAGACTTATGGATTTTTCGTGCACGCAGGTACCACACCGCCCCCTATCTTCATACTGCGTGCACGAAAGTAAAACCTGCCCGTCGATCGAGGTTTACCCGAACGACTCCTTTGCCTCTTTGCCAAATTTCGAGGCCAGTTGGCAAAGTACTCGGCGATCTATGTTCTCAAATTGCAATGACTTGTGACATTGCATGAG
>Ga0207103_10201_pt2 | contig 12631 bp, 8 predicted proteins | sample Alteio_BWMinHeat_81_FD_153546 | JGI IMG/M metagenome (GOLD analysis project Ga0207103, IMG submission 153546) | Enriched cells from forest soil in Barre Woods Harvard Forest LTER site, Petersham, Massachusetts, United States -... | ecosystem: Environmental > Terrestrial > Soil > Temperate forest >...
CAGATACTGGCAAGACGACGATAGCCAGCTGAAAACAATAAAAGTGGGACTGTCCGAACTACGGATATGATGAATATCCCCTCACCGATCGCGGAACAGTCGTTGGCCACGACTCTTCGTTCGGATCAAGCAATACTGTTCGTGGCAATCTCACGTCGACAACTCGGACTTTCTACCAGGGAGGGACTTCGCCCAGTTCGCAACCTCCAATTACTGTCAATTGGACTCAAGGAAATACGAAGACCACTCGCCAATACGACATTCTGGGCAATGTTGTAACCGAGCAGAATGCGAACGAAGTTGCAGGGGTGAGTACAGGCTCTTATCAATATAAATACGATGACGACTTTTACAATTCAACGTGTGGACCGAGCAGCCCGTCATACGCTTATCGCACGAAGACGACAGACCCGTTAGGGCATATAACAAAGCAGAAGTTCTATTCCTGCAGCGGGCTTGTCCAATCAGTGACTGACCCAAATAACAATACAACGAGTTACACCTACGACCAGATTCATCGTCCACTCTGTACGAACTATCCAGACACAGGCAGCACCTGCAGCAATTACACAGATACAACGCCTCCGTCGATTACGACCACGCGGACTGCCAGTCCGGATCCAGATATCGTGACAACCACGAACATGGATAGCTTGGGGCGTGTTACAGACACAATTGTCGGAAATGTCCGGACAGACATTACTTACGACGGGTTGGGGCGCGTACTCACACGATCAAATCCGTATTTTGTCGGAGGATCAACAGACGGGAACACCGGTTATCTGTACGATGCGTTGGATCGAACGATCAGAGTGGCTCGACAGGATGGCAGCGCAGTTACAACGAAATACTCAGGGAATCTTACAACCGTCACTGATGAGACGGGTCGACAACGTAAGTCGTATTCCGATGCACGTGGACGTCTCATAGAAGTCGACGAACCCACGGACATATATAGTTCCGGACAGCCATTTACCCCGCCATCGGCAGGCACAGGCGCGATTGCAGTATCCGGTACTCTACAGTCTTGGCCAACGCAGACGGTTGCGGCCACGCAGGCTACCGGATACGCCGTGGTCGGTGGAGCGCTGAAGTCCACACCAGTTGTTACCCAGACTGCGGCCGCAGGAACGGGCTACGTCACAATAAGCGGATCGCTTCAAAGCGTGACGATCACTTATCAGTGCGGCCAATATCAGACGTGTCAGCGAACGCAACCGGAAAGTGGCAACATCGTCGTAGTCATAAATGGACGAACAGAAGCCATTCCTTATGGCAGTTGCAACACATCCGCTCAAGCGGCGACGGCAGTGGCTGGCGGGATTAACAATGACACCGGTTCTCCCGTGTACGCGTCCGCCTCAGGCTCTACCGTCTACTTGACCGCCAAAACAACCGGGGCAGCGACCAATTACTCGTTATCTGTGTCAACTACAGGTATTAGTGGCGGCGCTAGCCGCTCCTACTCTGTATCGCCTTCCGGGGCTAATCTAACCGGCGGGCGTGATCAAATCACAACCACAGTCTACGACTCCGGTACAGCTTCCATCACGATCAATGGCCAGGCCATCAGTTATGGATGGTCCGGATCAAGCACTACACCGTCATCAATTGCGATTGGACTCTCGCAGGCGCTAAATACCAGCTCCAGCTACGTGACTTCAACCTATTCCGGAGCGACGGTCTACTTTACCTCTAAAGCTTCAGGTGCTAGTACCAACTACGGTTTGTCTTCCGGATCCACATGGAATACGACCTATTTCGGTTCAGGATCGTTCAGCGTTTCCAGTTCCGGTGGCGCCTTAACGGGGGGAAATGACGCGCAGTACGTCACGAACTACGACTCGGGCACCACAACGGCTTCCATAGACGGATACATCTATTCGTTCAATTGGTCAGGTTCATCGACGAGCGCATTGAGCATAGCCACCGGATTGGCTTCGGTAATCAGCGGCGACCCTGGGTCACCGGTGAACGCTACCCTAGCCGGTACGACTGTAGGTCTCACCGCAAAATCACCAGGCGCAATCAGCAACTATTCTCTTAGCACTTCCACAACCTCGACGAGAGGTTCTTTCGCCAGCGGTTCAGGCAGCGCTCTAACAGGGGGCTCCGACGGGCAGTCAAGCTTCTCCTCGGCATATGTGACCTTATATGGGTACGATGCACTTGATAACTTGCTCAGCGTCCAGCAGAAGGGGAACGCTGCTTCCGGCTTCTGGCGCAATCGTTCTTTTGCCTATGACTCGTTATCGAGGCTGGTGACAGCAAACAATCCAGAGTCGGGAACGATTTGCTACGGCACTTTGAGCGGCGGAACATGCACGGAGGGCTACGACCCGAATAGTAATCTACTGTACAAAACCGATGCCCGAGGCATCACGACGACATACGCGTACGATGCTGAAAATCGTGTCTATCAGAAGACGCACTCTGATGGCACAAATACGCTTTCATATACGTACGATTCAGGGACCTTTGCGGGAATCACTCCAAGCAACCCGGTTCATCATTTGCTTCACATTTCTAACAACGTAAATGTTGCTTCAACCTATTCCTATGACTCGATGGGTCGAACAGTCTCGGAGACCAATTGCATTCCCAGCGATTGCAACGACGCTCACAATCCGGTCACTGCTTCATACGACCAGGCGAGCAATCTGACGCAACTCACCTATCCCAGCGGAACTATTGCCAAATATCAATACAACTCCAACGGTTGGCTCTATCGGTCTTATCCGACCAGTGGATCGGACTACGTCAATGTGGCTGCGTTCATGCCCAGCGGAGCTTGGCAGACGGCGAATTACGGGAACGGCACTCAGGAATCGGATAGCTATAACAATCGCCTGCAGCCGTTGCGACTGAAACTGCTGAAGCCGGGTGGAACGTCGGCGTGGGGCGATCGCAGCTACGTCTGGACGGGGTGCTCGGAGGGCATCACCGGCACCGCATACAACAACGGGAATGTCTGCGGGATCACGGACAATCTTAATTCGACCTACAACCAAACATTCAATTACGACGTGTTGAACCGGATCATATCGGCACAACAGAGCGACGGCGCCGTGAACCAGGCGTTCTCGTATGACGCCTGGGGTAACATCAACATGGGGGGTAACGGCGTCCCCAACAACTACTTGGTTGGTTACAGCACCAATAACCGGGTGACGACTTATACCTACGACGCCGCTGGAAACATTCAGGATATGGGCACATCTCAGATTCCGCACACTTTTGCATGGGATGCGGAAGGCGAGCTTACGGCCTACAACGGTACGGCAGCAACGTACACCTACGACGCCAACGGAAACCGCGCAAGGAAAACCGTCGGCGCGAATTGGTCGGAGTACATCTACTTCGGCGGGAACATCATTGCGGAGAAGAGTCCGAGCGGCTGGGCGGACTACGTCTTTGCGGGAGGCAAGCGGATCTATCAGACTGGAACAGCAGTGCCGTCGCAGTATTACTGGGCGGATCATCTTGGGTCCACCAGCGTGTTGTCTGATACGACGGGAGCAAACGTGCAGATCACACACTATGCCCCGTTTGGGCAGGAAGTTGATGCGGGCGGCCTGACCACGCACTACAAGTTCACCGGAAAGGAACGCGACTACGAATCAGGTATCGACTATTTTGGAGCTAGAGATTATGGACCGAACGGCGGCCGTTTCACAAGTCCGGACCCCGGAAACCAAGGTGCAGCTGATGCAGATCCTCAAAGTTGGAATGCATACTCTTACGTGCGAAACTCGCCTCTCCTCTACACCGATCCCAACGGCACAGATGTACAAATATGTACTTTCAGGACAGATGGCCTTGATAGAAAAAGCTGCTACACATTAAGTGACCAGAAATACTCCGATCTCTACTCCGAACAAAATGGCAAACAGGGCATAACAATGCCCGAGCTAGATACGAAAGACAACATTTACGCCAACGGCAACATTATGTGCGGCGGTCAGCAGTGCGGGACTACTCGCTACGTCGAACCTGGAATGGTGGACCACAGCATGGACTTCGTGGGCTTCGCCGCGGCTTTGCGAGGTCTAGGGACCATATGGAATTCGATTTCATTGTTTAGTGGAACATCTAATTCGGGCAACGGAAGGCTTCCCCAAGACGAAAATGTCAACCCAGCGGCACCCCCAGCGAGAGACACAGGGACCATAGGGACAAGTCCGGCACAGCACCAAGCACTTGCCAAAGATATCGAAAATGCCCGAGCAGAAGGAGCTACAGACATCCGTGTGAACCAGAATCAGGTAAACGCGGCGGGCGAAAGAGTTGGAATAAACAGACCCGACTTGCAGTATACGGATAGGAACGGAATCAGACATTACATAGAATACGAAAGAACTGATCTGGGACGGGGCGAGGCTCACGCGGATAGGATAATGGCGAATGATCCCGCTGCAGTAGTCGTCATTAAAATAGTTCCGTAGGAAAAGGGTGGCGTTTGAAAGGACTTCTCGACAATCAATTTGCACCTCTGACGTTCACATGGGGGTTCGTGCAAGTCCCCTTTCCCGAATATGTTCGAGCTTTTTCGGCTTGGTGGAGGGAACTGTCGATCGAATTTGACGTCGAGTTGATATCAGAGGAACTCGCCAGCGCATTTCTTCATCTTCAGCCTTTGCAAACTCCGCAGAATAAGTATTTGTTGACAGAGACAACGTCTGATTGGACTGCAGTCTTCAGCAACGGGTTGCGGACTGGAGACGTCATCAGCCCGGTGGGTCACATGGCAAGAATCTTAAGGCGACCCGGACTTCAGGTGAGGTGCATTCCCGACAGGAGCTACCTTGAGAACAAGGCCGATGCTCTTCAGATATATGGGGCGGTTGACTTTACTCTCTTCATACCAGGCCCTGATGATTCGACGCAAATAAGAAAGATTTCTGTAATGAATGATGGTGGAAGGTGGCTCTTTATATCAGATGGGGATGTACAACCGTTCGAGTATCCAAGAGAATACGCTAAGAAGCGCTTAGTGGATCGTTTTACACCCGATATGCTTGAAGATTATTGTGCGCATCTAGGGATCCGACTTTTTGACGCTAATTTCTATAGAACTGACAAAGCTGTTATTACTCAACTAACTAGGTTTCCGCTGGCTTCGCCTAGAATGTCGCTTCGCGAAGCAAACGAGAAGTTGTATTTGCGACCTGTTGAATAGATCTCGTTCGGTTCTAAACTTTATTCAATCATTTGGCACAAAATAAGGTCGAAAGGGCCACAAATCGGGACGGCCAGTCTCTGGTTCCCCAAGTTCGCCTTCTGTTGGCTAACCTTGGTATATTTATGTTACTGCGTTTCTGAGTGTAGCTTGTTTCTCGTGACACGCGATCTTCGACGCTATTAGTTCGGACAGTCCCACTTTTATTGTTTTCAGCTGGCTATCGTCGTCTTGCCAGTATCTGGAGTGCCCAGATTCAATCTGCCGGAAAGCGTCACATGTGCCGAGGCAGGCCGCGCGCAAGCCTTTTACCTATGGTGACCGAGGTGCGCAAAACCCGCGTGCTCAAGGCAGGCGCTTGAGGGGACTACCTCGATTCAATTCGACACACTCACCGTAATCACGCCCAGGTTCTTGGTTGTCTGCGTGCTCGGAACGATCGCCTGCACGGTTACATGCTCGAGCGTTGTTTTCGCTATGGGAGCCGGAGGAGGCGCAGGAGACGACCCGCCTCCCCCACCGCCACAGGAACACGCCCGCTATCGCGAGGATGAGCACTAAAGCAGTGATTCCTCCCGCGCGCCGCGCTGCAGTTCTCCACGACCAGCACAGGATTACTCCCGGCAGCACCAATCCGAAGGTCAGCGACAATTTCTTCGCCAATGCCAGTTGCGATCCTGAAGCGCTTCCCGACTTCATTCGCGAAGCGATGTTCTGAGTGTTCACGGCGGACAGCGTCAGTTGCGCCGTCGCGTTGCCATTGGCGTCGAACGTCACTTGGCTGGGATTGAACGAGCACTGCACGAAGTTGTCATCGTAGAGGCATGCCAGGTTGATGTTGTCGGAATAGCCGTTCAGCACATTCAAATTAACTGTGAAAGTAGCTGTTTGGCTCGGGCTGATGCTTGCGCTGGTTCCGCTGACAGATCCGTTGAAGTCGCCAATCTTGACGACGGACGTCGTACTGCGAGTGACATTTCCGGCAGTCGCAACGATGGTGAACGGATAGTTGCCGACCGCCGCATTCTGCGCCTGAACGGAGAGGCTGGCGGCACCCGGTAATGCAATGAAGTTAGTGGTACACGACAGAGTGGCGGGGAGGCCCTGGCAGCTCAGGTTGCACTTCCAAAATACTGATTCACCACCTGTGCAGTCAGAGGAATAGAGATAAACCCGCAAGTCAGAAAAACGCTGCTTGGGGTCGTCACCTGGATGCTGAAGTCTCCGACACGCAGGGTCGCGTTGGCGGAGCTGCTCAACGAAGCATCGCTGGCGACGATTGTGTAAGGATAGTCAGACGGCGCCAACATCAATGGCGTCTGCAACGTGTATGGGATGTCGCTTACCTTTCCGGGAGCAACTTCGAGCGTATTCCGATCGAACGTGCAGCTTGCACCTGGGGGAAGACCGCTGCAGGAAACATTTACCGAGGTAACTTCACCGTATTGAGCGCCGAAAGGGTTCCAAAAGGCGTTCTCTGCTCCAGCTAAGTTGCTGAAAACATGCGTGCGCACCTGAGAGGGCTGTTAACCAGAGGGTTTCACGTGCTAGCTCTGAGCCGGATGCGTGCTGCAGCTTCAGCAGGAAATCACTTGTGCTCGAATGGATTAATCGCGACTCCAACAGTCGGACTTTGCTTACATGCCTGGACTGGTGAAAAACACTCCAACCACAGTGATCGCCGGATGGATCGGACCACGAGGTGCGCAAGAAAGCGAGACTGTCCGCCTGAGACTTGTTGGTTTTCAACGCCAGATCGAGCCCAAGCCGATCTTAACTAATTATTTATCATCAAGTGCTTGCTGGTGTCCTTAGCAGTTCTCGGAACCTGCTCTAGACCAAGGGTTTGTCATCCTTCCTGCTTGTACAGCGCGCGCTTTACGACAAGTTAAGACTCTGAACACGTGTACACGCCATGTACACAAATCCTGTAAATCTGTACGTTTCGTGCGTTTCAGCTCATCGTGATTTCAGCAACTTACTCGTTTCAGGTCGGCCAGAAAGTACGAGGAGTATCAGGACCGAACGCAATAGAGATTCCCCCGAAAGAAAATTCCCCCACACAATAGGTCTGCAATCTCCGGCTTTAACCCCGCTTTAAATAGCCAGACGCCTTCGACTCTGGCTAAGATGATCGCTGCTCACCATGCGATCGATGCGCTTCCTCATTGGTACTGTTGCAGTCAGCCTATTTGTCTGGGTAAACACGGGCGTTGCTCAAACGGCGCTGCGGACCCAGGCTGCACCCCATTCAGAATCCCAAAATCAGGACTGGCCGGTTTACGGCGGTACGCTGGAATCAACCCATTACTCGCCACTGACGCAAATCAATCGTACGAACGTTGCAAAGCTCAGGGTCGCGTGGATGTTCGATTCACAAGAGGACGGAGGCCTGCAGACAAATCCGATCATCATTGATGGAGTCCTTTATGCGTACACACCGTCGCAAAAGGTGATCGCGCTCGATGCCGCAACCGGGAATCTGCTGTGGAAGTTCGATTCTGGAATCGGTGGCACACAACCAGTTCGCGGCCTCGCCTACTGGAGCAACGGCAAGGACGAGCGCATCCTCGCCGGCGTGATGAATTTCATGTATGCGCTCGATGCCAGGACCGGCAAACCGATTACGGCATTCGGTGAGAACGGCCGCATCGATCTGCGCGAGGGACTCGGGCGTGAGCCGCAAGAGCAATCGTTTGCCGTGACTACTCCTGCCGTCGTCTACAAAGATCTTTTTATTGTGGGTGGACGTGAGCCTGAAACGCTGCCCGCTCCTCCGGGCGACATTCGCGCCTACGATGTTCACACCGGGAAAATGCGCTGGATCTTCCACACCATTCCGCATCCTGGAGAATTCGGTTACGAAACGTGGCCGAAGGATGCGTGGAAGACAAGCGGCGCGGCCAACAACTGGGCAGGAATGTCGGTGGATGTGAAGCGCGGCATCGTTTATGTTCCCACCGGTTCGGCGGCATTTGATTTTTACGGAGCGGATCGTGTCGGTGACGACCTGTTTGCAAACACCTTGCTCGCACTTAATGCGGACACGGGACAGAGAATCTGGCATTTCCAGGCAGTGAAGCACGATATATGGGACCGCGATTTTCCGTCGCCGCCAGTACTGCTGACAGTTCGTCAAAATGGAAAACAGATCGATGCTGTAGCTCAGCCGACTAAGCAAGGCTGGCTGTATGTGCTCGATCGGACGACCGGCGATCCACTGTTTCCGGTTGAGTATCACTCTTATTCACCCAGTAATGTTCTTGGCGAAGCCGCGGCGCAGTCGCAGCCGCTTCCAACCAAGCCCGCGCCTTTTGCGCGACAACGTCTGACCGAAGATCTGCTTACGAACCGCAATGCCGACGCGCATGAGTGGGCCGTCGAGCAATTCCGAAAATTCCGTAGCGAGGGTCAGTTTGTTCCGTTCAGTGTGGGGAAAGATACCGTTGTGTTCCCGGGCTTTGATGGAGGCGCGGAGTGGGGCGGGTCGGCGGTAGATCCGGCGACAGGCGTTTTGTACGTAAATGCTAACGACATCCCCTGGACGGGAAGCTTGGCCGAAAACACAGAACATGAGATGAGTGGGCGCACCATCTACCAGAACCAATGTAGTGTGTGCCATCGCGACAATCTGGCCGGATCGCCACCCGACTTCCCCTCGCTGGTTGGAATTGGAAATCGTCTAAGTACACCCGAAATCGTGCGTGTGATGAAGACGGGGAAAGGGCGTATGCCTTCGTTCAGTCAACTTCCGGATGATCAACTCAATGCGATTGCGGATTTCCTGACAAAAGGCGAAAGCAAAGAGCTGGCGAGCGAAGGAAGCGCAGTTCAAATGAAATATCGTTTTACGGGCTATCACAGGTTCTACGATCCGGACGGATATCCCGCGGTGATGCCGCCGTGGGGAACGTTGAACGCAATTGATTTGAACACTGGAGACTACCTTTGGAAGATTCCGCTCGGTGAGTATCCGGAACTGGCGAGTGGCGGCCTGAAGAATACCGGAACAGAAAACTACGGTGGACCCATCGTGACCGCTGGCGGACTGCTGTTTATCGGAGCGACGAATTTTGATCGCAAGTTTCGCGCATTCGACAAGTCAACTGGTGAACTGCTATGGGAGACGACGTTGCCCTTCTCGGGGAATGCCACGCCGGCCACGTACGCAATCAATGGACACCAGTACATCGTGATCGCGGCTGGGGGTGGCAAAGATTCCCTGTCCGGTTCCGGCGGGATTTATGTAGCTTTCGCTCTGCCGTGAATTGGTCCTTGGCCAATGGCGCGCGAGACGGTTTGGACGCAGGCGTATACTACGCGCCGCCGGATTTGCGAGTTGCGGTCGCTGAGTTGCAATCGTGTGAGGTGGTTGATGGACAAACTCGAAGCCGTAGAGAATGCGCGAAATCTTATGCTGGAAGCGCGCGAATGGCCGGTGTGGACGTGGTTGACCGAGAAGAGCCGCGTGCGCGAAACTGCCAATCAAGCCAACGAAGCATTCGATGAACTCGAGGAGAAGATCAAGCAATCCTGGAGTGAGGAACTGAGGCGCGCCTATCGCGAGTTGGAAAACGCTGATCCGGATCGAGAGCATTCGAAAAAACTCGATCAGTCGATCGAAATTTCCGCTGAAATTCGCGCATTGGCCAAGGAAATCAAAGTGGCTCAGGACGCTGCCGACCAGGCGAGGACGCGCGCCGAAGAGACATTCGCAGGTGCCGAGTCACGTCTCAACATCAGCATGGCGAAAGACGGTACGATGCAGGCGATCGAATCGTGGGACTTGAAAGAGAAAGCGATCCGAAAAGCGGAGGCCGCAGCCCACACTCACCCTGAGTGAAGACGGAGCAGCGATCACCGTGTTGGGAAATCCCAATACGGCGGTGATCTAGCCTCTCGACCGAAATCCAGGAAGAAGTATTCCCGCCTCCGACCCTCCGGCTACTCTCGCGCGAAAGGAAGCAGTATGAAGCGCGATCGTCCCGCCGCGGCGGCTTCGAAGTGGCGATTCCGTGAAATATGGCGTCCAGCGCCGAAAAACAGCCCGATCAGTGCCAATTTGGGAAGCAATTCACGACGTCGTAACGTTCTCGCTTCAGAAGAAAAGGGTACTTAGGCGAAACTAACGCTGCACCCTCGGGCCGTGACATCGCCAGCCAGCGTTGTCCGCGATTTTGGCCAACCCAACTTTCATCTCGGACCTGCCCAAGTCCAGTGAGAATCACAAGGAGACTTTTTATGCGGCGTTCGAGTGTACTGGTTCTAATTTTGTTCCTGCTCTTTACGGTGGTTTCATCGGTTGCGCAACAAGACTACGTCAGCCGTTACGATGCATTTGCCGGATACTCGTTTCTCTCGTCTCCGAAGTTGAATCTGTTTGAGCGCGGATTCAACGGACAATTCGGAGTAAACGTTCGGCGCTGGGTGGCGATCGGCGGCGATTTCAGTGTTTTCACTGGGCACAGTACTTTGTTCCCCGACGAGCTTGCTCCCGCACAGCAGGCGAAACTGGCGCCTATCGCCCCGCTGCTTCCGCCGGGATTCGTTCTGGCCGTGCCATACGATTCCACGACCTATACGTTCACTGCGGGCCCGCAGTTGGCGCTGCGCAAGTTCAAATGGATAACACTATTTGCGCACCCCTCGATTGGTGGACTGCACGAAAGCGTGACCGCAAAGCCGAATAACCCCATCCTGACGCAGATTGTTACGCAGATCATCGGGCCGAGCCAGCAGACGTCGGACACAGTGGTCTTCTATGGCTTTGGCGGCGGTTTTGACATTAACGCATCGCAGCATGTTGCGCTTCGGCTGCAATCCGATTTCGTTCACGTGAACCTGTTCTCCGGACTGCTGAACGGCGGCCGCAACAGCGTGCGCTTCTCGGCGGGACCCACTTTCCGATTCGGCAAGAACATCGCAAAGTAATTCGAACAGGTGTGGAGGCCGCGGCGATATTTCAAAATTGCCGCGGCTCTTTTATTGGATTCAGCAGATACAGCCTTTTTCTTTTCGAGTGAGTCGTCACGGCATCGAGAGTAAGCATCCATTGTTTATGCGTATCGTGTCCATTTTTGCGGGCCACGAGAACCGCATAAGGAAGACGTAAAGATCTCGTAAGGATCCGATGGTCAGGCTAACGAATCGAATTACCAGGCCCCCAATGCCTTCCTCATTGCACTAGCAGTAGCGGCTTTTTGGGGATAGGCTTATGCACGGTCTAGATAGCAGGCTCGGATTGCACACCTGGCGGGTGCTTTCCATTCCGTTAGTACTTTTCACAGCGCTTGCGCTGGCTCCAGCACAAGACGCAACTCAAGGGGTATACCTACCCGTCAGCCGCAAAACTGGTTCCTCAGCGGCTAGCATTGTTCGCAAGAATGTCGACCTAGTCCTGGTACCGGTGACGGTGCTCGACAAGTCCGAAAAAACTGTCAACGGACTTCGCTCCCAGGACTTCACCGTTCTCGACGAAAAGACTCAACAGGAAATCAAGTACTTCTCCAGCGAAGACGCGCCACTCTCGCTGACGGTAATCCTGGATGCGAGCGGCAGCATGGCACCGCAAATCAGATCCGTGGTCGAAGCAGTGCTGAAATTGTTTAAGTCTTCCAATCCAGAGGACGAGTTTCGTGTGATCACAGTCAGCAGCAAACCGGCGAGCGTTGCGGACTTCGGCGCTTCGCTGGATGAAGTCAGTGAGCGCCTGGGTCAACTGCACCCCAGCGGCTTCACTTCGCTCTGGGATGCGATGTACCTGGGTGTCTCCGATTTCAAAGAGGCGCGTTTTCAAAAGAAAGCGATGGTTGTTATTTCCGACGGTGGCGATAACCACAGCCGGTACACCGAAAATGAAATCAAATCGATTCTAGAGGAGTCCGATACTCTGGTGTATGCGGTCGGATTGTTCGATCCGCGTGCAAGCCGGTTGGAAGAACGAATGGGACCGTTGCGCCTCGATGAAGTGACGAGCGTGACCGGCGGGCGTGTGTTCCCGGTTCACAGTCCGCAGGACCTAAATGAAGCAATTCAGAAAATTAATCGGGAGCTGCGGAATCAGTATGTAATCGGATATTCGCCTTCTCCGAATCCGGAGCTCAAAGGCAAGTGGCACAAACTCAAAGTGCATTTAAACGGCGAACCGATGAAATCCAGCCTGCATGTTTATGCTCGCAAGGGCTACTACGCGGGCAGCGATTAACCGGAATTCACAACCCTCCTCTCTTTTATTCAGCTTTCAGACGAAATCGACAGCGAACTCCCCGCACCGACTTCTCTCGGCTGCATGGGGATGATCTTGCCCCTGCTCCTTGGGGGGAGCGCGCTAAAGGTCAGGATCAACGCTTGGAAAAAGAAAGCGCCCGTCGTGTCGAGGATCACGTCGCGAAACATACCCGTTCGGTTGGGAAGGAATGTCTGGTGGAATTCATCGAGCGAGGCTACCAGGAA
>Ga0207103_10304_pt1 | contig 12609 bp, 13 predicted proteins | sample Alteio_BWMinHeat_81_FD_153546 | JGI IMG/M metagenome (GOLD analysis project Ga0207103, IMG submission 153546) | Enriched cells from forest soil in Barre Woods Harvard Forest LTER site, Petersham, Massachusetts, United States -... | ecosystem: Environmental > Terrestrial > Soil > Temperate forest >...
CTGCAAGTAACTTCCATCCAGCCGCCTTTAGTGCACGACAAATTTCTTTTGCACCAGTCATAATTGGTAGAGAATCTGCAATCTCTTTGCATGTTTTATAGTCTATGCCTTTTAGTGCATTAATTCTGGTTTTGAGACCTTCTTCCCAATCTATGACACCCTCAATACCCTTTCGTGTAATCTCCCAAATTTCATCTTGCTTGTTTATTTTTTCAGCAAGTATTGGAAGAAATTCTGCATCAAGCAAAACACCCTCAACGTCAAAAATTGCTAGCAACTAGTTTCAGTTTGACAACACAAATCTAGATTATATTAAGTTTTGATAGATCGGATTTTGATAAAATCACTAGCAATATATTTCGCAATTGCTGGAGAACATTATGGGCGAGCTTCCACACAAATATGAGGTTACTATCAAGGTAGCCACTAAACCATACAAGCTTTCAGATAAGATCAAAGACGAGTTGAAATCTTCAGGTATGATGGATGACAAGGGCAAATTAAAATTGAAAGGTGTTAGCCCAAAAATGCTCAAAAGAATGAAAGAAGAAGCTGTAGATTGCCCAGTTCTTAAATCAGAGATAGGATTTGTCCAATGTTTTGTTTGTCCAAACTTTCAAAGTAGAATAATGGGAAAAGTACTTTGTAAAGGCGACCCACTCTAAAGACCAGAAAGCTCATTAGTACATATCCCAAATTGATGTAAATTGAGTAAAGAGATAGGTATAACAGCCAAAAAAAATGAAAATTTTAGTGAATGGTACACACAGGTTGTAATCAAGGCAGAGCTTGCAGACTATGCTCCTGTCAAGGGTCTCATTGTACTTAGACCATATGGATACTCAATTTGGGAGTCGTTAAAAAATTCACTTGATGAAAAACTAAAAAACACTGGTCATCAGAATGGTTTTTTGCCAATTTTAATCCCAGAATCACTTCTTAGTAAAGAATCAAAACATTTTGCGGGATTCAATCCAGAAGTTTTTTGGGTAACCCATTCTGGAAATTCTGAATTAGGAGACAAGCTTGCATTAAGGCCAACTTCGGAAACGCTTGCATATTCTATGTATTCTAAATGGATAAAAAGTTGGAGGGATCTACCATTAAAGATTAATTTTTGGAACACTGCACTGCGTGCAGAAATAAAAGCAACAAAACCCTTCCTTAGAACATCAGAATTCTTATGGCAAGAAGGACATACTGTGCATGCAACAAAAGAAGAAGCTGAACAGGAGGTCATGTTAATACTTGAAATATACAAAAAAACAGTGGAAGAAGAATTGGCCATACCAGTAATTACTGGTAAAAAAACTGAGAAAGAAAAATTTGTAGGGGCAGTTTATACCACAACTATGGAGGCAATAATGCCAGATGGTAAAGCTCTCCAAATGGGAACGTCACATTTTCTAGGACAGAATTTTTCAAAGCCATTTGATATCAAATTCTTAGATAAAGAAAACGTGGAAAAATTTGCATGGCAGACATCATGGGGTGTTTCTTGGAGATTGATAGGGGCCTTGATAATGGTTCATGGAGATGACAAAGGCTTAGTTTTGCCCCCTCGAGTGGCACCAATTCAAGTAGTAATTGTTCCAATTTATTATTCAGAGTCTGATAAAGAGCAGGTTATCAAAAAATCAAAAGAAATAGAGGACACACTATCAAAAAAGAAAATCAGAGTTCACATTGATACAAGAGATGAATTTACACCAGGCTACAAATTTCATGATTGGGAGATGAAAGGTGTTCCTTTAAGAATAGAGATTGGGCCAAAAGATTTAGCGAAAGACAAGATGGTATTAGTAAGACGAGATAGTCAGAAAAAGACAGATCTTTCTTTTGATAATATTGAAATTGGCATAGAGTCAATGCTAAATGAGATACAGCAAAGTCTTTTTGAAAAGGCAAAGAATCTCTTGGCTGAAAAAACAAGGGACGTATTAGATTTTGAGAAATTTAAATCAGAGTTAGAAAAGGGTTTGCTTTTAAATTCTCCTTGGTGTGGTGATCAAAAATGTGAAGAAAAAATAGAAGAGACAACCGGTGCAGACATACGGGTGCTTCCTTTTGATGGTAAAAAATCAGATGCACCATGTATAATATGTAAGAGACCCAGTAAAGAAATGGCCATATTTGGCCGTGGCTATTAATTTTTAGAATTCGTTTTATTGTATAGCTATCCTGAATCTACTATCAGGTTACTTTTCATTTCAGGATGGAGTGTAGAATAATACTTGAAGGTGCCAGCTTTATCAGCAATGAAATTGATTGTCTGTGCTTGGAAATAATTCAATTTTTTAGTATGTACGTTGAATTCATCTATGTTTAGATCATGTTGTGTTCCAGTCTCTTTATCCTCATTGATTACGTGAAGAGCCACTAGTTGTCCTTTTATCACATGTATGGAAGCATCTATTGCACCTGATGCCAGAGTTTTTTTGCCTTGTCTAGTTGATTGTTCTTCAAAAAAATAACCATTCTGACTATCATGTGTAGCCAGGATGTAAATATTAGTCGGAGGTGCAAAAACTGGAGTTGTTCCATTAACTGGAATCATAGTACCTAAGGAAAAATATCCACCAATTGATGCCGCTGCCGCAATAACTGCAATACCAATAATTGTGCCTCTAGTAAAGAATTTATTTTTATTATTGTTTTTTTGATGTTTTCGCACTGATAAATAATCCATGATTGTGTATATTTAGGTAACTAAGGTACATTGAAGAACAATGATTCGTAAAGAATATCTATTACTCTCAAAACATTTCACTTGGCGATAAGAAACGAAAAAGACCGAGATAATTCTTATAACTGCAGTAATAATTCTTGCAGCAATAGTTACAATTCAATCCACTAATGGCAATCCCCTTACGAATAATTCTCTTGCCATAACACCTGGCCCCCAAGGTCCACCTGGTCCACAAGGAATACAAGGTCCACAGGGTCCTCCTGGTCCTCCCGGCTCATCAGATCAATCCTCAACTGGACAACCAGATCTTACATCAGTATTTAAAAAAGTGGAAAATTCTGTTGTTCAGATAACAAGCAAGGTCTCAACTGTAGACAATAGTGTAATCGTAAATGGAATACCGCTTCAAAGTCAATCCACCAGACTTGGTTCTGGATTTGTGTATGATAAAGAGGGACGCATTATCACAAACAATCACGTAGTAGAAGGATCAAAAACGGTAAATGTAACTTTTGTTGATGGAAATACCTACACTGCCAAAGTAGTAGGAACTGATCCTGATAACGACATTGCGGTTATACAAATAATTGATAATTTTTCAGATGAAAATATTACGCCCCTAATATTTGGAGATTCATCACAACTTGAGGTGGGCCAGCAGGTAATTGCAATAGGCAATCCCTTTGGTTTGAGTGATACAATGACACATGGAATAATTAGTCAGGTTGGTCGGCTCCTACCAAATGAAAACTTGGGATTTAACATACCTGATGTAATTCAGGTAGATGCACCAATCAATCCTGGCAATTCTGGAGGACCATTGCTAAACATACAGGGAGAAATCATTGGCATGAATACTGCAATTAATACAAATACAGGTGAATTTTCAGGGGTTGGATTTGCCATCCCATCTAATTCAATTCAAAGAGTAGTTCCACAATTAATCAAAAATGGAACATATGCACATCCATGGCTTGGCATTGCTGGAACTAGCATGAATCCAGATGTTGCATTAGCAAATGGATTGGCTAGAAATTACAAGGGGGTAATTGTTGTTCAAGTTGTAAAAGATGGGCCTGCGTACAAAGTAGGATTAGTAACAGCTACTTTGGATAACAACAACATTCCTCATGGCGGAGACATAATCACTGCAATCGATGGACATCCAATTAAAACAATCTATGACATCATTGCATATGTGGATGACCAGAAATCTGTTGGCGATAAAGTAGTTCTAACAATAAACAGAATTGGTAAAACAATGGACTTGACTTTGTTATTGCAAGCAAGACCTGCGGCAAGTTGATTTTTTTAAAATTGGAAACTAAAATTCCAAAGCTTATCAGTTGCTTTTCTAATTCCAATTCTTGGTCTTGCCTTAATTTCAGATTTTTTTATTTTCTTACCCTCAATGACAAATAGACTGGAAGGTTTTGTCAAATCCTCGCCATATTGCTTTTTTGTTATCTGTAATGCCTGTGTAAGTTTTCCAGGTCCGTTGGCAAGGTTTGAGATTAGTGTGGTTTTTCGTTGTTTTATCATAAAATCAATTCCTTTTATTGGCTCCAGTGCTCGAAAAAGAACTGCGCCTGCTTCAAAATCATTATTTTTTGCAACCACATTTACACAATAGTGCATGCCATAAGTGAAATAGACATATGCATTTCCTACTTGCCCAAACATTGCCTTGTTTCTTTCTGTCATTCCTACAAAAGAATGACTAGCGGCATCGTCTTTGTACCTATATGCTTCTGTCTCAACTATCATGCCAGAGGTTATTTTTTGTCCAATTCTTCGTACAAGCAGTTTGCCTATCAAGTCCTGAGCAACATCAACTGTATCCCTATCATAAAATGAACGCGGGATAATTCTCATGATATAGTCTCTACTTGAATTCCTTTTTTTATTTTTCCAAGTATTTCTACAAGTGTTTTGATATCATCTTTTAAGACCTGTTTTAGAGTTGGAGTGTATATTACTGCAGCTGGATGTATGCTAAGAAAATACAACTGATCATTTTTTTTAATTATTTTACCCCTGTTCTTTGTAATAGAGTCACCACCTAAGATAGAACTATAGGCAGTATTTCCTAATATACAGATAATTTTGGGTTTAATGATATCAAGCTCTCCAGACAGGTATTGGTGACAGGAATCTCTTTCTTCTTGTAGTGGAACTCTATTGTTTGGTGGCCGACATTTTACAACATTTGTTATAAAAACATCGTCTCTTGACAGACCAGCATATTCCAATGCTTCTGATAGAATTTTTCCTGCAGCGCCTACAAATGGCTCACCCTTCAAATCCTCGTTTCTTCCTGGTGCTTCCCCTATGAACATTATTTCTGCATTGTAATTTCCTTTTCCTGCAACGGCATTAGTTCTTGATTTTGAAAGATTGCATTTTGTACATGATATTACTTGTAACCGTAATGCATCCATCAAATCTGACATTTATGCTCCCACACTTTTTACTGTGGCAATCCCCCTCACATGTGGCCCACCGTTACCCATTCGCATAATTTGCATAGGATCGCCCTTGCCGCAATTTGTAATAGGTCTTACTGTGAAATCTTTTCCACATGCATCAATAGAGTTGAAAAAATCAGGGGCAATTCCCATAACAATTACATCCCTAAGTAATTCTGTTAATTCTCCGTTTTCTATCTTTTGTGCAAACTGACATGATATGCTCCAGTTGTATCTCATCATGTCAATAGATGGAACTTTCATGTTAGAAATAAGATAGCCATTTTTTACTTCTTTTATCATTTCCTGAGGATCCCAATCTCCTCCCTTTATGCATGTACATGCCATTCTAATTAACGGCATAAACCCATAGCCTGTAGCTCGCATTGCAGAATTTGGTTCAGTGTTGAAAATTGATGCAGTCTCTCTGCTTTGCATGTGATTTACCAGAACGCCGTTTTCTATCAGCGATTTTGATTTTGCAAAAACTCCTTCATCATCATATTTGTAATATCCAAGACTTGGTAACGTAGGATCATCTATTACATTTAATTTCTGGGAGCCAATTTTTTTTCCTAGTTTTCCTGCCCACCAAGCTCCCCCTGCCCATGCCATTTCCTTTCCAAGTACTCTATCTGCTTCTGATGGATGACCAAGAATTTCATGCGAGAGAAGAGCAACAAAGTCAGGATTCATTACAACGGTTGCTTTTTCTTCTTTAGCAGTTTTAGCATCTAAAAGTTCTAAAGCTTTCTGTGCTACAAATTCAGATGTATTTATAATGTCATTTTTATCTAATATCATCTCCAATCCTCCCCTGCCTCCTTCTGTAGCATTAACAGACTCTGTCAAGCCAGATTCATGTGCAGTTGCGGTGACATTGGCTATTGTATCCTCGAATCTTTGAGTTATTTTTGCACCATCACTGTTTACAAAATATTTTGAAAAAGCGTCATGCTCCATAGATATTGAAGATTTGTGAATTCTTTTTTTACTTTTTATCATACCATCACATTCAAAACCAATTTTTACCAATTCTTCTAGTGTGGGTTTTCTTGACACAGAACAATTTACCTCATCTACATATGCATGACTCTCTGCAAGTTTTACTTTATGTTTTTTATTTGTAGAATAGTGTAATGCACTTTTTAGCGCATCTAGCGCGGCATTTTTTACTTCATCTAATGACTTTGGATTAGAAATGGAAAAAAATCCCCATGCCCCATTAGCAAGCACTCTAATTCCCATGCCAGAATCTCTTGAGGATGTAAAATGTTCAATCTCGCCATTTTCTAGAAGAAATCCATTAGTTTCTACTGTTTCAGCTCTAACATCGCAATATTGAGCACCGGATTTCATTGCAAACTGCATTGACTTTACAGCAAAATCCTCTAATTCCATTATAGAACAGTTTGGTTGCTCTCAACTATTTATTTATGCTAGGGTGAAGAATTGGATTTTTCAATTTTTTAAAAGTGTAAAGGAAAATGTAGCACCTTTACCCAGTTCACTTTCTACCCATATTTTACCACCATGTGTTTCAATTATGCCTTTACAAATTGAAAGGCCAAGGCCACTGCCACCTTTTTCTCTAGTTGAAGACGTATCTACCTGATAGAATTTTCTAAATATTTTATCAAGAACGTCATTTGGTAATCCAATGCCATTATCCTTAATGGATACTTTGACTTCATCAGATAGTTCTTCAACAGAAATCTCTACTTTACCATTTTTTGGTGAAGCCCTAAACGCATTTTTAATTAGATTAGCAAGCACTTGACTTATACGCTCTTCATCATAATATGCAGAGACATCTGTTTTAACATGGTTTACAAGTTCTATTCCGCCCGAGATTGCTTGTGGCATCATCAGTGTGATTGTTTTTGAAATAGTGTCTTTGAGATTGGTGTTTTTTCTCACAATCTTGAGTTGTCCAAGTTCTAATTTTTGTGCATCAAGAAGATCAGATATCAACTGTAACAGTGTTGCAGAGCTTGATTTTATTACCTCCAGTCTTTCTTTTTGGTTTTTATTAAGAGTACCCAAATGTTCTCCAAGTAAAATATCAGCATATCCCTGAATTGGTACCAGGGGAGTTTTTAATTCATGAGTGATCATTGCCAAAAATTCATCTTTTGCAATTTCCACTTTTTTTGATTCTTCATTCTTTTGTTGTATGGTTTCTGACATTAAATTAAATGTGTGTGCCAAAGTACCAATTTCATCATTTGTGGTATAATCTATTTTTTCACCATAGAAACCTTCCTTTACACGAGAGAGCGCACTAGTAAGCACAGCTAACGGGTTAAGCGATTTTCTAATTGTAAACATCACTATAACAAAAACTGCAATGTCTGCTACAAGCAATGCCAGTACAACATTAACTTTTTCCTGTAGTCTATCATCAATTAATTTATTCCACCCATCTACAAAAAGTCCAGTTGTAGAAAGCATCACATCTCTTTGTGTCACTAGACCTTGTAATGACTTTCCAAATTCCGCAGAAAGCAGAGGTGTCGATTCAATAAATTTTATTTTTGGTTTTACTGATTCCCATAATGGATCAAGACTACGTAACGATGCGGCATTCTCTCTAGGAATGGTCTGAAGTGTCTCTGGGTTTATCTGTACCATAGTTTCAGAAGTATCTATTGGGAGTCCTTCTAATTTTTTCAGATCAGCATCAAACATAATTCTATCTTTTTTAATTATATCAGTATAGTTTCCTCTCTCCCCAATTGAGATAAGAAGTGTGTTTTCACTGATTGATTTTGTAAGTGTTACAAGTTCTGTCGCAATTTCTTTATGCCTATTGTAATTTCTGTCAAGCGGCAAAAGATCATTATATACACCGTTTGTTAATGTTATCAAATCTCCATTTTTTTCCAAGATGTATTCTAATGCGTTTTTGGCATCAGGGTTAAAGACGGATTCTTGTCTGATTTCTTCTGCCTTTTGTTTGTAAAGATTCCATGCATTACCAACATCCATGTATTTATTTTGCAGCTCACTTGGAACTGCAATTATGGTAATTCCATTTAATTGCCCTCCACTACCAAGCGTATTGTAAGTGCTTTCAAAGTCGGCAATTTGTGAAGTTAGAGTCTGTCTGTCTATTTCATTTCCACTTGCTATGGAGTTTGCAGTTCCTGCAATTCTCTCAACTGTAACCTTAAGATTGCTTGCACTGCTAATTGAATGCAATACTGCTTGATTTTCCTGTGATGTTTGTAATAATACAAATAGATTAACCAATGAGGCACCGATTATAACGGCTAGTAAAATATACGTCTTAGAAACAATCTTCATTTTGTTGTAGTTTTAGACTAAGAGCCTATAAAAGTTGGCATGAAAATAGTCTAATTATTAGTTAAAATGTCTGACAACTTTCAGAGGATTGCAAGGCAGGAGATTCAAGAAGAACTAGATAGCCTAAAACAAATATTATTGCAATGCAATAATGATAACGATATTTCCAAATATGGTAATAAAATTGAAAAGCATCTTCATAAAATAAAAGGACTTGCTCCCATGATGGATCAAAATAATGTTGGTGAGATTGCCAAGTTAAATGACATCATATTAAGACATGTTATCGAAAATGGAGTGTCAAGTGGAACATTTCAAATTATCAGTGAATCACTATACATGATGCAAGAAATTTTTAATGATACTAATAAAAAAAACATTGATGAATTCAAAATAAAAATTCGAAATACTTTTTCTCATATTTTTAATCAATAACACACAACTGCACTTAAATACAATTGAATCTAATTTTTGTCAAAGTATGGCGCGCATAATGATTGCTGATGATTCAGAGGCAATAAGAATGGTATTAAGAGATATTTTAGACATTGGGCATCATGAGCTTGCAGCAGAAGCAGCAAATGGAATTGAAACGGTTGAAAGATTCAATAAAACAAAGCCTGATTTATTGCTACTTGATATGGCCATGCCAAAAAAAGATGGCATTTCTGCCTTAAAAGAGATACTTGCTACCACACCAGATGCCAAAATTGTTATGATAACTGCCAGTGACAATGTCAATACAATGAAAGAGTGTATTGAGTGTGGTGCAATGGCATATCTATTGAAGCCTTTTAATTTTGAAGATGTTCTAAAAACTATAACCAGAATACTTGATGAAGGGAACTAACTGTATTTGAATTCAAATACACCCCTGTTCTTATATAGAAAAATCTTTGTCATATTGTAAGTCATGGCTCGTGTAATGATTGCAGAGGACTCTGATGCAACTAGACTAGTTTTAAAAGATTCACTCAAAATAGGCCATCATGAAATAGTAGCAGAGGCAGTTGATGGAATAGAGGCAATAGAAAAATTTAATGCAACAAGTCCAGACGTACTATTACTAGATGTGGCAATGCCAAAAAAAGATGGCATATCAACACTTAGGGAAATAATATCTTGCAACCCCGATGCAAAAATTATTATGATAACTGCAGACGAAAATCTTTCTACTATTTCTCAAAGTTCAGAAGCTGGTGCTCAGGCGTATATAGTGAAACCATTTCGTTTTGAAGATGTGCTAACTGCAATTACAATGGCACTTAATTAGAATTACAAATTAGTTGATCTAAAGCCTTCACTTGTGATCCATTTTGCCTGATCAAGTTTGAATTTATTATTGCACCTAATACACATATATTCAATTATGGGTTCTGGAAACTTTTCACCACAGTCAGAACAGATATAATAATTGTCAATGGTCTTGTAATCAACCCCAATTATTTTGATTTCCTTGTGACATTTTGGACAGATGTTGTTTTTGTAGGAATCCTCAATTGAAACATTTCCACATTTAAAATGTTCAATGAGTTTGCCTTGTTTGAAATTTGTTTTACCACATGACGGGCAGGAAAAATTTTGCCCAATTTTTACAGAACCACACATGTTACATGAAATTTCCTTTATGCTTTCAATTGGTACAGCCTTGCCTTTATTTGCTAGATTTTTTAAATATTCTAAAACTTCTTCTTTCTTTTTTCCAGTATATTCAGAAATTCGTGCAAGGCTGATTCGTGATGATGAACTTAGCAAAGAATCTATTTCTTTATTATTATCTGCAGGCGTGTCCTCAAGAGTTTTATCCTCTTCTTCAAGTATCTCCATGGTACTTTTTATGCTCTCAAATCTAATTGGTTTTTCAATATATTGATAGGCACCATGTCTTAGAACATCCTTGATGGTGTCATCTGTTCTCTCACTGGCAGTCTCTATTATTACCTTAGCATCAGGACGAATTCTAAATATCTCTGACATTATATCATCGGCATTCATATCAGGAAGACTATAATCAAGTATGACAACTGGCATCTTGTTTGCTTTTACAAGTTCTTCAAATACCTGGATCCCAGACCTGCCGCTATTACAAATTTCTATATTTTGATAATTAAGCTTCTTTAGAAAATCCTGAATAAGTCCCGCAACAGCTATACTATCTTCTATTATCAGAATATTCTTTTTTTGCAAGGACATTGTCATATGTTAAATTACAAACTGAATATATAGGATTTGTATAGCTATGATTAAAAAGCGCAAAAGAATCTCACTAATCGATGGAAAAGATCGTAGTGGATACAAGCATCATCATAGACGGTGAGATTACAAAGTTAATAGAGTCAGGTAATCTAAATAATTGTGAGATTGTAATTCCAGTTGCAGTACTTGATGAGCTGCAATCACAAGCTTCACAAAGCAAGGAATATGGATTTGTGGGTTTGGGAGAAATAAAAAAAATTCGCGAGCTCTCTGAAAAAAATAACATTATTTTGAGATTTGAAGGAGAAAGGCCAAGCATGGATGACATTAGACTTGCAAGCCATGGAAGAATTGATGCAATAATAAAAGACATTGCAAAAAGACATGATGCTACCTTTTACACTGCAGATTATGTTCAAGCACTTGTTGCCCAAGTCGAAGGCATTAAAACAAGATATTCAAAGCCGGACATTAAAACAACAGGTCTAGAGTTTGAAAAGTTTTTTGATGCTCAAACAATGAGCATCCACCTAAAAGAAGGAACAAAACCCATGGCAAAACGAGGAAAACCTGGCGCATTTACACTTGTGGATCTTGAAGACAGGATCCTTACAAAAGACTATCTTAGTGGCATCACAACAGAGATCCTTGAGGCATCAAGGATTGGCCAGTCAGGACAGGTAGAGATTTCAAAGCCAGGAGCACTGGTTGTTCAGTTTAAAGACTATAGAACAACAATAACGCATCCTCCCTTTTCAAATAGTTATGAAATAACCATAACACATCCAATAATAAAATTATCTTTAGAACAATACACCATATCTGAAAAATTAATGACTAGACTTTCAGAAAAAGCCGAGGGCATCCTTATTTCTGGATCGCCCGGTTCTGGAAAAAGTACACTTGCCTCCAGTCTTGCTGATTTTTATTCTAAAAAAGGCAAGATAGTCAAAACTCTAGAATCACCAAGAGACTTGCAAGTTAGCGAAAAGATAACCCAGTATACTCACCTTGATGGCAGTTTTGAAAATTCAGCAGACATTTTGCTCCTAGTAAGACCAGACTATACAATCTTTGATGAAGTTAGAAGATTTCAAGACTTTAGAGTATTTGCAGATTTGAGATTAGCAGGTGTGGGCATGGTAGGAGTGGTACATGCAAATGCGCCACTAGACGCAATTCAGCGATTTATTGGCAAAGTTGAGCTTGGCATGATTCCTCACATACTAGATACAGTTGTATTTGTTAAAGCTGGAAACATTGCTCAAGTGTATGAATTAGAATTCAAAGTCAAAGTCCCAACTGGCATGACAGAGCAAGACTTGGCAAGACCTGTAATAGAGGTGCGAAATTTTGAGAATCATAACTTAGAGTATGAAATCTATACCTATGGTGAGGAAAACATTGTCATACCAATCTCAAAAGAAGCAAAAAGCGGAGGCATAGAAAAACTAGCGGAATCAAAAATAAGAGAGACAATACGCAGATTTGACTCAGAGGCAGAAATTGAAATATTATCAAATAATAGCATCAGAGTACGAGTAGACAAGGAGGTCATGCCATCAATAATTGGGCGTGGTGGTGTTACAATAAATGATCTTGAAAAAACCCTGGGAGTGCATATCGATGTAGAGTCAAAAGAGGAAACTTCATTTCAAAGAGGAGAGCATTTTGAAATGTCTGAATCAGGAAATAATCTCATACTTGAGGTAGACCCAAGCAAGACAGGAATGTCTGCTGACATATACGTAAAAGACAAACTTGTAACGTCATCATATATTGGAAAAAATGGCAGGATAATTATTTCTAAAAAATCTGACAGTGGAAAAAGAATAATGAAGGCTGCAATGTCAAAACAAGATCTTAGAATTATAGTATAAGATTAATCATTCAAAATTACTAAGAACCTTGGGATTTGCCTTCAAATATGTGATAAATTTTCGTAGT
>Ga0207103_10305_pt1 | contig 12567 bp, 10 predicted proteins | sample Alteio_BWMinHeat_81_FD_153546 | JGI IMG/M metagenome (GOLD analysis project Ga0207103, IMG submission 153546) | Enriched cells from forest soil in Barre Woods Harvard Forest LTER site, Petersham, Massachusetts, United States -... | ecosystem: Environmental > Terrestrial > Soil > Temperate forest >...
CGGCCAGGTTACGATCTGCCGCGGTTGTTGTTGCGGCAATATGCAGCGTGGGTTGCCGGAAGTTCCGGTTGAGTGGCTCAAGAACGAGTGGCGAAAGCGGGGACTGTTAAAGCGAGTCCAATTGACGATCAGCGGTTGTGTGGGGCCATGCGACGTTCCAAATGTAGTTGTAATTGCGAACTCGTACGGCACGGAGTGGCTGGGGAACATCGAACGGGTTGAGCAGTACCGCAGCCTGCTGGAATGGGCTGTCCGGTGCAGGGATGCAGGCGAGATGTTAGCTCTGCCGTCCGAGTTTCACCGTTGTAGAATCAGCCCCTTTGTTCTTAAGGCGTGAGGGTGCATCCCGCTATGTCGCGTTCGTTCAGGCGAAGATTCGCGTGAGGCCGCTTTGAATAAAACCCAGTGGGAGACTGCCCGACATGCAGAACGCGTCGCAGGCTAAACTCCGATATCCGCATCGAGCAACCGCTCCGTGGTTTCGTGTACTTCTGGACGAGGTGAGACGTAGTGACCTCGCAGCAATCTTCGCGAAAACTCACGATCGGAGAAAACGTAGGCATCGTCGAAGAGAGATCGTTCAACTGTTCCTGATCATTTTGGGCTCTATCGTTGCCGTGATGGTAGGTCTCTACGCAGGCATCACCTCTTCCCACCACCATGAGCATTAGCCGCCACAGACAAAACAGTAGTAGTGTGTGATCGCAGATTCGTTTTGGGCGCGTCCGCTCGGAACCACCACAATCACAGCGTTACCAGAGTGCTCACCCTTCGTGAAACAACCAGAATTGCAGAATCAGGCATCTCAATTGCATCTGCTTCCTGTTTCGGTGTAGATTCGAATAACGTATTCATTGCATGCGGTCGATCTCGAAACCGATAGCTCGGATTTGTCTGCTGCTGACACTCTGGTCAGCGTTTGCCCTTGCTGCGCATCATCATTCGAGTGCGACCGAAGCGGCAAAGTGTACGGTCTGTGTTGCTGGGCATTCGGCGTCGCCTCAGAAAATTTCCACACTGCCGAATGCGACTTTCATCCCGTTAGCCACCTTTCGGCCAAAGCCCGTTTCCGCCAAGCAGCGCCTGATAGCGTTTGCCCTGAGTGTCCGCCCTCCTCCTAGCGTCTAAAGATCAGATTCCCCGATATACATAGTTGCCCGGTTCGCATCCCTGTGAACCTGGCTTTGATCTTCTGGACCAACTCTACTGGAGGAATTCATGCTGACTTCATACAAGAAGTCGCTTCATGCGACTTTTATAGTGGGTCTCTATTTGGCAACCAGTCTTCACACTTACGCACAGTCCAACTCGGCTTCTCTCGGTGGCGCTGTCCTTGATCCGTCCGGCGCCGTAGTACCGAATGCGACGGTTGAGATTCACAATCCGGTCAGCCACCTTGACCGATCGACGACAACGGATAGCTCCGGAAGGTTCAGTTTCCCGAACGTCCCATTCAATCCTTACCATTTGAGTGTAACCGGCGCGGGGTTTGCCCCTTACTCCCAAGATGTCGAACTCCGCTCCGCCGTCCCTTTGGATGTCAAGATCAACCTCCAGGTGGCGGGATCTGCCGAGAGCGTGACGGTCGAAGCTTCGGGGGCTGATCTACTCGAAAACGATCCGACATTTCATACTGATGTGGATCGTGGCTTGTTCGACAAAGTGCCTCTGGAAAGCCAGTCCTCGTCCCTGAGTTCGCTGGTGACGCTCGCCTCACCCGGGATCGCCGCTGATTCCAACGGCCTTTTCCACGGATTGGGCGACCACGCGGAGAATTCGTTTTCCGTCGACGGCCAGCCCATTACTGACCAGCAGAGCAAGGTTTTTTCCAACCAGATTCCTCTTGATTCAGTCCAGTCGATGGAGGTCATTTCCGGCGCACCCCCCGCGGAATACGGTGACAAAACGAGTATCGTCATCAACGTGACGACACGTTCCGGTCAGGGGGTTACCACACCTCACGGCAGTGTCATCGCTTCGTACGGATCGTTTGGTACTTCCAGTCTCGGTTTCAACCTTTCCTATGGAGGCAAAAACTGGGGAAATTTCGTTTCCGCGAATGGCTTGAACAGCGGGCGATTTCTTGATCCCCCGGAATTTGCGGTTATGCACGACAAGGGCAATGAAGAAAATTTCTTCGACCGTGTGGACTATCAAATTTCCAATGTTGATACAATTCACCTGAATTTTGGCTTTACGCGTTCCTGGTTCCAGACTCCGAACACCTTCGATTCCGAATTTGCCACACCGTGGAACGGCGTGGTTGTCAGTAACGGCGGACTCGGTCCGAATGGTGTCCCAGTGGGGCCTGCGGACCAACGTTCTCAGATCAAAACGTTCAATATTGCGCCCTCGTGGAATCGATTACTCGGCAACACCGCGGTGTTCACTCTGGGTGCTTTCGTGCGCAGAGACCAGTTCAACTACTACCCCAGCGCAAATCCATTTGCCGATCTAGGACCAATCAATCTGCAAAGGGAAACGGTGTCGCAGAACCGAACCCTGACGAACGCGGGTGTTCGGTCCGATATTTCCTATGTGAAGGGAATCCACAGCCTGAAGGCGGGGGCCGTCTATGAGCAGACGTTTCTTGACGAACACGACCCACTCGGCATAGTTGATCCGACGCTGAACGCCCCCTGCCTCGATGCCAACGGTGTCCCGGTGTTTGTCGGAAATCCAGGGCTGAACGATCCGGCCAACTGTGCGGGCGCGACCACGACGAACCAGGCGCTCTATCCGACGCCATTTACAGCGAATTCCGGTTTCAATCCCTTGCTGGGCTGCTATGACCTGACAAGGTCGACGCCATCCAGTAATGACGGCTGCCCGACATCTACGAGTGGCTTGTATACCTTCAACGGCCACACCGACGTAAAGGAACTTGCTCTTTACCTCCAGGATACGATCGCCGTAAAGAACTGGGCATTCAATCTCGGTTTGCGCGGCGATTTCTATAACGGCCTGACGACCCACAAAGAGGCCGAGCCACGACTCGGTGTCTCCTACAACATCAAGAGGACGAACACTGTTCTTCGTGTTTCCTATGCCCGATTGTTGGAAACTCCATTCAATGAAAACCTTGTGCTCTCCAATAACGGTTGCGCAAATCCCGTCTTGAATCCGCTTCTGGGTTGTACAGTGTCAGGTGTTACTCCGTTTGTTCCGGGCTGGCGGAACGAATTCCACGCCGGCCTGCAGCAGGCATTCGGAAAATATGTTGTGTTCTCGGGCGAGTACATCTGGAAATACACCCACAACGCCTATGACTTCAGCGTGCTTGGTAACACGCCGATTACATTTCCTATCGAGTGGGAAAGATCCAAGATTCCCGGTTACGCTGGCCGCGTGAGCGTGCCTAATTACCACGGGTTCTCGGCCCTGGCTGTGTTCTCCAGCGTCGCAGCCCGTTTTTTCACACCCCAGATCGGTGGAGCTGGTGCGGTACCTTCCGCGGCTCTGGCGGGTCCTTCCACGGCCTTCCGGATCGATCACGACGAGAAGTTCAACATGACAACTCACTTGCAATATCAGCTGGGGAAAACGGGAGCGTGGTTCGGCTTCAACTGGCGGTATGACAGTGGACTGGTAGCCGGACAAACACCCTGCTATGGCGGGAACTGCGCGCAGACCACAACTCTGAACGGCCAGCCAGCCATTTCTATGACGGACTCCTTCGGGACTCCTTTAACAGCCGATCAAGAGTTCGAGTCAGGTTTGTTTTGCGGCACGCAGCGGGCAACTCCGTTCACTCCCCTCCCGAACCCGTGTCTTGTATCGCAATTTGGGTCGACGCTGTTGAACGTGCCGGCTCCGAACACGGAAAACGATGACAAAAATCCGCCGCGCATTGCCTCCCGTAATTTGTTTGACCTTGCGGTCGGCGACGACAATCTCTTCCGCGGTGACAGGTTCAAGTGGAGCCTGCAGTTAACCGCCGTTAACCTCACCAACAAAGTAGCCCTTTACAACTTCCTTTCGACCTTCAGCGGAACCCACTACGTTACGCCACGCTCGCTGGCGGCTGAGATCGGGTTCCACTTCTGATCTCGTTGTGCGAGAAGGCCGCAGTAAACACGAGAGGGACTGCGCCCTGTTTTACGAGTTATGAGTGCCATGAGCATTTATTCTCCAGCAGGTAGAAAGAGGATCGTCAAGAAATTTACGAACCGGCAAGGCCTCTTGATACTTGTGGCTGCTACTTTGGTTTCGATTTTGCTCTTATGGCTAATGTTGTCGGGGTACGTGCGAGTCGATATGGACTAAAACCGGGTTGGGGTCAATTCGCTCCGCTTGGCGGGGCGCTTGGGCGGTTCTGCTCACAACAGCGCGTGATTGCTCAGGGCTGACTTTTACTACTCGACTTCATGCTCGTGCGACAAGAGTTTCGCAGAAGTTACCCAATGGTAGTGAGTCACGGTTCCCTTCGACGTTTATTTGAAAACTGTAGACGGCGAACCGTATGTCGTTAGGTCTCACTTGGTTGCTTCTTGGAATAACGAAGAGCCCCAACTTCGCACTCAGATAACTTCGGAAAGACCTTCTAAATGGTAGCTCGGTGGACATGTGGCAAGAAAAGTCAATCTCGAAAAGTTGCAGGCATCCCTTGATGCGGTATGCCCCAAGTGCGGGAAAGCGATTTCACCCGCTGAAGTTCGGCGCGTTGACTTTGAGCATATCGAGTATCCGACTTGCGGGGAACGCTTTATGCCCGGTGGGAAGTCATCTATGAGAAGAGTCCCGCCTGAGTCTCAGTGAGTTCAACGGGTGCCGAGCACTCTGCGTCGTCATTGGCGACATCGTTGATACGAGTGCTTACCGGGTAACACTTCATCAGTCGGGCATCGAAGGGCTTCAACATTTCCGAGGCCGCTTCGACATTGGTCATCCCCGGATCTAGCCATAGATCGTAGTCGTCGGATCAAGGATGACGGGCATACGGTCATGGACGGATGAAGTTACGGCGTTCGGAGTTGTCGTCAGGATCGAACATGACTTGAGCCACTGCCCGCTCGGGTCTCTCCAGCGATCCCACAGCCCCGCGAACGCGAACAATTCCCCATCATTAACGTCAAAACAGTACGGCTGTTTCGCCTTGCCCCTTCGCTGCCACTCGTAGAATCCATCGGCAGGGATCAGACACCTACGATTGGTCAGCGGATCACGGAACGCGGGCTTCGTAGCAGCCGTTTCTGATCTTGCGTTAATCATCTGAGCACCGACCGATGAGTCTTTTGCCCATGACGGGATCAGTCCCCATCTGAGCAGAGATAATTCCCGGCGCGGTTCCTTCGGATTCTGGCGAATGACAGGGACGGGCTGAGTAGGAGCAATGTTGTAGCGCGGCGTCCAGTCGTCTTCGCCCGAGACGGTGTCGAAATACTCTTCAAATAAGCTGCTTTCTACGCGACAATCGATAGCGACCGCACATGGAGGGAATTATTGCAGATCGGATGAATGTGGTGTCACTTGGCAAGCGGGCCGGGATGTATGCCTTCGCCAAGGACAAAACTCGATCCGACGCTGCCCACTACAGCCGATTCTCGCGGTAGGGCGAGTCTCTCACGAATGCGATAAACGGCTTCGATGCCTGTGCAGTGGGCACCGATCAGATTTGCTACTTTGAAATCTTTCATCTTATCGGCAGTCCAATCGAGTTGCTCATCCGTCGCCTGAAAAAGGTGTAATCCACCAATCACTGCCTCTACTGGTTCGTTGGGAAATTCCCCTCGGGCAAATGTCAGGATGTTGATGATTCCTGCGTGCCCGCAGCCAGTGATGACAACTAAACCTTCGGGTGCGTTGAGCACCAGTGATTGATCCTCGGGGATATTGTCCTCGACCAAGCCCGCTGGGGTCTGCACTTTTCCAGTGCTGCTCCAGTTATGTTCTGGGTATTTGCGCGGTACCGGACCTGTCAGCCAAGCGCCCGGAAAGATTTCCGCCGCCTCCTCGTGCTCGATGAATTTTCCCCCAGTTGCTTCGTACTCTTTCTTCAACGCGATCATCTGGTTATCTTCACCCTGCGGCGCTGGTCTGCTGTAGAAAATACCGCGTGCGACGTACACGACCGAGAGTGCCGAGGGGTTCTTTTTCATCATCTCTTTGCGAAGGTTCATCAACCCACTGACATGATCCCAGTGATTGTGCGTTAGAACGACTTCCTTAACGTCAGAGAGATCAATATTCAAATCATGTGCGTTTTGAAGCACGATATCGGGATGGGCTCCCGTATCCAGCAGAATCCGATGACCATCTGCTTCGACCAGCGCCGAAAATCCCCACTCTCCCATCCCCGTTGTGCTGCCCACCAGCATGGTCGAAAGCAGGGTAACCTTGAGCGAGTGAATCTGTGCGGGCGTGTTCTGAACACTCGCGGCTGAACTGCCTTGAGCGTCGGCAAGCCTCACGCTGACAAGCAAAAGCGAAAGCGCGATCAGTAACGCAGAAATTGTTCGGCGATTACGTCCGGTATTGCTATTCATCATTCGGTCTCCGCGACAATCGATAGCGACCGCACATCAGAAGATTATGGCAGATCGTGGGAGCGTTGCGGGCGGGGAGCGGTTTGCACCCTCGCCGTTAAAACAGTGAAAGGCCCGTGTTTCGATGAGCCATCCAAGAACAAAGCGGGTCAGCGACGGGGAAGGACGCTGCCGAGTATACGCTCCAACCGGGCGGCTGTGTTCGATACCGTACAGTGTTCGCTGTATTTCCTTCAACCTGAGGCTTATTGGAAACTGGGATGTTTCCGGGAGCGTGTCATGTACAACGTCGATTTGGTGCGCAACCTTTGCAAGACAATAACCCGTGAGAAGGACGCTCGGAAGTCCGCCGAACTCCTTGCCCTTTTGAGAGCGGTTATGCGGGAAGATCAGGAAGAAATCCGAGTCCGGACGGCTTTTCTAGCCAACAATTACTCGCTTATTGGCAGCGGCAGCGAATCCCAAGCCGCAGACTAAGGGTTCCTGTTTGACACGCGACGCCCCGGCGCGGGAGATTCCGGAGGGCAAAAAATGGGCACAGCAGAAATCACAGTATTAATAAGGGATGCATTAGTGGCTCGTGGATTTCTCGGTCTAGAGGAAGCTGAGTGCGTGTATGTCCGCAAGGATTTGGGCGGCAAGCCCCATATTGAAGCTGCTGGCCTCACAGTCAATGCAAGCGAGCGATTCTTGGCAGCGATGGAAGAGATGGGCTATGCGCCCGACTCCTACAAGACTCTGCCGCAATGACGCAGAGATTGAGGTCGCAGGAAGGTCAGGACGTGGCTGAATACGCCGTCATATTGGCGGTCGTGATCCTGCTCGTGGTAGTCACTGTGCGACTCATCGGATCGAGTTCAACTAACATATTTTCCGCTGTTGGAAGTTCAATCCAGCAATAACTCAAAATCCAAACCTTCTACAGTATGTACTGTATCGAACACAGTCCCGGCTTGTGGGATGATATTTGCGCCTTTCTCAGCCTCTGGCCCATGTTTCAGCGACTCGAAGATCGGATCAAAGAGCTTTGCCACGAAGCCGCAGCGACTCCGCAGTCTCCCGAGTTGGAACAGATTCTTCATAACCTGAAAGCTGCTCTCGCAGAACATACGCGACGTATGAGAAAGCTGGCAGCCGGGTTTCCCGTCATGGTCCGTCCCGAGCGGCGATGCACTAATACGCCGCCTCCGAACACAATAGAGGCTGAGATCGGCTACAAGGATCAATCCTAGAGCCACGGGAATAGTGGGCAACTTGGGAGTGATTCTTGGTGGTGATTCTTGGTGGTTCTTAATCCCGGAGGGGACAGCTATGGTCTGGCACAATAAAGAAACGTGGATGGAACTGTGCGAGTTGGCTGCGCAGGAGAAAGACCCAGTGAAACTAATGGCACTGATTGCAGACATTGACCGGCTGTTGGAAACAAAACAGCAGCGCGTGACTCGGGCTCCAGCAGAAAATCCCGCTAAGAACCCAAGGTAGAAAGCGTCAGAGTCCTCTCTCCTACACGGCGAACGGTATTGAACAGACTAAGATTTCGGGCATAATTTACGCCGAATTTTATCATCGGACCGAAACCTCCTCGCAGTAAGGAGCTGTTGAGCGATGGTGGAAACCTTCACCAATAGCGAAGCACATCAACCCTGGGGCACCTCAGTAGTGCTTCAAAGAGATAAGGACACCTCGTATGAGACAACTGAAAGCATCAACCATTTGGATCTTGCTGCTTGCAGCTACATCGGCCTTCGCCCACCCCTTCAAATGTACCAGCGCGATTGAATCAAACTTCAACGGCACAGCTATTGCCGCTGGCGACTATGTTTGGTTCAACGCAGTGCTCAAGGTGAACGGACTAGGCAGCGCGCCCGCAACGATCTTTGCCACGCACGCGGGAATCACCTTCACCGCAAACGGTCACATGTATCTACTGACCGTGCCCGATTCCCAGATTACGTTTTCGAGTTCCATCACTCTCGCCACGACAGAGTTTACTAGGCTGTCCCACGAAATCGGCAACCCGTTAGGCTGGAAGACCGAACTGCCTTCGTCCGGGCTCGCTGGCAACGACTTGTTGGCAGGTCTTACTTTCGCTGTGCCCGCTAGCGGTCTTCCAGGCGGTATTAAGGACGTGATCTGGCACGCCACCTTCTCCAGCGACACCTCTGGTCTCACGGTTAACTGGCAATGGGCCGCCGCTGTCTACACCGATTTCAGCCGGAAGTACAACGATCTGGGCGTCAAGCCAGTTGACGACAACAAAGCCAGCAAGTACAAGAACTCGGATCATGCCGGAACACCGGAAGACTTCAAAGCCTATGTAATCGGGGGTGGTACTGGAGGCGGGGGCTCTAACTTCACAGGGTCTTACAGCGGCACTGGTAGCTGTGCCCTAGTACGAAAGCCGAGCACTTCGCTTACGGTGGGCGGATCGCAGTAGCGAAATAGGCGGGACAGGCAACGCTTGCTCTCTAACCGTCGCTAAGGGACGATGCGATCTGCTCGGCTTGCAAGTCTACCTTTGGGACTGTGGAACTGTTCGGTACAGTGCGCACGGTATTGTCCGCACCCGAAGCGTGCGCTATTTTTACATTACGGTTCGCGGTGAACCTTGGCGGTCATGGGTTAGCGTCGAACGGGCGTTCGACATTCCGACCCTCACGACCGCCCTCTGTTTGCTCAGAATCGCTCTCCATGCCCTCTCAGGCCGGAAACTCTCACCGTTCCGGCCCTTTTCTTTTAGCGGTGGTTCGGAGGGGCAAGCAGGCTTAAGAGTCCAGCTCTTATTCAGTGTGGAAAGTCTGCAACAAAATCTGCAATTGTAGGAATCGCCGTTCGAGTTCCTTGGTCATCTCCGACCGCATGGGCTCAGTAATGTGAGGAAAGTCTAGCTTTACGTATTCGTCCTCGAAGTCTGCGAACGCCCACTTGAGAGCTGAAAATAATGTTCTTGGTGTATGCCTCGGTGAAGCAATCGAGATAGGGTCGGGTCCCCTCCGAAGTCGCAAGTTCGTGTGCCAGCGGATCGACTCTGATGCCTCTTAACGGAACATTGTTGCATTTCCATTGGACCCTCCCTTCAAGCGACGAACAGCAGACTCAGGTCTATCAGCATCGGCGAATATGATGCAACCTCAACTCGAGACACTTCCGGCAAGCACACCCGAAACTCTTGTCGCTGGGTATTGCCAAATGGCCGCATTTGTGACAGGCGAATCGCCCGTCTCCAACGGCTGCCATTGGCTTAAACTCATCGCCTGACACGCAGTAAGGGCAGCGAACAACGATTACTGCCTTGATGGTGTCTACCGCACAGCGCAGTTTTACGTTGAGGTTCTGCACCCGCGAATCCTATCCTTTGGAGATTACAGGAATGTGAAAATTCAGCCGGTTCTGGTAGCCCATTTGTGCTGCAACTTAACACACCCGTGCCATTTACGGCCTTTCCGTCGAGAATCTATTGTGTCGGTGAGCAGTTCTGGGGGAGGGCTGTTCAGGAGAGCGTTCCTGACTCAATCAGTCTGGGGGCGTTTTCCGTTTCTTGCACCACAGAGGAGCCGCCACCAGATTTAATCGTTTCTGCGGGAAACGCTGTATGGCGCAGCCGCGAAAGCCATGCCAGATTAGGTGATGGCATGGATGATTCGCGGATGGTTTTTCTTCAATACTTGGGCAAGACGCCTGCTATGGCGAGTTGTGCTAAGTGCCGCCTGAAATTCTTCACGCCCAGCGAACTGCTAAAGAAGCCCAGAGAGGCGACTGATTATCTACGGGGAAAGTTCGCAGCACATCCTTGTAAGTGGGAAGAGGCAAGCTCAAGCGATCACCCTCGTCACCTTCGGGTCGTGACATCAAACATCGGAATCTGCGAGGCTTGCGAAGCGCGATTTATGGCATCCGCCTATCTTCGTGACCATCCGAGACAGGCAGAGTCCGATGTACGCCGAAAGTTTGGACGGCACGCCTGTAGCCGCTCAAACGCCGCGTGAGAGTGGTGATGCGGAAGAGCGGAATGTGCGATCGCGGGTAAGATTGTCCGACTCCCTGTTCGCAGCACTCGCGTTTGCGCGGCTAGGCAGGTTGAGGACTAGAACCCATGAGTAGTATCGCGGGAAAGTTCAAGATGACTCTGGAGGCTGATGGCCTCTAGGCAGCGATGCGGTGGCTCAACGACCGCGTGCCGTACCGCTTCCTTTTTCTCGGCAGAATCGCTCGCTGGAATTGGTAGATAAGCCTCATGGACAGGTCCGGCTGACAGGTCGACACTTCGAACTATGTCGGGTTGATCGTGAGCGAGGACGTGAGCTGTTCCGGGCGTGGTTTCTCGAACAGGCAAAATTGCATATTTCCCCGCGAGTGACCACCTTGGCGAAGGCAATGGGAATCGGGTTCAAGCGTGTCTCAGTGCGTGAGTTGAAATACAGCTGGGGTTCGTGCACGCCAGGCGGCACCCTGACTTTCAACTGGCGCCTGGTTCAGGCGCCGGCGGTCGTCATGGACTACGTCATTGTGCACGAGCTAGCCCATATTCTGGAACCGAACCACTCTGGTGAGTTCTGGAATATCCTTGCCGTTCATGCACCTACAGGTTCTAGAGCCAGGCAATGGCTGCAACAGAACGGGTCACGGTTGGAGTGGTAAGACTTTGTGACGGATCTCGCAGTTGTGACCTGCTAGATAGCGTTGTTAGAAAACCTTCTGCAAATCAGCTTCTTGAAGTCCGCGTAAACAGTGGTGTCTCTCTTTCCACTTCCTAGCGTTAGAAAAGTGTAGTTTTCTAACCCCAGTCCCACCGGGACTTCTGGTCATTGTGAAATCGCGATTTTTCATAAACCATCTCAACGGAAGCCACAACCTCGGCATAAGGACACGAGATTGGAATTGGTCGCAAAGGTAAAAGGCGTCCGATTCGTCTAACGGAACTTCCTCCCGAACTCGTCCAGGTCCTCGGTAACCTGTACCTCGAATGCATTCCCGTAATTTGAAAGTGTGCCCGCGTGGTAGTCAAATCGATTCACTCGCCACTCTTCAGAGCAGATCACGCCACCGAGTCTGGCCCACGCGGAAGCGAACGACAGACATGAGATTCCTGCAGCGACTCTTCGGAGAATTTTGCTCCCATCGGTTTACTTGGCCACGACTCAGTGGAGATGGCCAGCACTATCAGATCTGTCTAATTTGCGGAACTGCCTACGAATATGACTGGATGAGGATGCGACGCACCGATCGCCTGCTGGTGACGAACGGGCAACACCCTCTCGCCTTGACGCGGACTCGATTGCCGGGAACTGTCAATTGACGAAAACGAAAACAGGCCTTTGCACTCTCGACCCCGATCAATCCATTATGAAAGAGCGCCCCGATTGGGAGGGTGGGATGGATGGCGCTCCGCTACGTTGTGCAGGGCTTCGCTCCGCTACGGCGGCGAGAGAGTAAGTATGTAGGTGGGAAGAAGTGCAGAAAGGCATAGGCAAATCGGCGGGAGCATGGCACTTTACCTTAGGGAAAGATAAGCGTTGGCACGAATGACCTTTCCCCCGAGGAGGCAACTGCAATGAGTCGCGACATCAAGTATATATCGGCATGGACGTGCACCGAGAAGCGATTGTATGTAGATTTCATTTCTGCTTTTTCCCGAGCAGGCCGCCGATTGCATTCGCCGGGTTTCCCTTTGTTGCGTCCTTCGCTCCCACTACGTCTCCCAATGCGCCTTGCGCGATGCCGCCCGCCACTCCTGTCATGTCAGGGATAAAGTGCGGATTCGACGTCGTTCCCTCGATGGCGAAGGGGATGCCACCCTTACCGCTGCCCGTCGAGGCCACCTGCGTCAGCCCGCCGGCGACGCCGCCTTTGAGGTCGGCCAGCATCTTGAAGTTCAGCGCGCCCGCGGGGCTCACCGTCCCCGCTCCAGTGATGACACCGACCGACGTAACGGTAAGGTTAATATTGTCCGCTTTCGTTCCCTCGGGGGCTACGCGCGCGTTGAGGCTCGCGTTCTGGATCGAAGTGTCCGGGTTGGAAGCGGCCTTCCCGGCAAATGCCGACAGCGCCCCCAGTTTCGACCCCAGGTCGAACCCGGCCAGCT
>Ga0207103_10306_pt1 | contig 12556 bp, 8 predicted proteins | sample Alteio_BWMinHeat_81_FD_153546 | JGI IMG/M metagenome (GOLD analysis project Ga0207103, IMG submission 153546) | Enriched cells from forest soil in Barre Woods Harvard Forest LTER site, Petersham, Massachusetts, United States -... | ecosystem: Environmental > Terrestrial > Soil > Temperate forest >...
AGCCCGCCGAACCACAGGATCGTGGCTAGGAATCCGCCCCAATACACCAGCATCCAGCTGCCGAGACCGGAGATGACGGGTGAAGCCCCCAGTTGCTGTGCTTGCTCGCCTACCTGCGACGTAAAGACGAAGCCCAGGTTTGCACACGCGCTCAGCACTCCCGATATCGCACACATCAGGATGCCAAGCCCGAAATTGCTGGATTTACGGGATGCCGCATTTTGCGTCACGGATTGCCTCCCGGCAGCAACGGCGGCGGCGCTGGCGACCGTTGCGCGCTCCCTGAGGTAAGCCGCCCGCCCGCATATGGCAACTCCAACCACGCAACCGGCAATGCCGCATAACACCACCAGGCTCGCGGGCTGGAATACGGATCCGGACGACTGGGCGAGAAATGGGAGGATGGAGCCTACCGCCGTGTTGATTCCCATGATGATTGCGTACCCAATCGAAAGGCCGACCAGCGAGATTGCATATCCGAATGTGATCGCTCCCAGCCCCCATGCAAAGCCGAACGCCAATCCTCGCCACATCGTGGCACGACTTGTTGCCGCAATCGCCTCCTGCCAGTGCGGCAGGTAGAGCGCCGCTGCAAGTAAGGGCAGGACGATCATGGTGAATAGCGCAGCAAGCGCGTACAGATTTTCCAGCTCAAAACGTTTTCGCAGCTTGATGGGCAGAGCGAACGCCCCGCCGCATAGCGCGGCAAAGAGAATCAGCAAAAATCCTGTCGTCAATGAACCCATTTCGTTTCTCTCCTGGTACCACCCTCGCAGCTACGGATCGCTGATCACCGGAAGATAATGTTGAGAGCGATTGTGAGCACTGCGACGGCGACGGCAAGCGCAACCGGTCGTTTGAACCAGTTCGTGGGCACTTTTTGCCGCTTGTCTCGCAAAGAAAACACCAGGCCTTTTAACTCACAGTCAGGCCGCGGCTCTTTCCCCCAACTCACCAGCAGCGCCGTGGCGCCATTTGCTAAAAAACCCCACGTACCACCCATAAAATCCATTTCCAAAAGGCTGCCGTAGTGCACGATTCCGCGCTCGTACAGGACGTAATTCCCGATCGCAACTGCAAACCCGACCAACATACCCGAGAACGCTCCTGTGCCTGTCACCCGCTTTGTGAGAATTCCCAAGAAGAAAGTCGCGAACCCAGTTCCGATGAAGATCGACGAGAGCAGAGACCAATAATCGAACATGTTTGTGAAATGAAGTGCGAGATAGGCCGCGCCAATCGATATTCCAACTCCGGCAATCGTCGCCACTTTACCTACGATCAGGTAGTGTCGGTCGCTCCGCCCGGGCGCGATATATGTCTGGTACAAATCGTACGTGCACACCGTGTTGAATGCGGTTACGTTGCCTGCCATCCCTGACATAAAACTTGCCATTAGCGCGGTAAGGCCAATTCCCAGCAGGCCCGCAGGATAGAAATGCATCAGCATCAGTGGCAGCGTGAGATTGTAATTACCGCTAATCTGGTGAGGAATTACCACTAGGGCCGCCAACCCAGGCAGCACAGTAAAGAATGGGAAGAGGGCCTTCGCGAATGCCGCCAGCAGTGGAGTCTTCTGCGCCGACTCCAGGTCGCGCGCCGCAAATGTGCGCTGCATGACCAGAAAATCGGTGGACCAGTAGGCAAAGCTCACCACGAAACCCAGCCCGACGATTACCGAAAACAAGCCACCGCCGTACGGGCTGCTTTCGGGATGAAAGACTGGCTTCCATGTATGAAGCATCATTTCGGGCAGACGCTGCGATAGTCCGTGCAAACCCCCAACCGCCCGCAGGGCATAGATCGAAAGTGGAAACAATCCGAAGACGATAAAGAAAAACTGCAGCACCTCGTTGAAAATCGAGGCGCGCAAACCACCCCAGGTTACATACAGCAGCACCGTCACAGCTGCCATACAGATGCTGGCGTTCACGGGCCACCGGAACAGCACTTGAAACACGATGGCGAGGCCATACAGGTTAATCCCGGACGTTAGCACGGTGAGGATCGCGAAGCCTGTTGCATTTAACGTCCTGGTCTTTTCGTCATACCGCAATCGCAGGTACTCAGGAACACTGCGAATTTTGGTTCGATACATGAACGGCGTCATGACCAGGCCTGCAAACAACATCGCCGGAATCGATCCGATCCAATACAACTGGTTGGTGAACATGCCGTACTTGGCGCCATTTGCCACGAAGCCCATCAACTCAAGCGATCCGAGATTCGCCGCCATGTACGAAATCCCGGTTATCCAGACAGGCAAGTTGCGGCCGGAAAGAAAGAACTCCTCCCCGGTCCGCACCTTTTTCCTCAGTCGTATCCCGATAAACAGCACCAGCGCAAAATAGCCGGCCAATATTAAGTAATCAGCAAGATGCATATGGGTTCACTCGGCCTGAGCATTTGAGCGGGTACACTCTCGCGACTGCCCGCGCCCCCTTCTCTTTCTCGGTACTCAGGACGCCCAAACCGTTTCTTTGGGAACATTCGCTTGCAGTCCCGTGATTGCGCGAGCCTCTTCCGGCGAAGCGATTTCACGCCCCAGTTCGCGAGCGATTCTCACCACTTTTTCGACAAGCTCGGCATTACTGCGCGCCAACTTCGTTCCGTTATCGAGATAGGGGCTGTCTTCCATCCCCACCCGTACATGGCCGCCCAGCAAAATCGACTGTGTCAGGACCGTCCAAAAAGCGGGCGGATCCATAACGCTCACGCTGTAATTAAAATTGTCCGGCTTGTGGTCGTGCATGTATTGCATCGCGGCTACCGTCGGCGGTGTCCAGCAACCGCCCGGCCAGCCGAGGAAAAATGTCGTCCACACGGGCGTATCCAGAAGGCCAGCCTTGATCATGCGATGGGCATTCCAGATGGCGCCGTAGTGAAAGCTCTCCACCTCCGGCTTCACGCCATACTTTCGGGTTTCACGGCAATAGCCCTCGAGTTCTTCCCGGCTATGAATTCCATACAGTTCAACGGGCGCGTAGTTAGGATCCGGCTGAAAGCATTCATCGTGCGCGTTGAAACAGATCGACATCATGTCGGGGTGCTGCTTCATCAGTTCCACCCGCTGCGGATAACGTCCATTGGCGATCCCATATTGGATAATTGGCTTGCAACGCGAGGTGATGGAATCCTTCAATCGTTGCCAACCCGGAAGGTTAAGATCCGAGAGCTTCGTGTTATCCGCCCGAATCGTCTCGTCGACTGTATAGGGCCCGTGCAAATGGCAGATTGCGGCTCCGGTTCCCACCGAGCGGACATATTCGTCGGCAAGACCCTCAACTCCGTTGGGGTTATATGGATTGCGCGGATAAGACATCGTTGAATCGCAAGTAACAGTGATGACCAGTTTGTCCATGAACCACTCCTCCATTTCGAATCGAACCCGGCAAGTTGCAGCCACACTCGGCTGAAGCAACAGGAGACCAGGTCCAAAAACAATCAGTGCCCTCTTGCATGTGGAGTTTTGTTCCATCCAGCTTCGGATAGTTGCGATTTCCGCTCAGCCATAACCGCCACCGCACGCTCCGGACCGCACATACAAGGGAACGGAACGCAATTTCAGCTTGCGGATCTCACTCGTTCCCAATCGGTGAGTCAGACACTTCGTGAGGCACGTTCTCACGAGGGCTGTTTTTATGCTTCTTAGAGAACAAAGTCAAGATAAAAGTTTATCGGTTAACTTAGGATAAAACTGGGACTTTAGTCACGATTGGACATAGGCGCGCGATGGCTGCGCTCCGCGAGTCTAATTGCAAGACTTACTGGCGCCTTCGGGCCGCCGGGCGTGAACTATGCGTTGGGGAATTCGTATGGGGTTAGCGATTCGCAACAACTATGCGAGAGGAATTTTATTCGAATCACGGTAAAACCAGAGTGACTGGGGAGAAGATGGAGCTGAGAAAGAGGAGGATCACGCACGATCGGAATCGTATTCCTGCAGCATCGCCACCGAGCGGGGCGTTACGGGCACTGCCCTACCGACTCACGCATTTCCAATCGGACCGGTAAAAGCACGCTCTGTGGTCTGGTGTAGTGCTGATTCATCGTCTTCTCAAGAAGACGGAAAGCCTGCATGCCCATCTCGTACATGGGTGTGGCAACAGTCGACAAGCTGATCAGCGAGAACTCGGAACTATCGGTTCCGTCAAAGCCCAGGACGGAAACTTTTTCTGGAACACCGATCTTGTTTTCATGCAGGAAGCGCAGAACACCAAGCGAAGGCGCATCGCTGAATACCAGTATGGCCGTCGGCTTCTTGCGAAGCCGCGACCAGAGACGAGCGCAGCTTTCATAACCCCCGCGCACATTATGGGGACTCTCGTCTATCAGTCCCGCGTCAGCATCCAATCCGTATTGCGCAGCGCATTCCTGGAAAGCCTGCAGTCGCTGCTGGATCGGAATCACCGCCGGAGTTCCAGAAATGTAAGCCACGCGCTTGTGACCGAGCCTGGCCAGGGTCTCTACTGCCATGCGTATTCCGCCCTTGTTGTCGATACTCACCTGGTGAAACAACGGTGGATTTAGCTCTCGATTAATGAGTACGACCGGAAAGCCTTCATTGCTGAGTTGCTTCCAAAAGCGCGGGATCGGCCCATTTTCCGCGGTGAAAGGAGGTGCGGCGATGACGCCTGCCACCTTCAGCCGCACTAAGTCGCGGATGCGTGCTTCGCCTTGCTTGGGGTCATGGGTTCCGCTGCTGAGCAAAAGATGGTACCCAGTCTCTTGGGCAGCGTCCTCGATTCCCCGGAAGACTTCCGCGTAGTAGTGATCGGTAGTGTTGGGAACGACTACGCCAATCAGGCTTGATCGGCCCGTCGCCAGGGCTCGCGCCACCTGGTCAGGCTGATAACCGAGTTGCTCGGCTGCCGCGAAGACTTTCTTCTTGGTGGCGGCTGAAATCCGTGGGTGATTTCGCAGCGCTAACGAAATCGTGGTTCGCGAAAGACCGAGGCGGTCACCGACATGCTGTAAAGTAACGGCTTGACCATCCGCTCGTCCATTCTTCATAACTGGTCGTGATTTTAGCATGATACAGCGCTTTTCTAGGGGGGAAACCCTCGTACTTAATCGGTAAACTAAGAATAGCCGACGATACTGACTTCGCGAAGAAGAGCACCGACAGCCGTTGCCTCGCCGGTCGGGTTGTCCTGTCTTCCTCCCGTTCTTGACGGTACTATCGCTGTTCAGCTACGAATCCGCTACCCGTAGCACAATACGACCCAGGGCGCCGTTTCGGAATGCTTGCAGTGCATCGTTCGCCTCGTCCAACGGATAATGGGCCGCTATGGGCGGAGTGATCGCTCCCCGCTCGACCAGTCGGATCGCTTCCACAAGGTCCTGGCGGGTTCCATTCCGCGACCCGACGATTTCCAGTTCGCGCTGCGCGATTTCCGTGGAAGTAACGGAAGGCGATGCTTCCTGCTCGCCGATTATGACCACTCGCCCGCCGTTCATAACGGTCGAGCACGCCGTTCGCAACGAGTCGGCTGACCCTACGCAGTCGAAGACACACTGCAACCCGTCGTCACCTGCAAGGTCAAGCGCTGCAGCATGCAGTCGACTCGAGGAATGCAGAACGCCGGACGCCCCGCACTTTTCGGCCAATTCCAGTTTCTTCGAATCCACGTCGGCGGCGAGTACCCGAACCCCCGCCGAGCGGAGCGCCTGAATCAGGCATAATCCGACCCCGCCGCTACCAATCACCAACGCATTGCTGCCTGGTGTTAGCTGCCCCCGCTTGGCCGCGTGCAGCGCCGTCACCACGGCATCCGAAATTAATCCTCCGACGTCGAACGGAATAGAACAAGGCAAGTGAAACAGATTCCTGGCCGGTGCGCGAAAATATTCGGCGAATGCCCCATGACACAGGACGCCCAGAATCCCGCGCAAATGGGAACACTGCTGGTGTCGTCCGACCCGGCAGTAGTAACACTCATCACAGGTGAAGAACAGGCTAGGGATAACGCGATCCCCTGGCACAACATTGCGCACATTCGCGCCTACTGCAATCACTACCCCTGCTGGCTCGTGGCCAAGCACGTGCGGCAGCGGAGGCACGTACCCCTTTCCCTGGAGTATATGCAGATCCGTGCCGCAGATCCCTGTAGTCTGGGTACGCACCAGTGCCTCATCCGGTGCGATCGCAGGTTCCGGGAGATCGCGCATCCGCAACGGGACGTCTACTTGTTCCATGACGTTAGCTTTCATGGAGCACCTTCCATTCATCAGCCGCAATCAGTTTTTTCAAATTGTAACGGTTCACCGCCAACTCTCAAAAAATGGCAAGCGGATTGACCGGCGAACCCGTTCCGCCTGCCACCGCCAGCGGGGCCGTAATAAACAGGAACTCCCATCGCCGCCGCTTTCTCGCCGCTTCCGCCAGCACTTCCAGATCGCAGTTATCGATAATCGGAACTCCCATCGCCGCGATCACTACGAGGTGAATCGGCAAGCGAATTCCATTGACCCCCGAAGGCATCAGGTCGGATGCTAAATCGCTGGCGAGAACCGATATGTCATGCTGCCGGATCCATGGCAGACACGAGGCGTGTAGTCCAGCAGAGCCTTTTTCGATATCCCACTCGCCTTCCTTGATTTCTCGGGCCCAGCGCCCTGTACGCACGATCATCACGTCTCCAGCGCCGATCTTCGTGCCGCTCACCGCCTCCCAGGCATCCAGATCCTCCGGATAGATCGGCCGGTTTGCACCCAGGAAATCCAGTCCCAAAGTATCGGGAATGTCCACCAACACCCCGCGCGATACGATCCCATCTTTCATCGTTAGCACCGAAAGGCATTCGGCTCCCTGCCCGGTCACTTTCGTTTTCGGAAAGCCGTTGTACAGCGAATCCCTGTAGAAAACGTGGCAGAGTGCGTCGAGATGAGTTTGCGTATAACCGTGATACTGGACGGAGTAAACGTCCGCGGCGCTGTCGGCGCCCGGAGTCTCCGACGACTCAACCATCGTGTGCTCGAATGGGGCTGACACGCCAATCCGTCGCTTCACGACATCGTGTGACAGTGAAATAGTCATGCCCTCCTGAACCAGGGACGCGGCCGCGCGCCTTTTCTCCTGCGTAATCATGTTCAAGGCCCCAAGTTCGTCATCCTGTCCCCAGCGGCCCCAGTTCGAGAGCGCTTTGAATTGTTTAGCAATGGCTTCGCGTGTAAGTGGAGCGTGCCGCGGTTCTGCTAGTTTGCCTGCCGATTTCGAAGATACCGGATCTTCCATCAGATCTCCTTTGATGCATTCTGTTTTCTCGCACTGTTCGGAAGCAGCACCGCAATCTCGAACTCGCTTCGTCGTGCGTCCCGCGCGTTACTTCGCTGCGGCTTCAAACAAAATCAGCTCCGACGACCACGGCGTCTCCAGTCGGACTGGGATTCCGTCGCGCATCAGGTCGAACCCGGAAATCACTCGTGCCGATTGCGTACTGTCAAACACTACTCGGTAATCTTTTCCCGCATCCAATCCCCGCGGCTTGAAAACGTATGTATCGTCCGGCGACGCATACAGCTTGGCGAATGTCGCCCACCCCTTGCTGCGATCCGGCGAATCAAACTCCAATGCGAACCACGGGCTCTCATCCACCCCTTGATATGCATTCAGTGGCGCGTGATGGTACACCACACATGTCGGCAGCAATGGCCTAATAAACGACTTGTAGAGCAGGACATGGCGGCGATACTCCTTGACAATCGCAGGATCAATGTCGCCGAGCTTATAGGCGATCGGCGCCAGCCATGGTGTGCCGGTTGTGAAGGTAAGCCTCAGGTGAGTATCGAGATAACCACGATTCGGTGAATGTGCCGGGATTCCGAAGGCTGTGGCGAACATCTCCGGCGGAAGCCCCAGTAGCTGCCCGCTCAAATCCTGCAGTACTGGCGGGAAATCCAATCCATCGGTCGTATATTGCTCGTCAAACCGGCTCACGAATCCCAGGTCGTTTCTTCCTCCTCCAGCCGCTGCCTGCTGCAGGATCACCTTGGGAAACTCCTTCTTTACTTCTTCAAACAGCCGATAGGTGTTGTCGTAGTAGCGCCAGTAGTCGTTCTCCGGAATTCCGTCGCGTACATGCTGTCCCATTTCGTAGTCGTAGCCGGGGTTGTAATCCAGGCGGAACAGATCAATCTTGTAGTCTTGAATCATGTGCCGGATCTGTTGATGCACAAATTCAACCGCGGCGGAATTTGTCATATCGACAAGGTAGTAGGGCGGAATAAACCAATCCGGATGTTGCTTGTAAAACTTGCTATGACTCCAGTCTCCTCGTCCTCCAACCACCTCGTTGTACAGACCGAACAGCATTCCCTTCTTATGAATGTAATCGGCAATCGGAGCGAGCCCATGTGGAAATCGAGTAGGGGATGGCTCCCAGTCTCCATAGCCTTCTGGGTCCCACCAGCCCGCGTCCACAATGAATAATTCAGCCCCCAGCGCGGATGCCAGATCGATCTGCTCGTAGATGTTTTTTTCATTCATTCCCTGCAGGTCGCCCATTTGTTTCGCGATGTACCCTTGGTCGCCAGGCACAGCGTATTGCACGAGGTACGCACGTTGCTGATCGCGGGCGGGCATCACGAATTCGCGTACGTGCTCATCCATTGCATGCACGGCGTCGTCGAGACTCCCCTGCACCGGCCCCAAATGGATAGAGGGAGTAGCCACGCTTTCTCCCGGCGCGATAACTCGCTGTACATAAGGAGCCCAGGGTCCTGCCTTGAAGAAAAGGCTGGCATTCTCACCGTCTTGTCGCGCATGCACGTCAATATCCCAATTCCCCGACCAGGCAAGATGGGCAATCACGTACTCGCCAACGGCATCGTTGCGCGCGATAAAGAATGGAGCCTTGTAGCCGTGGCCAACATGCGACTCGACGTGTTCATCTGCGTTTATAAGTTTCTTCCATTTCAACCATCCTTCCCAACCATGGCTGATGCGATCAAATGTGCCAACCGTGAAGACATGATCCGACCCCGGCGGTAGTTCCTGCTGATAGGCCTGCGTATTCCACAACCGCGCTGTCCAGGGAAACACCGCACGCAACGGAAGAGGCGTTTTGCCGTCATTGCGCAATTCCAGCCAGCGCACCAGAATCGGTGTCCCGTCAACCAGTGTGTGCACGCGTAGGGTGACCGCTACATCCTGGTTCTTCAGTTCTACGACGAAATGGTGCGCACCTCTAGCGCTTGGTGGTAACTCCTGTGCTGAAACCCATTCCCAGCCCGCCTTCAGCCATTGATGACTCGGCCATGTGGCGCCTTCCGACGAATCCTGCTGTCCTACCTGCAATGCGAAAGCGTCGTCCCCGTCGCTCAACTCGTAAGGTACGTTGAGTCTCCCCCCGGCACTCCAGTAGCGTCCTACCCAGTGCCCATTGATTAGCCCTTCTACATAAACCGTATTGCCTGAGATGTATCGCACGTCGTGGTTTGGTGTTCCGAGTTGCAAAATGTTGGCATAGCCCGTGACAGCTGTTGCTTGGCTGTCACCCCACGACGCCATACTGCACAGCAAAAATGGTAGAACCACGATGGCTTTCAGCAATTTTGATCTCCTCTTCCGATTGACGAAATGCACCTGTACCATCTTCAAGCGGCAACTGCCACCTGAAGTGGCTCGGCCCGACCTATGCATGCATAGGTGACTGCGCCCAATAAACAAACAAGAGCAGTGACTGTAAACACCGCTCCCCATCCGCCATTACGCGCGAGATATCCGCTGACCACCGGCGCAACAATTCCCGCGGTGTTGGCGACCGTGCTTTGTATTCCGACAAGCCGAGCACTGGAGTTCGGCGCGAGATCGAGTGAACCGCTCGCATAGATCGGCGTCGCTGCTGTCATAAAAGCGGTTGCCAGACTCAATAGACCGACAATTCCCGCATAGGAAGTGAGCAGACCAACCCCAGCCAGCGTGAATCCGGAAAGCGCAAACAGCAGCAGCATACTTTTACGAACGTTGGTCCGCGAAAACCTGAGGCTCAACCGGTCGATCGCAAATCCAAATACATTCGTTCCTAGCCATGCTGCCAAAAACGGCATCGCTGAACCGATCACTGTGCTGCCAATCGAGAAATGCCGGGCGACCTCCAGGTATGTCGGCAGCCATGAAATCAAAACGTACGAAAACCAGTTGGAGGACCAGTGCAGAACCAGCAAGGCCCATACCGGACGCGAACTGAGTAGAACTCGCAGAGGTATCGACAATTCCTCTGCGGTTCGCCTTCCTTCATTGCGGAATTCGCCGTCCTTGGCGGTGCCTTTTACCCACACCATCGACCAGATCAACCCCAAGCCGCCAAAAGCCCAGAAAATTGCGCGCCACCCCCAAAGGTGCAGGATCGCTCCCGCCAAAGGAAACGCCACAATGGAAGCCGCGTATCCGCCAGCCCAGCAAAATCCGGCAGCTCGAGCGTATTCTTCCTTCGGAAACCATCGTGCCAACAACGAGTTGATTGCCGGGAACGTGCCGCTCTCTGATGCGCCCAGCAGGACTCGGGTCGAAGTCAATACTGGAATCGTGCGGGGCGACGTCACCAGCGCAGTCAGTGCAGACCACCCTATTAATCCGTAACCCAGCACCCGGCGCGCGCCGTATCGCTCTACCACCAGACCCGCCGGCAAAATGAATAAAGTGTAGCCCGCAAAGAATCCGGAAAACACCCATCCCATCTGTGCCGTGGACCACTGAAACTCGCGCATCATGTCGGGGGCGGCAACCGCCAGATTCACCCGGTCGCAATATGCCACTAGCAGCGTGAAGAAACATAGGAGCGCGATGTCGACCCGGCGTGGCCAGGGCACCCAGCCGGACGCGCGACCTCCCGTCATGAGCGGCCCTCGTAAGAGAACAGTCTCAATCGGTCCGTCCTGCGTTGAGCACGCGGTGAACGAATCCCTCGGAACAGGATTTCGCCAATGATTCCTTATTCATCGCCAGCGGGAGCGCCCACAAGATCATGAGCTGGTAAAAGTCATCACCGTGTCGAACGCTGCCATCCGCGTTCAGGATGTTAGGGAGTTCCCATCCCACGCCGTCCGCGACCACCACGGTCTGCATCAACCGACGCGCGTATTCACTTCCTTCCTTCCCCAAGCCTTCGTACATCATGGTGGCGGTCGTACAAAGACACTCGCCCGTAAAGATTCCGTCGGAATGAGGTGAACCGCTGTGATCGAGACTTCCATCGCGCCTGATCGCATTCATCAGGCCGGCGTTTGTTGGGCGCGAGCATACGTCGGCCACATGGGACAGCACTGACTGTGCTCTGGACTCTCCTACGAGTGGCGGCAGGCCATGCAGCTGTGCGCACCACTGGCCCACCAGTTGGTTTGCGAACACAGTGTCAGATCTTCTGCCACTCCCCGGATCGGCAAACAGCAAATAACAGCTACCGTTCCACAACTGTCTCTCCAGCGTTTCTCGCCCTTTCTTCTCCCAATCCGCGCACATCTCCTGCGTTGCTCTATCCCCGATGGCGGCGCTCATGCGGCCCATCATCTGCACCGCCGTGATCCAGAATCCCGCTACATAGGGCGAGACGCCGAACCACGGCCATGCGCCATAAAATTGTTCGGGCGCCGGATCGCTATCAAGTTCCGGCAGACCATCGTCATCTCGATCGAGCGAGCGCATGTATCCGAGCGCCGCCCGGGCGCTGCGATAAAACTCCGTCAACACTCGCGCGTCGCCATCCCTCTGCCAGCTTCGATCGATTAAGTGAATGTGAACGCAACTGTTCATGACTCGTAGTACCTGGTAAGTCGGCCGGCACAAGTCAGATCCCTCGCCAATTCCTAGCGGCACCTCGCCGGTGGGAAGCTGGAAGTGGGCATAGCTTCGAAGCAGCGAAAGCATCAGGTCGGGAAAGAAATAGACGATCGGCAGATTCCCGTACCAATCACTCGGATTGCACACGTGCGGGGTGGTTCGCGGACTCTCTGTTAGACCGAAGAGTCCCATGTTTCCGTACCACAGCTCTTTGGGAACAGAGTCGGCTGCCCAAAAACTGTCTTTGGCGACGGTATGCAGCACATTTACCAACTGATCGCGCAACCAGGGTGGGAGATCCGCTTCGCTGAACACTGCCTGCTGCCAGTCCAGGATGCGACTCAGCCATTCGCCACGCCGCTCGACGGCCATCTCTACCACTTCTCCCACGCTGCGGAACCGGCGCGCATAAGCGTGAACATAGTGATGACTACTGCTTCCGGCCCAGCGTGGGGCGTACCACGCCAGCACAAAATGCAGTACCGTTTCTTGGCCCGGCGCTATCTCCAGATCCGTCGCGATGCTCGCGCCACTTTCTGATTGCGATGCCATCGCGAGATTCGTAATCGTTCCCCCATGAAATAGCGGAGCCCCAGTCCTCAACGGATCTCGCCAGCAGTGCGCACATTCTCTATGCGAGGCAATGTTGCTGTCCCGCCTGGGGTAGCAGGGCGTCCGAAAAATGGTTCCGAACAAACTGGCACGTTTCCGCCGGCGGCAATCTCGGAAGTGGCAAGTAGCCAGGTAGTATTGCCGACGGCAATACCCAACATGGGC
>Ga0207103_10307_pt1 | contig 12543 bp, 14 predicted proteins | sample Alteio_BWMinHeat_81_FD_153546 | JGI IMG/M metagenome (GOLD analysis project Ga0207103, IMG submission 153546) | Enriched cells from forest soil in Barre Woods Harvard Forest LTER site, Petersham, Massachusetts, United States -... | ecosystem: Environmental > Terrestrial > Soil > Temperate forest >...
AAGACCTGGTCACCTGAAGCCTTAGCGTGAACCTCTGTTCTGGCGGCGGCCTCCAGGATTGCGCTGGGATCCCAGTCGTTCCCACAATCCCCGAAGGACCGAGCGAGATTCGCCAGCCTGCCCATGGCTTCGCACGACGAGGATGGGACAGCTCGCGCGATTCACAATTTCCCGGCTGACGTCGCCGAGCACGTAGGTGCGCAAGCCGTGGCTGAGGGCAGAACCGGTCACTACCAGGTCGTAAACACCCTCCGCGATCTCCCCCAGGATCTCCTCCAGCACCGCTCCCCTCCTCAGCTTGACTTCGGTAACTACCCCCAACGATTCGAGCGATTCCTTTTCCCGGCGCAGATTCAATCCAAGCTCGGAATTTGAGCGAAGCAACCAATCTGTATTTTCCTGCATCCCGGGCAGGTGAGCGTAGATGGCCGGCGGCTCGGGCAGCACGTGCAGCAACGTTATACTAGCCCCGACGCCGCGAGCAATTCGCCCGGTCAAATGGACCGCGTCATCGATATAATCTTTGCCGCCGCTGCATATCAACCCTCGCTTGAGGCCAAGGCTCTTCCCGGCAACGATCAGAACGGGGGGCTGGACTTCCTTGACAATCTTATAAGCTTTCGAGGATAGCCAAAAGAGTCCGCGCTGTTCTTTGCGAGCCGCCCCAATGACGACTAAATCAAAGCTCGACTCAGTAGTGCGCCGCACAATCTCTTCGATCGGATTGCCCGCCTTGGTGATCAACTCGGCCTGAACACCCTTATCCTGAAGCATTGCTTGTCCGCGTTTAAGCGATTCGAGAATCGCGTCGGAATGTCCTTGGCCTTCAATAATCCCCAGCAGCGTCACGGCGGCCTCGCAAGCCCCCGCAATGGCTGAGCCCAGGCGCATCGCCAGATCGGCCTGCTCGGAACCGTCGCTGCAAATGAGCACTTTCATAATACGGATCTCATTTGGCGGCGTGCCCGCTTAGTAGACTATGGAGCATCATTCCAGCTCCAATCAAGGGAAGTGGTATGAACGCCATCCGAATGCGCAGGCCAACGAAGTATTGGGTCAAGGTGGCGCCAATTTGAGCGCCGATTGCCGCCCCTGTATGCATCACCAACGCAATGAGGATGTCGACATTGCCCTTCAGCGCATGGGTTACAGTTCCGTAGCTCGCCGAGATCACAATCTCGAAGAGATCAGTCCCCACGGCAATGTGCGTCGGAATTCCAAGCAGGTAAATAAAACAGGGCATTCGAATGTAACCGGCTCCCCCGCCGAGAAAACCGCTGAAGAAGCCTCCCACAAAAGCCACAAACAGAATTGCCCAAATCGAGACACTGGCAATCCCGGACACCGGCAAACTCACATGAGGTGGCAGACTGATGCGATGGACCGCCCGCGCTATGAATGCCCCCGCCGAATGATCGCGATGAGCAGGATGTCCTCCCCGTCGTCCACGTTCGCGCCTCTGCTTTCGAAGAGTGCTCAAACTTTCCCACGTCATGAACGCCGCGATGCCCAGGAGAACCACAATGAACGTCGGCCCAACTACCCATTCGACCCGCGCGGCCCGCTTCAACCATTGGATGAACTGGGCCCCGCTTTCCACTCCGGCAATCGTTCCCAGGACCATGATCGCTCCCAATTTTATATCGATGTTGCCCAGAGTACGATGTTTGCGAGCCGCCACAATCGACTTGCCTACGATATGCGCCAAATCGGTGCCCACCACGAAATTCATAGGTACCCCGGCCGCAAATAGCGCCGGACCGGCTAAAAAACTGCCTCCCACCCCGAAGAAGCCGCCCAGTACCCCAACCGCAAAACCAACGGCAATCAGGTAGGTCGGAGCGATGTTCACACCGGCAATCGGAAAGATCATCCATCCTCCGTGCGAGGTGTGATCCAGGTCAGTAGCAGGCGTGTAACCGCCTCAAGTAAAAATCCCTGGCCAACAATCAGCCCCAAACCCAAGGCCGCATAAAACCGCCGGTCATGCTGATAAAGATGCTGCAAGCCATTGCCCAAAAAATGCAGCACCAACTCGTAGTACATGGTGACGAGCACCGCGTAAACGATCAGTTCCAGCAGAAATGGCTTCAGCGATTTTCTGATTTGGTGCTTCATTATTTGGTCCTAAAACGGGCATGGACTTTGCCCTGGCCTGCGGCTTCGTTGCGCGATTGACTCCGGCAACTCTAGTGTTCGAGCCGAATCGCACTAGTCGGTCCTCACCCCATATCCAGTCAAGTTCTTTCTTGACCGATTTGGCGCGGAAGAGCAGTGTCGAACTGAATCGGGCATAGGCCCCAGAACAAGGTGACCATCATGCCAAAGCAGAAAATAGCTAAACAAAAAGTGACTTTTTCTTACAATGCACCCTCCGCCCAGATCGTCCTGGTTGCAGGGGACTTTACCGGATGGAACCAGGCGCCAGTAAGTCTGAAAAAAGATAAAGGCGGCCTCTGGAAAAAGACCATCTCCTTGCCTCCCGGCCGGTATGAATACCGACTGCTGGTGGATGGCGAGTGGCGAGACGATCCGCAATGCCCCAACCGCCAACCTAACCAATTTGGAGGCCAGAATTGCGTTTGCGTTGTCGACGGGGCGCCTTAGCTTGACCCTCAGCTTTCCCTGGAACCTTTGGCGCTGGAGGTCCGAAACTGCCCAAGGATTGTTTGCTCGTGCGACAGCTTGCTCTCATCATTACCCGAAAAATGCCACGCTAGACATCTGTAGCGGCCAGCCTACCTCGCGAAGCGTATGGAGTGCGTCCGGCTTGCCGGCGCTTTTGGGGTGGAAGGGTCCTCGGTCAGCCAAAAAGCGTCGGCAAGCCGGACAGCCATCTCGGGCGTCAAATTGTTCGCCGTAAAGCTCAGAGCTTTCCGGATCAGGTCGAGTTTAGTTGCGTTTGTACAGCAGCACACGCACTCACTACCTGATAACCTGATAACCTGATAACTTGATAACCACTACCGCCAGAAGACCCAGCCGGTCTGACGCCTGCCTCGTTAGAAATTGCCCCGTCCCAGAGCCTGTTCGCGTTCAAGCAACGTAGGGTGAGAGTAATAAAACCCGCTGTAGAGCGGATGAGGTGTCAGATTGCTGAGGTTCTTCTCGTTGAGCTTGCGCAGAGCACCGATGAGTGAACCAGGCTCGGCCATCGTCTGAGCGGCGAACCGGTCGGCTTGGTATTCATACCGCCGCGACCATCCATGCAGGATCGGGGCTAGCCAAAATGTCGCCGCTCCCGAGACCAGCCCGAAAACGAGCAAAGCGGGCGTGAGGCTTCCGGCTGAAAAACCAAAAGCCTCATAAAACCAAGCCTGCCCGCCTAACCACGCCAGGATATAAAAGCCCACCAGAGAACCACACGCCGAGGCAACCAGCATCTTGGGAATGTGCTTTTTCTTAAAATGCCCGATCTCGTGCGCCAGGACAGCTTCCAATTCAGGCTCAATTAATTGTTGGATCAACGTGTCGAACAGAACGATTTTCCGAAAGCCGCCGAACCCTACAAAAAAGGCGTTCGAGTGGCGTGAGCGCTTGCTTCCATCCATCACCTGGATGCTCTTGGCCCGGAAATGCGTCCGTTGCGCCAGGTTCTGCAGGCGTTCGCGCAGGCTGCCTTCGGCCAAAGGCGTGAACTTGTTGAACAGCGGCAGAATCAGGACCGGTGCGAGCACGGCCATCAACAGCTGAAAAACCATCACTGCACACCACGCCCAAAACCACCAGGATGGACCGGCCCGCTTGATGATGAATAGAACCAGCACCAGCAATGGATAACCGAGCGCGATCCCAAGAGCCAAACCCTTGAGTCGATCGGTCCACCAAAGCTGTTGCCTTGTCGTATTAAACCCGAACCGCTCCTCCAATCGGAACTGCGCGTACCAGCTAAACGGCAGATCCGGGATCGACAACCCCACGCCCGCTACAAACAAGAAACCGCCCATAGCCCAAGGTGAGCCTCCCCACGCTGCGTGAAATAATTTAAAGGTCCAAGGCAAGACTCCGCTGAACAGCGCTAGCAACAAAACCACGGCCTCGTAAGTCAACTCGCACTGACGAAACCGGCCCTTGGCCAGAGTGTACTCGACTGACTTTGCATAGGTTGTAGGATCCACTACTCCTTTCAATACCTGCGGCACCGCGCCAGCGTGCGCGCGCACATTTCGCCCGTTCAGCCATTCCAACCAAAGCTGCGTGACCCACTTTGACCCCACAGCACCCAGCACCAACATTCCAAACCAGGTCATATCAGCAGTGATTGGCCGTCCATTAGCGACTGCTTTAGCGAGGGCTTCCGCTCAATCCTCACCCCTCAAAACTCGAATTTAACCTCGCTAAAGCGCCCACGGATCTCGCCCAGGATTCTTGCCTCTTCGGCTTCATTCTTAGCGACAAAGGTCACGCTAAAGCGCAGGTACGCACCCGCGTCATCCCAGGGAACGCTCGAAATGAGCTTTTCGGTGATGAGCCATTGCGAAACGTCCTCCGCACTGCTGAATTCGACTTTGGTTCCATCGCCCTTCAGGGCTGCCTGTGGTGCCTTGACGTAGAGGAAAAACGAGCCTTTGGGTTTGCGAGCTTTAAACCCAGCCTGCGCCAGGATCTCCACCAACGCGCTCATGCGCCTTGAGTACTTGGCCGCGATTTGTTCAGTGATCTCCGGGTGTTCAAGTCCGTAGGCGGCCGCGTGTTGAATCGCAAGGAATTGACCCGAATCCGTGTTATCCTTGATATCTCCGTACGCCTTGACCAGCCTTTCATTTCCGGCAACAAAACCACATCGCCAGCCTGTCATATTGAAGCTTTTGCTTGCGGAATGGAGCTCGATGCCAACGTCTTTTGCGCCAGGTGTCGCCAGGAAACTCAAAGGCTTTCCCTCGAATACCAATGCCGCATAGGCAGCATCATGGATGATGACCACGTTGTTTCCCCGAGCAAACGCTACCGCTTTTTCAAAAAATTCAGGCGTCGCGCTGGCGCCGGTTGGATTGTTCGGATAATTCAACACCAACGCCTTGGTTCTTCCAAGCACCTCCTTAGGCACCGAATCAAGATTGGGCAAGAACTGATTTTCCTCAGTTAACGCCAGATTGTGGACCAGGCCGCCGTAATATTTGGCGTGCGTGCCAAACACTGGATACCCTGGAATCGTCATCAAGACATAATCACCAGGATTGATTAAGGCGGCCGGAAGAATCGAGAGCGCGGCCTTGCTGCCGATTGAATGAATGACCTCGGTTTCCGGGTTAATGCCGCTCACCCCACAGACGCGTTCCAGGTAGCGCGCGGCAGCCTCTCTTAGGACCATGTCCCCGTTATCGGCGTAGCCCCGGTTTTCAGATTTGCGTGCCTCCACGCAGAGCTTATCCACGACCTGCGGAAAAGCCATCTCGTCCGGTTCTCCAACACCCATATCAATGATCTCGGCCCCGGGATGCGCAGCCATGGCAGCTCGCTTTGCCCGTTTGATCTTCTCGAATTTATAGATGGCGTTGGACTTGCCGTAACCTCGGCCCCCGATTCGCTCTGCAAATAAATTTTGAATGTATGACTCGGACATAGTTTGGAATTCCGGTCGCCGCCCCTTCACCACCGTCAACGAGGGCCAGCGAACGCGCAACCTAATTGAACCCGCCGCCACTCGCAAGTCCTCCGACGGGTGATGTAAGAATGAACACCACCTCTTCGAATCTCGGCCATCGGGTTTCAAACATAAGACTCCCGCTCAAGCCCCCTTCCCCCCTTTCCCTGGTAATCGTAATCTCTCCTCCTCCCCCAAAAATCTACACCCCTGCGCCCTTTCATGACTGGCCTCATGCGCCCCCGCCTTGCAACCGGCCACACTCGGATGTTGGCAAGCCTGGCCCTGCGGGTTACAAAGGGAGGCAACCAGATGATGCATCCAGCCATCCTAACCTGACTCAATGAACCTGCCGAACAAGCTGACGGTCTCCCGGTTCATTCTCACTGTCGCCTTTCTAGTGGTAATGTTTTCGCAGGTCCGTTTCCATCAAACCATCGCGCTGGTCCTTTTCGTCGCGGGTGGCATCAGCGATTTCCTGGATGGTTATATTGCGCGGCGTGACAAGCTCATCACCAATTTCGGGATTCTTATGGATCCCCTGGCCGACAAGATCATGGTCTGCTCCGCTTTCATTGCCTTTGTCGGGCTAAAGCTGATGCCCGCTTGGATGGTCGTGATTATTGTCGCGCGCGAACTGGCCATTACCGGCCTGCGCTTGCTGGCCGTTTCAAAACAGGTCGTCTTGGCCGCCGAAGGCTATGGTAAACATAAAACTATTTCACAAATTGTCGCCATCATATCGATCCTCATCGGCATCAGCTATAAACAGTGGGACCCACTCGGCAGTTCGATCTTCGGGTGGCAAATCTTTGGCGCCCCATGGCTCTATTGGTTCAGCCAAATCGCTATCTGGGCCGCCGTCGCCCTGACCTTTATCTCCGGGTGGCTATATCTTTGGAAAAACAGCGCACTCTACCTGGACGACATGTGAGGCTCTGGATTGCCCAAGGTTTCGGGGTTGGCCGGATCCCCCTTGCGCCCGGAACTTTCGGCTCCATTGTCGGTCTGGGCTGGACCGGCCTGTTGCTTGCCACAGGAAATCTAGGGAGCTTCGTGTTGGGAACATTGGTCGGACTGCTCATCTCAGTGTGGCTCTGCGGCTTCGCTGAAAACTTGCTGCGCGTAAAGGACCCAAGCTCGGTCGTTCTGGATGAGATTTCCGCCATGCCGGTGTGTTTTGGTTACTGGTTCGCCTTTCGCGTTCGGAGGACCGGCGGCGTCCCACATTTGGACTTCCCTTTTCTAAAATCAAACTGGTTGCTGATATTGCTCGTCTTTATAGCCTTCCGTCTCTTCGATGTCTGGAAACCCTGGCCAGTCCGGCAAAGCCAGAGCTTGCCGGCAGGCTGGGGTATCACCATTGACGACCTGCTCGCGGCCCTTTACGTGAACCTGATCGTCCTGGCCATCCTGGAAAGTAAAGTCCTGTGAGGACTTGCATCATCTTCAACCCTGCCGCCAGAGGCGAAAAAGCCCGCCGTTTTCGGCGACACCTCGACGAGATCGGCGGGCAGACCACCCTCAAGCTCACGACCGCCCCTGGTGATGCCCGCCGGCTGGCCGCCGAGGCGGTCGTGGAGGATTTTGAAATCGTCGTTGCCGCAGGCGGCGATGGCACCGTCAACGAGGTCCTCAACGGCTTGGGTGACGCGCCTGACGGTTTCAAGCGCGCACGCCTCGGCGTGCTCCCTCTAGGTACTGTGAACGTCTTTGCTCGTGAGCTGGGGCTTCCGTTAAAGTTGATGGCGGCGTGGGCCTCCATCCGCCGCGCCCGCGAGACTCAAATTGACCTGCCCCAAGTTCAATTCACATCTAATGGAACCCCCCAGACTCGATACTTTGCACAGTTGGCGGGCGCGGGTCTTGACGCGCGCGCCATCGAACTAGTCGATTGGGAGCTGAAAAAGAGAATCGGACCACTGGCTTATGTGATGGCTGGCTTGCATGCGCTGCTGGGGAATCCTTCAAAGATCACCGCAGAGGCAGGCGATCAGACAGCCACGGGCGGCCTAGTGTTAGTTGGCAATGGTCGATTGTACGGCGGGCCGTTTCGCATTTTCCCTCAAGCCGATTTGCGCGACGGCTTGCTCGATCTGTGCGTCTTTCCCCGTGTTAACTGGCTTACTCTGGCCCGCTGTGGCCCTCAATTGCTCCTGCGCGGGAACCTGCCGGCTGCCGCCGTAAAAGTCTTCCAGGCCAAAACCATAACTCTGACAAGTCCATCCCTCACTCCAATGGAAGCGGATGGCGAGCTCATTGGCAATCTGCCCGCAATCCTTTCAGTTGGCTCCTCGCGTCTGCGAGTCATTGTGCCCTGAATGTATCCTGGTTGCGCAACCCCCTCGGATGAGACACATTGAGATTGCCTCAACCACTAATCTTAAAAACCACAAACCGTAGGAACCATGAAGCAACTATTCGCGGAGGTGCCCTCCGCCATTGCATCAAACGTAACAACATCGCGCCTCCTTCGGTTTGTTTTCCTTATGACGACGGGCATCGCTTCTCAGATTTCTATATCATCGAACATGACTGCCGCGACACCCGGAACTCAGTTCGTTTACTTCGGCACTTACACGGGCGAAAAGAGCAAGGGGATTTATGTGGCGCAGTTTGAACCAGCGACTGGTAAATTAGGCGCGCCCGAACTGGCAGCCGAAACCCGGAACCCGACTTTTTTGGCGCTGGATCCCACTCGTCAAGTCCTCTATGCGGCGAACGAAGTTAGCGATTTTGGCAACAAGGAAGCCGGTGCGGTGAGTGCCTTCAGCCTGGATCAGAAAACCGGGCGGCTGACCTTCCTCAATCAACAGCCCTCCGGCGGGGCCGGGCCGTGTCACTTGGCCGTAGCGCAAAACGGCAAATGCGTCCTGGTTGCCAATTACGGCAGCGGCAGCGTCGCGCTGCTGCCGCTCGATACGAACGGCCGGTTGCGCGAACCGAGCATGTCAATCCAACATCACGGTTCAAGCGTCAATCCCCAACGCCAGGAAGGTCCACATGCGCATTTCATCACTTGGGATCCACCCAATCACCTGGTCCTGACCTGCGATCTCGGTTTGGATAAGGTGCTCATTTATCAACTGGATGCCGCAGGGCTGGCGTTGTCTGCGAATGATCCGCCCGCGTTCGCCCTTAAGCCCGGCTCCGGTCCACGGCATCTCGCGTTCCACCCTAACGGACATTATGCTTACGTGCTGAGCGAGCTCTCCTCGACCCTCACGGCTTGCTCGTACGACGATCAGCGGGGCGAATTAAAAGAACTCCAGACCATTACCACTCTTCCTGAAAACTTCAAAGGGGCCAACACCTGCGCTGAAGTGCAAGTCCATCCCTCCGGCAGGTTTGTTTATGCTTCGAACCGCGGCCACAACAGTATCGCGGTCTTCGCAATCGAGCCGGCCACTGGAAGAGTGAAGCTCGTTGAGTTTCAGTCTACGCAGGGCAAAACCCCTCGTCATTTTTCTTTGGATCCAACGGCGCATTGGCTGCTTGCCGAGAATGAGGATTCGGACAGCGTTGTAGTCTTTGCCGTTGACACTCAGTCCGGCCGGTTGGCCGCTGCGGGAATCTCACAGGGCGTAGGCTCTCCGGTTTGCGCCGTGTTCGTTCCGAAGTTGTAGGCCGCTAGTTCTTTTTAAATAATCCGCCAAGGCCTTTCGTAACCTTGTCAACCGTGCCCGTGGCGGTGCCACTGAGCCCCTTCGTCAGGCCGCTGGCATCTTTGCCAATATCAGCCACTGCCGTGCTGGCAACCTGCACAGCCGCTTTTTCGATCGCCTGCAGTACGACTTTGGTCAACTCTGCCGGAGTTATCCCGTCAGCGCCTTGTCCTAATCCGGTGAGATGGATTTCGGGCAAAGGCAGGGTGGCCGATTTTCCCCCAAAAGCGGTGACACTCACGTGGACCTTGGCGTCACTGATAAGAAAATCGTCCACCTGCAGTTTTTTCCCGTTTTTACCCCCGGCGTTTTGGTTGGTGCTGTTACTTCCGCCGGTAGCAGCCTGCAGATTCGAAAGGATTTTGCTGAGATTGTTCCCCTTAAGGTCGGTCTCGAATGTTATCTCCGGCGCCTGGAGATTGATGGATTTAATGATCACCTTATCCGAGAACACCGAACTCGGCTGCAGAGAAAGGCTCGCAACACCTACCTGGATAGCCGAAGGCGTCTTGTATCCGGTTGGGTTGCCCACCAGCAGGCCTTTTATCTTGCCTGCCCCGGAGAGCAGCGAAAGGCTTACCGAATCCAGTTTCACCTCGACTTGCGTCAACATGGGGCCAACTGTCTCAATCCCGCGCTTGACGGCGCTATCGAGGGAAATACAAACGGCCACAACCCCAAGGATAACAAGGATGACCACCGCGATGCAGATTCGAATCAGAAGCTTTTTCATAAATCCATTGGGTACCCGTTTTCGACGTGGTCGAGGCTCAACTCTCTTATCGCACCTCGCCAACGCGGAGTCAATGCGCGAGCATGGCTCTTACCAAATCAATCAGCTGGCGGGCATGATACGGTTTCGCAAGATAGCGATCCGGTTTGCAGGGGGCCTGACCGAAAATCTCCGGCCCAACGGTCCCGCTGATGAGAAGGATTTTCTGGTGGGGCTCGAGCCGGCGGCACTGCTGGATCAGATGCATGCCATTCATACTGTGCATGGCATAGTCAGTAATCAGCAGATCCGGGCGGGGCTGGGCACTGGCAAAACTCGCCAATGCGACATCCGGATCGCGGAAAGTAACGATTTCGTAGCCAAGCGGTTCGAGGATAACCGTCGCAAGCTCCAACAACATAGCCTCGTCATCCACAACGTAAACCACAGGCCTGGTTTCTGGTGGCGATCTGGTAATGGTGGCCTCTCGCTCAGTCATGCAGCTAACCTTTTTCAATAAACACCGGGAATAATACCCTGGCAAGCTCGATTAAAAGCTCGTGCCAATTCAGCCTTGAATTCAACTAAATCGCTTCTATCCTTTGATGCAGGGGTCGGAATGTTGCGCGCGCGCGCGGCTCACGATCCTTGGCCAAACGAACCAAAGCCGCTGCCATGACCCAGACTAGCCGCCGAACCTGGCAAAACTTTGACGAGATGCGCAAGGCCGCCGAAGAAGGCGACCCGGCTGCGCAATGCTACCTTGGCATTTGTTACCAAACGGGCCAGGGCGTGCAGCAGGACTATCCGGAAGCAGTAAGATGGTTTAAGCGTGCCGCCGACCAGGACGACTCCTCAGCCCAGTGTTATCTTGGTTTTTGCTACCAGACCGGCACCGGCGTGCCTCAGGAGTACGGGCAGGCCGCCAAATGGTTCCGCGAGGCGGCCGAATTGGGAGATCCCGCCGCCCAGTTCAACCTCGGGGTTCTCTATGAGACAGGCCAGGGTGTGACGCAAAACTATGCCGAGGCTGTCAAGTGGTATCATGCCGCTGCGGAACAGGGGGAACCACAAGCTCAGTTCAACCTGGGTGTTTTCTATGAAACCGGCCAGGTTGTGCCCCAGAACTACGAGGAAGCCGTGAAGTGGTATCGCTTGGCCGCAGAGCAGGAATGTGCCCCGGCCCAATGCAACCTCGGCCTCTGCTTCGAAACGGGGCGAGGCGTGGAGAAAAACGTTCGCGAAGCCGTCAGATGGTTCTGTCGAGCGGCTCGCGCAGGCGATCGGACCGCTCAACATAACCTCGGTGTGTACTATGCAACTCTCGAGGCGGCTGAACAAGCCACCGCCCAAAGCGATGCCGAGCCACAAGCCCACGAGGGCGCCCCGGCCACCTAGAACTGAATCGAGATTTGTCGGTTGACTCGTTCTTTTCCTTCGTAGAAGGTAGCGCCTCGTTATGGAGCGCATCCAAAGAGCATTACTGTCTGTCTCCGACAAATCTGGCTTGTTGCCTCTGGCTCGAACTCTCGCGGGAGCAGGTTTTGAATTGATTTCAACAGGCGGAACAGCAAAGGCTTTACGAGACTCCGGCCTGACAGTGACTGACCTAAGCGCCTATACAGGCTTTCCAGAAATGCTGGACGGCAGGGTGAAAACGCTGCATCCCAAGGTTCATGGCGGTCTTCTCTACATTCGCGGCAACGCCAGCCACGAAACCGCCGTCATCCAACACGATATTCGAGCGATTGACCTTGTCGTGGTCAACCTTTATCCCTTCGAACAGACGGTCGCGCGCTCCGACGTGACTTTGGCGGAAGCGATCGAGAATATCGATATTGGCGGCCCCTCGATGCTGCGGAGCGCGGCCAAGAATCATGAAAGCGTCACGGTCGTCGTCGATCCCGCCGATTACACTCTCGTCGCGGAACAGATCAGTGCCAGCGGGAACACCACCCTCGAATTTCGCCGCCGCCTCGCGGCAAAGGTCTTTGCCCGCACAGCCGCTTACGACACGGCTATCGCCGGGTACTTCGCCAAGACCCTCGCCGCGTCTAGCTCACCTGAAGTGCCACTCAACCTAAACGTGCAGGCGCCCCTGGTCCAACCGCTGCGTTACGGCGAAAATCCGCATCAATTGGCGGCATTATATGGACGGTTCCGTGAATACTTTGAGCAACTCCAGGGCAAGGAACTCTCCTACAACAACATCCTCGACCTGACCGCTGCCACGAGGCTAATCCAGGAATTTTCCACCGATCCGCCAACCCTGGGAATCCTCAAACATACCAATCCATGCGGTGTCGGCCAGGGAGCGAGCCTGCGCGAAGCATGGGACCGCGCCTTTGCGACCGATCGACAAGCCCCCTTCGGTGGCATCATCGCAGTAAATCAGGAATTGGACGCGAATGTCGCCCAAGCGATCTCTGAAATTTTCAGCGAGGTAATCGTGGCCCCAAGCTTTTCTGTCGATGCGCTTGGAATCCTGCGCAAAAAGAAAAACTTGCGCCTGCTCCGGATGCTCAAATTCCCTGCCAAATCCGCCGCGTGGGAGATCCGAGGCGTAGGCGCGGACTCGTTTC
>Ga0207103_10308_pt1 | contig 12533 bp, 10 predicted proteins | sample Alteio_BWMinHeat_81_FD_153546 | JGI IMG/M metagenome (GOLD analysis project Ga0207103, IMG submission 153546) | Enriched cells from forest soil in Barre Woods Harvard Forest LTER site, Petersham, Massachusetts, United States -... | ecosystem: Environmental > Terrestrial > Soil > Temperate forest >...
CACCATCGATCGGGGCAGCGCCGAATACATGAATGGCAAATGGGATATTACCGTTGGCCGGCAGCGCATCAACTGGGGCATCAGCACCGTTTGGACGCCGAATGATATTTTTAATACCTTTAACTATTTCGATTTTGATTACGAGGAGCGCCCTGGCAGCGATGCGGCGCGGGTGCAGTATAATTTAACGCCATCCTCCTCGATCGACGCCGCTTTTAGTCCCGGCAGGACCGCCGCTGGCAATGTTGGCGCCCTGATGTACCATTTTAACAAATGGGGGTATGATTTCCAGGCCTTCTCCGGCGTTTACCGGCAAAACTTTACCGCCGGCGCCGGCTGGGCCGGGAATATTAAAGATGCCGGCTTTAAAGGCGAGATAACCTACTTTGCCCCTGGCCACCGCGGGGCCGACAGCGCATCAATAGCCGCAACGCTTTCGGTTGATTATGCTTTTAAAAACGGGATATATGTTATGGTATCGGGCTTATACAATAAACTGGGAACAGACAGCCTGCTTAACATCACACAACTGACTACCTCAACCCTTTCGGCTAAAAACATCTTTCCTTTTAAATACACTTTATTCTCAGAAATTTCCTACTCGTTTTCGCCCATATTTAAGGCATCCCTGGGTGGAATGTATTCGCTTTCGGGTAATTCGCTTATTATCCTTCCCTCTGTTACTTACTCTATCTCGGATAATTGGGTGCTCGACCTGATCAGCCAGTCGTTTTATTCGCAGCAGGATGGCGGTTATAAGCCGCTTGGAAACAGTATTTATTTAAGGTTGAAGTGGGGATTTTAGTCTGAACCGTTGATTAAGCTGATTATTTTGATTGAGCTGATTTTGGCTAACGTGATTTGTTCTTGAATTTTGAATTGATGAGTCTTTTGAATTGGAGGCTTTTTGCACCGAAATTGATTAGCATGCCGATTTCTAAATCATAGGCTTCTAAATAGTTTATGGCTTGGGCCATGTGTACATCCTCTAACGAGGTAATTGCTTTCAGTTCAATCGATATTACCTGTTCCACTAAAAAATCTACGCGCCTGGTTCCAATCTGTTCGTCTTTGTAAAAAATCGGCATTTCAAACTCTCTTTGAAAAGGCAGCCCCGCCAGGATAAGCTCCTTTTCCAGTGCCCTTTGATAAATGACCTCCTGAAAGCCGTTGCCTAAAATTTTATGGACTTCCATTGCGCATCCAATGATTTTTGCGGTGACGTTGGAGTATTTATATTGTTCTTTTATCATTGTCATTGTCTGAACCATTGATTAAGTTGATTTTTTTGATTGAACTGAATTTGTCTGAACCATTGATTAACCTGATTTATGTGATTGAAATGAACTAATTAGCCACCCATACAATCATCAAAAAAATCATTTAATCAGCTTAATCAACGGTTAAGACAATGATCCTGTTCCCATGCTTCCTCCTAACCCACAACACCCCGCCACCTTCTTTAACCGCTTCCCAGCTATATCCTTCACCATCGGCAACCTCCTTTAGTGGCTTATCATTCAGCAATACACCTTGTGGTTTGTCTTTTAGCTTAATTTCTTCGGTTCCGGTGCTGTCGAATGTGCGGTAATATAAGCGCACTTTGTTGGAATCGATCTCCGTAAAGTCAACGCTGTAGTATTTGTGGAAATGGCCTTTATAGTCAGCCTGTTGAATTACCGAGGTAGTGGAAAGAATGTGATCGTCAACCGGGGCCAGGAAAGGGTAGGTGGCCATTGCCCTCAGGTAGTGCCTTACATAATCGCCATAGCCATCGGTAAGCCAGGGTTCGTCAAAGGGGAAACAGTTTTTACCATCAAAATCAACTGAATAAGTGGCCCAGGTAAGCTCGCGCATGGCATTGGTGTAATTTGAAGTATCGCCGGTTAATGATCCGTAGAGCAATTCATCGGCGGCTTGCCTGGCGCTATGGCTTTCGCCCGGAACCGGGTAAACAGATTGCTCATTGGTAACGATGACGCCATACTTTTTCCATTTGTCGTTGTTAAAACTGGTATGCACCCAGTTGATGATGCTTTTAACCTGTGTTTTCCATTCCGGAAAATACTGAGGGTGCTCCATCATATAACGCGCGCAGGTCATGGCGTTGATCTGGGTTTGGCTCCATTCACCTACGTCTTCAAAAAATGGGCCCCATTTTTGGTCGGGAATGGGATATTTTTTTAGCCAGGTTAGTATTTTATCTGCAGCGGTTTGGTAAGCTGTGGTATTTCCCGCCTTTAGTTCGATCAAATCAAAAAACAGCTGCAGCGTTCCGGTAAGGTTGCTGGTGTAGCAAGCGGTATCTTTTGATTTTACGATACCATCGTCCTGCAATAAGGCAGTTTGCCCGGTGAATACGTTTACCTTAAAGGGCAAGGGCGAGTGGTTGATGTCCCCGGTTTTTACGTTTGCGGCAAGCGTATTGGCAATTTTTATCGCAGCTTCTAAAAATAATGGGTCGTATTTTATCTTATAAGCATGCACGAGTTCCAGGCCAAATGATCCTGCCTTATCAGGCTGCGCCACTCCCCGGCCGCTGCGCATATCGCCGTCATAAATGCCCGAATAAATAAGTGTATTATAGGGGAACGGAATATCCGGCCACCTGCAGTTTGAAGGCGACATACCATGCGTTAAATAATACTCTGCCAGGAAATAGAGATTGTCTTTTACATTTTCGTCCCCGGTATAGGCATAATACAGCCGCCAGGATGACATCGCCATCATAAACTGGTCGCCGCCAATGCCGCGCGGATCGTCCATATGGGGGTTAAAAACCTGGTGATCCATGTAGTAAGGCAATCCGTTGGGGTCGCGGCGCATATTGAACCAAAAATTCCAGACAATATGGAGGTCATGGTCAAAGGCTATGGCCTGGTCAGGGTTGTACCAGGGGATGATGTTGCCGGCTTTATCGGTTTGAATGGGGTGGTAGATGAGCATTTCATTTTGCTGTGCACGCACGGCTGCTATGGACACGGCAAAAAATAAGGATAGTAAGATAATTGGTTTCTTCATGGTGAGGTTAAGGTAGAAATATTTTTTTGGGATTACACCGATTTTTGCAAGATGATTACACCGATTAAAAGTTGAATAAATTTTTGCCCACGTGATGATTTCGCAGTTATAGTGCCTGGTCGCCGGCTGGCTTCTCCGCACTGTTCTAATCGGTGCAATCACAAAACAATCGGTGTAATCCTCAGTTAAAAAATAACTAATTTGTTACCTCTTATCAGCCGTATTTTGCGTTATATTTATCAAACCTATCCCCCAAACCATTTAGACTTATTGAACCAATATGGATACAGAAACTAATACAGCCAACGCCATAAACCGGCGCAAGTTTATTGAGAAATCGGCAGTACTTTCTGCCTTTATGATCGTGCCCAGGTTTGTGCTGGGAGGGAAGGGCTTTACTGCGCCAAGCGATTTGATCACCATCGGCCACATCGGTACCGGGAAACAGGCTTTTGGGCTAAAAAAAGCATTCCTGGATACCGGCGAAGCTAAGCTATTAGCGGCAGCCGATGTTTATGGTGCTAAAGTAAAACAATTTGCCGCGGAGGTAAACCAGTTTTACGCTGCCCAGGCCGGGCAAAGCCAATATGCTGGGATGACTGTTTATAGCGATTTTAGAGACCTGCTGGCGCGAAAAGATATTGATGCAGTAGTAATTGCCGTGCCCGATCACTGGCATTCGGTGTGCGCCATACTGGCCGCGAGAGCCGGGAAAGATATTTATTGCGAAAAACCGCTGTCGTTAACGATCTCCGAGGGGCGCGCTATGGTGCACGAGAGCAGGAAACATAAAAGAGTTTTCCAAACGGGTAGTATGCAGCGTTCGTGGCCGGAGTTCAGGCAGGCCGTGGAACTGGTGCGGAACGGTTATATCGGCGATATACAAACCGTGAAAGTAAATGTCGGCCCGCCGCCAGTGCCTTATAACCTGGCCGCCGAGCCGATGGTTGATACCCTGAACTGGGATTTTTGGCTGGGGCCGAATGCGCCGCAAAATTATCACCACTTTTTGGCGCCAAGCCTCACCGACGATTTTTGGGCCAAATGGCGCGATTATAAAGAATTTGGCGGCGGCGGCATGACCGACTGGGGGGCGCACATGTTTGATATTGCCCAGTGGGGCCTGGATATGGACGACAGCGGACCCATCAGTGTGACCCCTCCGGATAAAGATCACCCGTTTTTAACTTATACCTATGCCAACGGCATCACGATGACGCATGAACCCAATGGCAACCAGGGCGTGACTTTTATAGGCCCGACCGGAACGGTTCACGTAGAGCGGGGAAAGCTGGAGACGACTCCCGAATCGTTAAAAGGCCAGGTGATCGGTGCGGATCAAAAGCACGTTTATCATAGCGAAGATCATTATAAAGACTTTTTGCAGGCCATGCGCAACCGTACTAAACCGGTTGCCGATGTGGAGATCGGTCATCGCACCGCAACCGTTTGCAATATGGGCAACATTGCGTATGAGTTGAAACGCCCGCTTAAATGGGATCCGCATAAGGAAAAGTTTGACGACGACGATGCAAACAAACTGTTAAGCCGCGATATGAGGAAGGAATGGGTGGTGTGAGGGAAGTCGGAAGTCGGAAGTCGGAAAGTCCGAAAGAAGACAGAAGTTAAAGTCCCCCCTTTAGCGTTCTCGGGCACTCTCGTTTTTGTTTCTCAAGAAAAGCTGCTCCGTTAGGGGCCAAATATCGGTAGAAAAATAATTAAATTGATTTTTTGCGCCGTAGGTGCAATACCTGTTTGTTTCACAAGAAAAGCTGCCCCGTCAGGGGCCAAATATCGGTAGAAAAATAATTAAATTGATTTTTTGCGCCGTAGGTGCAATACCTGTTTGTTTCACAAGAAAAGCTGCCCCGTCAGGGGCCAAATATCGGTAGAAAAATAATTAAATTGATTTTTTGCGCCGTAGGTGCAATACCTGTTTGTTTCACAAGAAAAGCTGCCCCGTCAGGGGCCAAATATCGGTAGAAAAATAATTAAATGGATTTTTTGCGCCGTAGGTGCAATACCTGAATATGTATTTTGAATAACAATGGCAAAAAATATATTGCACCTACGGCGCAAAAACAGGTAGCTATTTTTTTTCTACCTATATGTTACCCCGATGGGGTAAAGCGCGGATAAAGCAAATGGGCGCGGGTACACGGTAGCCCTTTAGCGGGAGATTTAGAAGCCGTGGGGGCCTATTTCAATTCTGCGTATTGTGATTTAACCGGGGCCGAAAAGAATATTTCGGCGTAATGGTCGAAGTCGGCGGTATCATCTGTTGTGGTGAAGAATTTTTGAGTGTTGTTTTTGGAAAGCATCGCCTCCATTTCGGGATGGCGCTTTAGGTAATCGACCAGGCTGGCTGCAACGATATCGCCCTGCGGCACAACTTTAATTCCGTCCGGTAAAAATTCGGCGATCTTTTTTTGCAACAGGGGATAATGGGTGCAGGCCAGTAAAAGAGTATCGATATCAGGGGATTGCGCCAGAATTTGACCGAGGTATTTTTTTACAAAATAATCCGCGCCGGGCTGGTCGTATTCGCCGTTTTCAACAATCGGTACCCAAAGCGGGCAGGCCTGCTGATAAACTTTTACATCCGGGAAGAAATGACCGATCTCGATCAGGTAGGACTCGGACTGTACCGTTCCCTTCGTCCCCAACACCCCGATCTCGCCGGTTTTGGTATAATTGCCTATCACCTCGGCCGTAGGCCGGATTACGCCCAGGACGCGTTTGGCCGGGTCTTCGTTTAACAAATCTTTTTGCTGGATGGTACGTAATGCCTTGGCCGAAGCGGTATTGCAGGCCAGTATGATGAGCGGGCAACCCTGTTTAAACAACCATTGCACGCACTCCCAGGTATACTGGTGTATAGTTTGGAACGAGCGGTTGCCGTAAGGCGCGCGCGCGGTATCGCCCATGTAAATATAATCGTATTGCGGCAATTGCTGAAAGATGGAGCGGAATACCGTTAATCCGCCGTAACCGGAATCGAAAATGCCGATCGGCTTGTTGTTTGCCATTACTGCAAAAATAGAAAAGCACCCCGGTTTTCAGGATGCTTTTCTATAAATTCTTATCAAGGGGTGTTATTTTAAATTCAGCTTAGCTTTTACCGCTGCCATCAAATCGTCGCCGTCGGGCATAACGATAAGCGGTGCACCTTGCGAAGTATCGAATACGTAGGTATAGCCTTTTTCCTTAGCCACGTCGTTTACAGCAGCTTTTGCCTTGTCGGAAAGCGGTTTGATCAGTTCATTGCTCTTTGCTTCCACTTTTTGCTGGGCATCGGTTTGGAAGGTTTGAATACGTTGCTGCATATCCTGCAATTGTCCTTGTTCCGCTGTTTTTTGTGCATCGGTCATTGTCGCCTGGTTCGCCTGGGCCTTTTTTACCTCGGCCTGAAGCGTATTATTCATGGTGGTTAGCTCATCAATAAATGTTTTTTGATAAGCATCCAGTTGGGTTTGAACCGTTTTTGCTTCCGGCATCTGACGGATCACCTCTCCGAAATTGATATACCCGATCTTCGTTTGTGCCTTGGCAAAGTTGCCTGCAAGTAAAATGCATACTGCAACTATGGCAACTTTAAATAGTTTTTTCATTGTTTGTTTTTCTGCGTTTAAAAATAATGGGATTCTTATTGATTTTAAAATTATTTTGCAAATGTACCTGGCTTTAACCCCAGTTTGATGATGACATCGTCGCTTTTATTATAGCGCGGGCTGGCGTACAGCATAATCACTTCGCTGTTTTTATCGAATATCATGTCGATATTATCGCCTTCGGCAACAGCTTGTATAGCCTTTTCCATTTTTTCCTGGATGGGCTTGATCATGGTATTACTTTTTTGGGTAAGCTCGCCGTCCGGGCCAAACTTCTGGCGCTGAAACTCTTTAGCGCTCCGTTCCTTATCATCAATTTCGGCCTGGCGCCGTTTTTTCATGTCAGGCGTCATTAAAACTTCGTCGGCCTGGTAGGCTTTGTATAGCCGGTCTATTTCCTGGTAGCGGGTATCAACCTCTTTTTGCCACTGCGCCGAAAGCGCCTCCAGCTGGCGCTGCGCCGAAGCGTACTCGGGCATGTGTTTTAAAATATAGTCCGAGTCCACATAAGCAAAGCGTTGCGCAAATGCAGTTGTTGCCGCAATAAACGTAAAACAAACTACCAAGAGTACTTTTTTCATAGCATTGTTTGGCAAATTAATTAAACCCGCCACTTAAGCTTTGTGATATTGAAAAACTGAACTGGCCTTTATTTGCGCTCGGTATACCCGGTATAGCGTCGAAACCATAACCATAGTCCAAACCAAGCAGGCCAAATATAGGTAAAAATACTCTTGTTCCAACACCAACAGAACGCCTGACATTAAATGGATTATAGTTATCAAATGAGTTCCAAACGTTACCGCCTTCAGCAAACAACAGCATAAAAATTGTTGCCGACTGGCTTTGAATAACGGGATGCCTCAACTCAAACGTAAATTTGTTGTAAACCGTACTTCCGGGGTTGGTATCGGCCGTATAATTTGTGCCGACAGGGATGATGCTAAAGTTTTGATACCCGCGTAAGCCGACGATATCACTGCCCTGTAAAAACTGGTAGCTGGCCATACCGTCGCCGCCGAGTTTAAACCGCTCGAAAGGTGATGGCGGAACTGCCGAGTTGTACTCGCCCAAAAATCCGAACCGTACCTGGGACATCAGCACCAGCTTGCCGGTAATGCGCTGGAACCATTGCGCGTCGAATTTAACTTTATAGTACTCCACGAAATGGTAGATCTGCTGCTGCGTAGCGATGGCATAATCGATGTTATTAAACAACGAATAAGGCGGCGTTCCCTGGATGCTCAGCTTCATGTTCGACCCGCCGGTAGGGTAGATAGGCTGATCCAGCGAATTACGGCTAAGCTCCTGGGTTAACCTGATGTTATATGATGTTCCGTTTGAAAACAGGTAACCGGTATAATTATCCAGGTTATAATGGTCCAGGTTTAACGAGTAATTCAGCTGGAAATAGTTATCCGGCCAGTTTAACTTTTTACCAAGGGTTACACCCACGCCGTTTATCCTTAGGTTGTTGTACAAAGGGCTTGTAGGCGCATAATACTGCCCGGTCGAGCTGCCCTGGGTGTAAGCTGATAAGGCAAAATAGATTGGTTTTTTACCGCCAAGCCATGGCTCGGTAAAGGTAAACGAAAAGTTCTGATAGGTCCTGCCGCTCGACTGACCCACAATGCTCAGCTTTTGGCCATCGCCTTTTGGCAGCGGCTTATAATCCTTAAGGTGAAAAATATTGCGCAGGGCGAAGTTATTAAACGTTAAGCCGAGGGTCCCCACCAGCTGCCCGCCGCCAAAGCCGCCCGAAAGCTGTATCTGGTCGGATGGTTTTTCAACTACATTGTACACAATGTCTACCGTACCGTCCTGGGGGTTAATGTTGGTTGGCTTGGGTTCGGTTTTCTGTTCGTCAAAAAAGCCCAGCTGGCCTATTTCGCGGGTACTGCGTATCAATAGCTCCTTATTGAATTTCTGCCCGGGTTTTGTCCTGATCTCGCGCATCACCACTTTATCGTTGGTTACGTCGTTTCCTTTAACCGAAACCCGGTTGATGGTGTACTGCGGGCCTTCGTAAACCCTGATGTCCAGGTCAACCGTGTCATGATATATTTTGGTTTGAACTGGGTCGGCCTGGTAAGTCAGGTAACCGTCGTTCAGGTAAAAAGAGGAAACGTCATCGTCATTCGGGGTTGGCCCGCTCAGGCGTTTGTTCAGTTCGTCCTCGCTAAAAATATCGCCCTTTTTGATCTTAAATATCCGGTTCAGTATTTCTGTAGGGTATTTGGCATTGCCCGACCATTTGATATTACCAAAATAGTATTTATGCCCTTCGAACAACTTTATTTTGATGCCGACAGTGTTTTCGCCTGTCTTGAAGACGGAATCACTTAAAAGCTCCGCGTCGCGGTAGCCTTTGTCCTGCATCTTGGAGACCAGGTTTTGCTTGTCTTCGTCGTATTTATCCTGCTTGAACTTTCGTGAACCAAATATGTTATAGAACTTTCGCTTGCGTGTTTTGGATAAATATTTCCGCAGCTGTTTCTGCGAAAAGGCCGAATTCCCCTGGAAAGTGACATCGCTGATCATCACCTTTTCCTTTTTGTCCACCTTTATATTCAAAATAACGCCGTTCGGATCGCCCGGGTCCTTGCGCTGCACCATGGTTACCGTGGTGTTTAAAAAGCCTTTTTCGCTAAAATGCTTTTTGATGATGGCCTCGGTAGTGCTCAGCAGGTTTTGGTTTACAATTTTAGCGGTTTTATCGGCCAGCAGCTTTTGCACATCTTCTATCTCTCCTTTGCGTATACCGGTAAAGTGCATCCGTGATAAACGCGGCCGCTCAACTACAACAATTTCCAGGTAGATGGTATCGAGCTTGATGCTTGTAACATTTAACTGCACATCATCGAAAAGCCCCTGCGAATACAGGTTTTTGATAACGTTGGCATTGGCATCGCCGGGCAGGTTGATCTTATCGCCCTTGGTTAATTTTGATATGGTGAGCAATACATCTTTATCAAGATTTTTTGTGCCGGTTATGGTAACACCCCCGATAATATAGTCTTTGGGTTCCAGGTAACTTAAACTATCGGCAGGTAAATTTGACTTTGAAAAACTGCGCTGGTTGTTAACCTGCGCCAGTGCGGCAGTGCTTATAATAGATAAAAGAAGAGCAAAAAGGACTTTATTCATTCGAATATTTTGTGGGCTAAAAATAATTTATACAGTTGTTAAAAAGTGTTAAACATGAAAATTTAGTTAAGCTGCTCGCTGGTCATGCCAAAACGGCGCTCCCTTTTCTGGTAATCCAGTATGGCTTCAAACAAATCTTCCCTGCGGAAATCAGGCCATAATTTTGGTGTAAAGTACAACTCGGCGTAGGCAATTTGCCAAAGTAAATAGTTGCTGATACGGAACTCCCCGCTGGTCCTGATCAGTAGTTCAGGATTGGGCATATTGTGCGTGTACAGGTTGTTTTCAAACACTTCTTCGTCAATATCCTCCGGTTTCAACTCTCCATTGCTCACTTTTATCGCTATTTGTTTGGCTGCATTTGCGATTTCTTTTCTCGAGCTGTAGCTAAGGGCAAGCGTAAGCACCAGCCCGGTATTTACCGAAGTGGTTTTGATGGCGCGGGTAAGTTCGGTATAACATTTTTCGGGCAGCATCGCCAGGTCGCCAATCGCATTCAGCTGTACATTATTCTCCATAAAGGTATTGATCTCCTTGTCGATGGTGCTCACCAGCAGCTCCATTATCGCCATCACCTCCAGTTTGGGGCGGTTCCAGTTCTCGGTCGAAAAGGTATAAAGGGTAAGATATTTTATGCCCAGCTCAACCGAAGCCTCCACAATGTCCCTTACCGAAAGCACACCGTTATGATGGCCAAATATCCTTAACTTGCCTTTACCCTTAGCCCATCGGCCGTTGCCATCCATGATGATGGCGATGTGCTGCGGTAATTTGGTTAAATCTATCTGGTCCTTATATCCCATCTAATATCATTGCTTTATCCCGATAGCTACCGGGCGTTTGCGCCTTCGTTATTTTTTAACGAGCCGCCAACTCATAAAAGTGTGTCCGTTCCTGCATGGGCCTAACCATAAAAATCAGCCGCCCTTTTAATTTGGCGCAGTATACCGCCAAATTTTTTCAGGTGACAAAGGTAAAACTTAATTGTACTTTTTTTAGTATCAGGCGAGAAAAGAATTTGGGGGGGAAGTTTGGAAGTCCGAAAGTCCGGAAAGTCCGAAAGATAGGAGGGTCGAAAAAGTCCGAAAGTCCGAAAGTCCGAAAGACAAAAAAGACGGGAATCCCGATAGCTATCGGGACCGGAAGATAGGAAAGTCCGGATGACCAATTGGGGAACAATATCCAGATTCCTCCCAATCATCCTTCGGACTTTCGGACTTTTCCGACTTTCGGACTCAATATATATTCCGCTCCTTTAACATATCCATATCCTGCGGGGTGATCTTTGCGATGGCATAAGTGGGTACTTTAAAAATGTGCATGTCATCCAGTGTTTCCACCAGGTTGTCATAACGCGAATGGTCGGTCGGTTTGATAATTACGAATATGCCTTTGCCTGATCTTTTATAAACTGCCATTTCGGTATCATATATGGCCTTACTCAGATCGTTGCCGTAGCTGATCTGTTTTGGCGTGGTTAGCGGCTTTTTAGGCTGACCGATATACCAGATAGCCTGGTTGTTTTTGCCCAGGCAAATGCTCATGGTGCTGGTTTCCGGAACAGCGCCCTCCGGGCCGGGCGCCGGCATAACTACCGGCATCCATTTGGGCTTGGTTAATACGGTGGTCAGCATAAAAAAGGTGATCAGCAAAAATGCCAGGTCGACCATTGCGGTGAGGTCCACGCGGGGGATCGCCTTCCTTGAAGAGCCCCTGCGGCCAGATTTTTGTGGGTTTGAATTTAGCTCAGCCATGGTATAAAAGTTTAAGGTGAATGATCGGTTAACAGTTGTTTGGGCTGTTTAGGTTAACAACGTTTGGTGGTTTAAGTTATTGCAATGTTGTTGCAATAAAATTGTAACGGCCGGCAAAGGAAGGCGAGGCTAATTAGGCTTGAAAAATTATTGTAGATTATTTGGGCATTCCCGCCGCTGATAGAAGCGGCGGTCACGCTTCGGACAGCGTTTCGCGCAAACTACGTGTAGCGGGCAGCGGTACGCTACTATCCTTAAAAACTTAATTTTATTTGAGAGACATAACCTAAATCAGAAATTAGCGCCTCCACGCTTTTTTTGTCACAATTTTCACTTTTAAGAAACAGTATCATTTGCGAAAAAAAGACAGTCTCTCGCTCATAAGATATATCATGGTGCACTCCATCAATAACAATGGAATAATCTATGTCACGACTGTCCTGTTTTGCTGTGTGGTCGAAAAAATAAAGATGTTGATTAATAAAGAAAATTATTTTTTGAAAAGTTTTATCGTCTATTTGTAAAACAGAATATTCACTATTCGCGAAAATAAACTGATCTCTACCTGTTAATAACTCTGGCTTTTGGTTGTTTATTTGAAAATAATTTCCCTTTACATCAATATTCACAACCTTAGTGCTTATAAATAATGTTTTAACGGGTTTCTGTTCTATCCCGACATGTTTGATCTCAATATAGCTTATTTTCTCTGGCCGATTCGTGGTACATTGAATTAATACCAACACCAGAATGATTAATAACAGTATATTTTTCATAAATCAGTGTATTCGACTATTATAATTTCGGCTTGTGGTCTGTGTTATCACCATAGCCGTTAACTTAAGAAAATTTCCCGTCTCTCACCACCCTGCTTACAAACAAATCCCGCTTTCCCGGCACAAATGCTTCCTGCATTGCGGGCATAAAAACACCTCTGCCTGGTCCACCGTTTTGACCGAGCCCTTTGCATCCCTCATCAGGCACCGGGTATCGCCGCTGG
>Ga0207103_10268_pt2 | contig 12467 bp, 11 predicted proteins | sample Alteio_BWMinHeat_81_FD_153546 | JGI IMG/M metagenome (GOLD analysis project Ga0207103, IMG submission 153546) | Enriched cells from forest soil in Barre Woods Harvard Forest LTER site, Petersham, Massachusetts, United States -... | ecosystem: Environmental > Terrestrial > Soil > Temperate forest >...
GATGTCGCAGGCGCTGCGCAAACTCACCGGCACGGTCGCGAAGTCGCGTACCTGCCTCATCTTCATCAACCAGATTCGCGAGAAGATCGGCGTCATGTTCGGCAATCCCGAAACCACCACCGGCGGACGCGCGCTGAAGTTCTATTCCACCGTGCGCATCGACATTCGCCGTATTGCGGCCATCAAGGAAGGCGACGTGATGGTGGGCTCGCGCACCCGGGTGAAGGTGGTAAAGAACAAAGTGGCCGCGCCTTTCCGCGAGGCCGAATTCGACATCATGTACGGCGAAGGCATCTCCCGCGAAGGCGATATGCTCGACTTGGCCGCGAATAACGAGATCGTAGAAAAGTCCGGTTCCTGGTTCAGCTACAAGGGCGAGCGCATCGGACAAGGCCGCGAAAACTCCAAAAACTTCCTGAAGGAAAATAAGGACATCGCTGCCAAGATCGAAATCGAAGTCCGTACGAAGCTGGGTCTGCTGAAAGAAAAGCAGGAACCGGCTCCGGCTCCGGCAACAGCGCCCGAAGTAGAGCGGGCGAAGAGCGTAGCGGGAAAGAAATAACTCACCACAGAGGACACGGAGGCCTGGAAGTTGTTAGTGGGCTAAAGTCCTGTGTCCTCGGTGGTATGTCGCACAACCTGGTATTACCGCATGTGGACGATGGTCGCGGTACTCTTTCAAATAGCCTTTGTGATTTGCATGTTTGCCCTGCCAATCGCGATCGTTGTTGGATGGATTCGCTGGGCAAAGAGCAACGACCGCGCGCCTTTGGACTTCGTATCGCTGGCCGGATTCGCACTCGCCACGTGTTCCGCTGCGCTAGCATTCGGTTCCATGATTTATGCCAGTGTGATTAAGGGGCCTACGTATTCTGACCCATTCTTGATGCGAGTCGACGCGTGGGGCGGGATCTCGGCGCTATTCGGGACAGGTGTCGGACTTCTGAGCTGTTGGCGACGTACTCCATTGCGCTGGTATGCACCCCTCTGCGGTTTCGGGATGCTCATATTTTGGTTCTATGCGGCTATGGCGAACTAACAAGAGAAACGCGCGGGCAGGAATGTCCGCGCCACACAATCAAAGCTAACTTCGATCGCCAAACCCAATTCCTCCCAACGAAATTTGCGCACTGCACTATTCTTGCCCTGTCCGCTCCGCGGCCATTAAAATCCGAATAGACGTGTGCCTTGGCGAAGCAGCAGTTGGTGTAGACCCACTCTGAGTGTGTCAGGGAGCAAGCAAGCTCATTGAAACAAGTCATCGCGATCTATCCCGGATCGTTTGATCCGGTCACGAACGGCCATCTCGACCTCATTCAGAGGGGCAGTCTTATTTTTGATGAGCTTGTGGTCGCGATCCTGCGCAACCCCGAGAAGAATCCGCTGTTTTCGGTGCAGGAGCGGATCGAGATGCTGCAGGGCCTCACATCGCCCTGGAACAACGTTCGCGTCGAGACGTTTGAGGGCTTGCTGGTCGACTATGCGCGCTCCGTGAACGCCCGGGCGCTGCTGCGCGGCATTCGCGCCATCAGCGACTACGAGTACGAGCTGCAGATGGCATTGATGAACCGCAAGCTCTACCCGGAACTGGAAACGGTGTTCATGATGCCGGCCGTCAGCTACTCCTTCGTGAGTTCGCGCCTGGTCAAGGAGATCGCGCAGCTGGGAGGCTCAGTCACGGGACTGGTTCCGACGGTTGTCGAAGAACGGCTTCTGAAAAAATTGGACGGAAATAAATAACGGTAATAAATAAACGGAGAAAAGCATGGCAGCAACCAGTACCCCCGCCCTAACCCTGACGGAACGAATCAACCGCATCGAGGTGTCCGCGACCATGGCCGTAGTGGCTGAAGCGGACAAGCTGCGCCTGGGCGGCGCTGACCTCGTTGATTTCGGCGCGGGCGAGCCGCATTTCCAGACGCCGCGCCACATTAAAGATGCGGCCATTGCTGCTATCGAGGGGAATTTCTCCAAGTACACACCGGTTGGCGGCACCGCGGAACTCCGCGACGCCATCATCAAGCGCCATGCTGCGGATTTCGCCACCAGCTATAAGCGCGAGGAAGTGATCGCCTCCACTGGCGGCAAGCACGCCATCTTCAATGCGATCTCTGTGCTGGTCGATCACGGCGACGAAGTGATTCTGCCCGTGCCCTACTGGGTGTCGTTCAAAGACATCGTGCGCTACGCTGGCGGCACGCCCGTGTTTGTCGAGACTGACGAGAGTCAGAATTTCAAGCTGACGGCGCAGATGGTAGAGCGTGCTATCACGCCGCGCACCAGGCTGATCGTTTTGAATTCGCCCAACAACCCTTCAGGCGCGGTGATGAGCCGCGAAGATGTCACGAGCATCATCCGCCTGGCACATGAGCGCGGCATCTACGTCATGTCCGACGAGTGCTATGTCTATCTCGACTACACCGGGCATCGCTTCTCGGCGGGAGAAGTGCAGGACGCCAAGGAGCACCTGATCATCGTCGGATCGCTTTCGAAGACCTATGCCATGACTGGCTGGCGCGAAGGTTTCGCGCTCGCTCCGGCACCGATCTTGTCGGCGATGCAGAAACTGCAAAGCCAGTCGACCTCGAATCCGACCTCCATCGTGCAGAAAGCAGCCGTGGCAGCATTAACCGGTTCGCAGGAGTGCGTCGAAGAGATGCGTCAGGACTACATTCGTCTCCGCGATCGCATCATTGGCGGGCTGCGCGAAATTCCGGGGATCAGCTGCACCCTGCCGCAGGGCGCGTTCTATGCGTATCCGAATGTGTCCGCCTACATCGGACGCGGTGGAATCAAGTCGGGTGCCGATCTTGCCAGCCGTCTGCTTCGCGAGGCGCACGTAGTCGCTGTGCCGGGCGAGGCCTTCGGAACCAAGAGCCATATCCGCTGCTCGTACGCGACTTCTCAGAAGGAAATCGATCGCGGTCTGGAGCGGATGAAGAAGTTCTTCGCCTCGATCGCGTAATCACCGCCGAGGACGCTGGGGACGCAGAGGGTTTGGTGCACAACCTTCTTTCCTCCGCGTCCTCCGCGGTAAAACCTTTCACTCCCCTGTTCACATCCAAGCTGCTGGCGGGACTACCGCTGCTCCATTTACTATCAACCGTTCATGTCAGACCTGTATCCATTCCTTCTTAAGCCATTCTTTAGTGAACGTATCTGGGGTACTCGGGATCTTTCCCCAATCTATTCGGAAGCGCCGGGCGAGCAACCCATTGGCGAGGCATGGCTTACCGGAGATCAGTGCCAGATCGCAAATGGTCCCCTCGCGGGCAAATCGCTGAGTGAGATTTCGTCACAATTTGGACGCGAGGTCGTGGGCGAGACCTCTCCTCAGCCCGATCGCTTTCCTCTGCTGATTAAATTTCTGTTCCCGCATGACAAGCTATCGGTCCAGGTCCACCCCGATGATGAACACGCGCTGACCTTAGGTCAGCCATGGGGAAAAACTGAATGCTGGTATGTGCTTGCTGCCGCTCCGGGCTCGCAGGTTGGCTTAGGACTGAAGCCCGGCACCACGCGTGACGAATTGCAGCAGGCCATTCGCGAAGTCCGCGCCGAGCAGTTGCTCAACTGGATCGATGTTCATGCTGGCGACATGATCTATGTCGACGCTGGCACAGTGCATGCCGTGGGGCCGGGTGCGATCCTCGTGGAAACGCAGCAGAGCTCCGACACGACATTTCGTCTGTATGATTACGGCCGTCCGCGCGAACTGCATGTGGATCAGGGATTGGCGGCGACGCGCGAACACACGCGCGCCGGCAAAGTCGTGCACAACTACGACGGCGGCAAGAACACGCTGATCGCGACGCAACGCTTCCTGGTCGAGAAGTTCGTATTGAAGAATGGTGACTGGCATCTGCCACGAACTGAAAAATCGGCAGCGCAGTGCATCGTCCCGTTGAAGGGCAGCGGCGTATTGGAGTGCACCGGCTCGCAGCCAATCAGCATCTCTCCCGGACAAGCGGTTGTGATTCCCGCCGTCATACATAAAGCCTCGATTCGTCCGCAGTGGGACCTGGAATTTCTGAAGTGCATGGTGCCCGAGAAGAAGTTTGCGGAACCGGAAACAGAACTGGTGGCGCGGGCGCCCTCGCCCGCGTGACCTAACGAGTGAAATTTGGCCACGAAGATTAACTTTTATCCGATTGTTTTAGCTGGAGGACGCGGAACGCGCTTCTGGCCCCTCAGCCGACGCAAGCGCGCCAAGCAGATGCTGGCTCTCGACGGCGATAGCACCATGATCCAGCAGACGGTCGCGCGCCTGCTGCCGCTCACTCCCGCCGAGCGATTCTGGATCATCACCAACAGTGATCTTCGTGACGGAATCGCGCGCCAGTTGCCGAAGATTAACAAGAAACAAATCATCGCCGAACCCGCTGCCCGCAACACCGCACCAGCCATTGGACTCGCGGCATTCATTCTCGAACGACTCGATCCCATTGCTGTCCTCGGACTCTTTCCTTCTGATCACGTCATCGCGAAAGAAAAAGAGTTTCGCCGCGTCGTGCAGCAGGCGGTGAAGCTCGCCGCCGCGGGCGAGAACATGGTCGTCATGGGCATCGAGCCGCATCGTCCGGAAACCGGATACGGCTACATCGAGGCCGGCATTCGCTCCCAGGGCGAGTTTCTGCATGTGCGTCGCTTCACGGAAAAGCCAAATGCGGAGAAGGCCGAGGAGTTCGCAGCCGCCGGCAATTACTACTGGAACAGCGGCATGTTCATCTGGGGAGCGCGTACGCTGGCCAATGCCGTTCGCGAGCACATGCCCGACACCGCCCCGCATCTGCAGAAGATCGCCGATGCATATGGCACCAGGGCGTTCGAAAAGACCTTCGCCCGGTTCTATCCCAAATGCGAAAACATATCGGTCGACTATGCCATCCTCGAGCCCCGCTCGGCCAAGGGAGAGCGCGCATCTAACCTGTTCTGTATTCCAGCGAATTACGGCTGGAACGATTTGGGCTCATGGGCTGCGTTATACGAGCATCGCGCGCGGGACGGAGAGAATGTGCTTTACGCCGCCGCAGGTTTCGCTCTGAATGCGACTGGAAATTACGTGCACTCGCCGAAGAAGTTTGTGGCAGCCGTGGGAGTCGACGATCTGGTTGTGGTTGAAACCGATGACGCACTGCTGATCACCACGCGCGAGCATTCGCAGGACGTGGGCAAAATTGTGAAGTACCTCGACGAGAAGAAGCTGAACAAGCTGACCTAATCATGCCGAAAGAGATCAAGTTTGGAACCGACGGTTGGCGCGGAATAATCGCCGACGACTACACCTTCGACAATGTTCGCCGCGTGGGCGGCGCGATCGCCGCCTATGTTCTGAAGCATGAAGACGCGCGCAAGGGTCTGCTCGTAGGCTACGACACGCGTTTTGCCTCTGCGGATTTCGCGCGTGCCATTTCCGAAGTGATCGCCGAAGCGGGTATTCCCGTCCGTCTCTCCAACGACAACGTTCCCACGCCCGCAATTTCCTACTGTGTAAAGAAGTGGGACACCGCCGGAGGCGTGGTCATCACCTCGAGCCATAATCCGTATAGCTGGAATGGGGTGAAGTTCAAAGAGAAGTTCGGTGGATCGGCGCGCCCGGACATCATCAAGCAGATCGAAGCCGAGGTTCACGCCGGGTCGATGCCGAAAGGCGCGCCTGCAAAGATAGATGAAATCGACTTCAAACAGCCATACATTGAGGCCATTTCGAAATTCGTCGATCTCGATACGATTGCCAAAGCTGAGTTCAAAATCGGCGTCGACTGCATGTACGGCGCGGGTCGGGGCATCGTGGCCGGTATCCTCAAAAGCCACGGCGTGAAGGTCGTTGAGATTCGCAGCGAGTTGAATCCGTTATTTCCTGGCATCAATCCCGAGCCGATCGAGCCGCACGTGAAAGCCTGCCAGGAGATGGTGGTGCGCGAAGGCTGCTCCGCGGGCTTCTGCACTGACGGCGACGCCGATCGCATCGGCGCCGTCGCCGAAGACGGTAGCTTCGTCGACGCGCATAAGTGCTTCGCCGTCCTGCTCATGTGGTTGCTGAAATACAAGAAGTGGCCGGGTGCCGTTACGCGCGCGTTCAATACCACCGGCATGCTCGACCGCATCGCGAAAAAGTACGATCGCGAACTGATCGAACACGGCATCGGCTTCAAATATGTCTGCGATGTGGTGCTCTCCGGTAAAGAAGTTTTGGTGGGCGGAGAAGAGTCAGGCGGCATCGGCATCCCACGGCATCTGCCTGAACGCGATGGCATGCTGAATTCGTTGCTGCTGGCTAACGTGATGGCCGATGAACGTAAGCCGCTAGGCCAGATCGTAGCTGACCTGCAGCGCGAATTTGGTCCTCATTATTATGGCCGTCGCGATCTGCACATTCCGGACGAAGTGAAGTACGGCGCTATACGCCGCGCCGCCTCTCCTGAACTGAAGAAGTTTGGGCGCTACAACGTCGTTCGCCGCGCCGATCTCGACGGCGTCAAGCTGTTCCTGGATGCTCCGACCAACGGCGGCGGCGCGGAGGCTTGGATCCTGCTGCGAGCCTCTGGAACCGAGCCGTTGATGCGCCTTTACTGCGAGGCATCGTCACCCGAATTGGTGAAAGAGATTCTCGCCAACGCCGAAGCGTTCGTCTTCGAAAAGGCCACAGCAGCGTAGCCATTCTCCATGGAGGCACAGAGAAACGGAGATAAAATTGGTAAATGCGGAATAGGTAATAGGTGAATTGAGCAGCAAGCCGCAGGCTGCCTCGCGCCCAAATTATCTATTACCTATTACGAATTACCTATTCCTCTCTGTGTCTCGGTGCCTCCGTGGTGAAATCAGGGATTGGACTGTCCTCGGCACATGCGATATAAACACACGATCGCATGGCCGACGCCTCCCCAATGGTCGCGCAAGCCGATTCGCCTGAAACACGGCGTTACAACCGCATTCATCGCTGGCTCGAGATTGCTGACTTCCTGATCGGACTGGCGTTCCTGGTCGTGCTGCTCGCAACCGGTTGGACGAGTACGCTGCGCGATTGGGCCTACCGCAGCTCGGGTCAGCACTACATGTTGGCGGTTTTCTTCTACATCACCATGCTGCTGGCCATCAGCAAGGTACTCGGTTTCGGCCTCGACTACTACGGATTCCGCCTCGAACATCGCTACAATCTGTCGAACCAGAGAATCCGCAGCTGGCTTTGGGATCAGGCAAAAACCTGGATCATCACGCTTGTGATCGGCACGGTGCTCGTGGAACTCATCTACTGGACCATCCGCACTTCGCCGCAGCACTGGTGGATGATCGCATGGGTCGTGTTCATTCTGCTTTCCGTCTTCTTTGCGCAGATCGCGCCGGTCGTACTTTTTCCGCTTTTCTATAAGTTCAAGCCGCTGGAAAACGACTCATTGCGCACACGGCTTCTGCGCCTGAGCGATCGCGCTGGAACTCACGTGCGCGAAGTCTACGAATGGGAGCTCTCGGAAAAAAGCAAAAAGGCCAATGCCGCGCTCGCCGGACTGGGTGCCACTCGCCGCATCATTCTCGCGGACACGCTGCTTCAGAACTACTCTGATGACGAAATCGAATCGGTGCTGGCGCACGAACTCGGTCATCACGTTCACAAGCACATCATGAAGGGAATTGCCGTGGAGGTGGTGGTCAGCTTCTTTGGCTTCTGGATCACCGCGGAGATCCTGCGATACGCCGTGGATACGCGTGGCATGTTCGAGAGTCTCCACGATTTCGCCAACCTGCCATTACTGGTGCTGGGTTCAACGGTAATGTCGTTTATTCTGATGCCATTGATGAATGCCTATTCGCGCAGCAAAGAACGCGAGGCCGACCGCTACGCGCTGGAATCGATTCCCGATGTCACGCCGTTCATTACGTCCATGAACAAGCTGGCCGATCAGAACATGGCCGAACGCGAGCCCTCGCGCTTGGTAGAGTGGTTCTTCCACTCGCATCCGGCAATTTCGAAACGAGTTGCTGTGGCGGAAGCCTGGCGAAAAACTCAGCCGCAGATGAACGCAGATTAACGCCGCTGTCTCAGGATTTTTTCCACGCGCTGCAGATCTTCTTCCGTGTCCACGCCTACCGTATCGTACGGTGTCTCGGCAACCGAAATGCCGATCCCATTTTCCAGGAAGCGTAACTGTTCGAGGCGCTCGCTGCGCTCCAGCGACGACTCCGGCCACTTCACAAACTGATCCAGCGCCGGCTTTCGATAGGCATAAAACCCCAGGTGCTTGAAGTAGCGGACTGCGCCCGTCTTGTCGCGATCGAACGGAATGGTCGCGCGTGAGAAATAGAGCGCCCGTTGCTTCAAATCTGTCACCACTTTCACGGCGTTTGGATTGAGAATGTCTTCGCTGCCCGCCGGGATCGGCGTCTTCAGCGTTCCCACTTGAATCGAGGTATCCTGCATCAACCCAACCAGCGCATCCAGGTGCTCCTGGCGCGCCAGTGGCTCGTCGCCCTGTACGTTCACGTAAACATCCGCGGCCATCTGATTGGAGACTTCGTGCACGCGCTCGGTTCCGCTTCGCGCCTCTGGTGAGGTCATGCGTACGTGCCAGCCATTCTTTTCGCAGACGGCGAAGATCTCCTCGGAATCCGTGGCGACAATCACGTCGCTTAACCCGGTGCAGCGCTGGGTCGCCTCGTACACCCACGCCAGCATCGGGCGCCCAGCAATCTCGCGCAAGATCTTGCGGGGCAGGCGGGTCGAAGCCATACGCGCCGGAATGACAGCAACAATGTTCATTCAGCGAGAGTACCAACGAAGTTTGCAAGGTGCAAAGACCATCGTCCGAAGAGGATGCGTCATCCATGGACGTCGTCGCCTCTGCCACTTTGGGAACGAAATCGAGCGGCGCTGCGTATATGGTTTTGGAGGCGACGTGCGAACTGCGCTAGCCTGTAATACGGCAGCCGGGAGGTGATCTCATGGCGCTTGAATCTATTTTCTTCTTCCCGTTCTTCGGCTTCGGATTTGTGCTCTATTTCCTGCCATGGATCATTGCCCTCATTCGCGGAAAGCGCGATACGGTTGGCATCTTCCTGCTGAATTTCTTTTTGGGATGGACCTTCATCGGCTGGCTCGTCGCGCTGGTGTGGGCTGTGAAAGCCGATCCACCTCCGGTCGTGCACTACGTTCAGCGATGATTCCTCGCCCGCTTGTGTGCGGCGCTCCTTTTTACGCGCGCTCGAGGAATTCCGTTCGATACTTCGAAGCCAATGATGCGGCCTTTGCCCTGAACTCCGCTTGTGCTGCCTCATCGAGTTTGGGCGGCGGAGTTGTGCGGGTTGCGACGGGTATGCCAATCTGCGCAAAGAATTCCTCCTGCCCGGCGGGTGCACAGATGCACAGCATTCGCGCTGGCTGTGAGGATGAATTGTGAAACTGGTGCGGCGCATTGGCCGGAATATTAATCGTGTCGCCCGCGCGTATCACCTGCTTGGCGCCGCGAAAAGTAGCGTCGAGTTCCCCCTCAAGCAGGGTGAACGTTTCTTCAAAGTCGTGCCGGTGAGGAGGTGGCCCGCCGCCCGGCGGGACGTGCATATCGATCAGGCAAAAGTGGCCCGCTGTGTCCTTGCCGGTTAGAAGAATCGTGTACGTGTCTCCCGCCAATCCAATGTGAGGCGACTTAGCGTCCGTGTTTGCTAATGCAAGCTTACGTTGCAGGTCGTCGGGCGGAAGCTTTGACGTGGGTTCCTTCGGTAAATTTGATGTCTCGGCCATTCCTGAGCTCCTCGGTGGATAGATGTTTAGAGCGGCATTCCCGCTCACTAATTCGCTCTAGCGGAATCCCCGACGTTTATGCAGCACGAACACGTTTTTGGCGACCTCTACCCCTATCCCCCAACTTCATTTGACTCTGATGCGATGGCTGTTCTAGCCTCAAAGATTGCTTGAGCGTTGCTGAACGGCAGGCAAAACGGGGTGAGTCGAACGATGTTGAAGGCAATGTCCACTTATGTGTACGTCCGGGAACGATTGCATCCCGGGCTCCTGGACGGCATGGTCAAAGCCGGGGCTGAAACGATCGAGATCTTCGCCGCACGCGGCCATTTCGATTATGCGAACCGCAAGCAGCACATCGTGGAAATCGGCAACTGGTTTCGCACCTCTGGGATCAAGCTAAATTCTGTCCACTCTCCCCTGACCATGGATTATGAGTGGGGCAAGCGCGGCGGCCCATCGCTCAATATCGCGGAAGTAGACAAGCGTCCACGCATCGAGGCCATGGACGAGATCAAGCGCGCCATCGAGATCGCAGAGCAGATTCCGTTTAAATATCTCGTTCAGCACATTGGCGTGGGCGGGGAAGACTTCAACGAGAAGAAACTCGATGCCGCGATGACATGCGTCGAGCACTTGAAAGCCTTTGCAAAGCCACTTGGGGTAACCGTGCTATTGGAAAACATCCCCAACGAGCTTTCGACCCCAGAACGATTGCTGGAATTTTTGAACATCACGCACTTCACCGACGTGGGCATCTGCTTCGACTTCGGCCACGCACATATGATGAGCAACGTTGCCGAGGCTTTCGAGTCGCTGAAGACGCATATCCGCTCCACGCACGTGCACGACAACAAAGGCGACGCCGACGTGCACCTGTGGCCCGGCGATGGGACCATTAACTGGGCGGAAGCAATGCAGTTGCTGCGCACGGCGCCGCAGGTTCCACCGCTGCTGATGGAAATCGATGGCGAAGGTAAAAAAGACATTCCGTCCGGCATGAGCGCTGCCTACCGCAGGCTAGAAGAAGCCGGGCAAGCCGTACAGGCCTAAAAGCGTCTCTCGTTGCACGTTTCACGATCGAGTTCTCTTCGCTTGAGCACTGCTGTCCTGCAACGTTCTCAGCTGATCGATTGCACTCGTGAAACGCGAAACGTGAAACGTGAACCGACAGGAAACTCATGTCTGCTACTGAAACGAATCAAGTCACAACCGCAGAAGCTCCGGTCTCTCGTATCTCCGAGCTGTCGAAGCACGACGGCCAGATTGTCACCATACAGGGCTGGCTCTACAACCTGCGCGAGAGCGGCAAGCTGCTGTTCCCAATTTTCCGCGATGGCAGCGGCGTCGTCCAGGGAGTGGTTCCCAAGGCCGCAGTCTCGCCCGAGACGTTCGAGACCATCAAAACGTTGACGCTCGAATCCAGCGTGATCGTGCGTGGCAAGGTTCGCGCCGATAAACGCGCGCCCGGCGGCCACGAACTCGATGTCACCGATATCCAAGTGGTGCAGAAGGTCGCGGAGGACGATCCGTATCCCATCTCGCTCAAAGAGCATGGCGTCGACTTCCTGATGGAGCATCGCCATCTCTGGATCCGCTCGCCCAAGCAGAGCGCAATCCTGCGCATTCGTGCCGAGATCATCAAGGCGGCGCGCGATTTCTTCGATAACCAGGGATTCACGCTGACCGATCCGCCGATCCTCACGCCGGCAGCGTGCGAGGGGACTACCACGCTGTTCCCGGTGGATTACTTCGAAGAGCAGGCCTACCTGACGCAGTCCGGACAGCTCTACATCGAGGCCACCGCGATGGCGCTGGGCAAGGTGTATTCGTTTGGCCCAACGTTCCGCGCGGAAAAATCAAAAACGCGCCGCCACCTGACCGAGTTCTGGATGGTCGAGCCAGAAATCGCCTTCGGACAATTGGAAGATGTGATGCAGTTCGCCGAGGGGCTCCTCAGTTTCCTGGTGCAGCGAGTGCTCGAGAAGCGCCGCACCGATCTTGAAGTGATCGGCCGCGACATCGCGAAACTGGAAACCGTGAAAGCTCCCTTTCCGCGCATCAGCTACGACGAAGCCGTGCAGATGCTGCAGGACGCGCATTCCAAGGGTCTGATCGAAAACAAGTTTGAGTGGGGCGGCGACTTCGGCTCCCCCGACGAGACCTACATCTCGTCGCAATTTGATCGGCCGGTGATGATTCATCGCTATCCTGCGGTCGTGAAGGCCTTCTATATGGAGCCTGATCCGCAACGTCCGGATCTGGCGCTCTGTGTGGACGTGCTCGCCCCCGAGGGGTATGGCGAAGTTATCGGGGGCTCGCAGCGTATGTCGTCTTACGACCTGTTGATCAAGCGCATTCACGAGCACGGGTTGCCGGAAGAAGCATTCAAGTGGTATCTCGATTTGCGCAAGTACGGCAGCGTGCCGCATGGCGGCTTCGGCATGGGCATCGAGCGTGCCGTAGCATGGATCTGCGGCCTGGAGCATGTGCGCGAAACGATTCCGTTCGCCCGCACATTACATCGGCTGTACCCGTAGCGGTTCTGGTTGTGGGTAGCTGGTGCTGCGGGAAGTCGTCGAGCTACTTGCTGCCAGCTACCCCATTATGTCGTAAAAACAAGCGAACGCACGCGAGCCAAGGATCCCGCCCGTTCTGCACGAAAGGATCGTCACCACCTGCATGGCTGACGCAAGTACCGAATCAAAAATGAACATCGCGCGCCCACCCCAGC
>Ga0207103_10303_pt2 | contig 12375 bp, 15 predicted proteins | sample Alteio_BWMinHeat_81_FD_153546 | JGI IMG/M metagenome (GOLD analysis project Ga0207103, IMG submission 153546) | Enriched cells from forest soil in Barre Woods Harvard Forest LTER site, Petersham, Massachusetts, United States -... | ecosystem: Environmental > Terrestrial > Soil > Temperate forest >...
ACCTGAAGAGATATCGCTCCGGGCTGTTCTTGGGAACGGTGTCGGTGCTAATGACGAACGGCATCTGGATCCTATTTCCCCAGGTGATCCGGGTCGCTGTCAACGACCTGAGCGCGGGAATCACACACCACAAACTGGTCGTCTATTCCCTGCTGCTGGTGGTCATTGCGCTTGGCAAGGGCATCTTCCAGTTTCTGACGCGCTGGATTGTCATCGGAATTTCGCGCGACATCGAATTTGATCTGCGCAACGATCTCTTCTCGCACCTGGAAACGCTTTCCTACTCTTACTACCAGCGCACTCGCACCGGCGACATCATGGCCAAAGCCACCAACGATCTGAATGCCGTGCGCATGCTGCTGGGACCGGCAATCATGTATTCCGCGAACACGATCGTCTATACGGCGGGTGCGTTGGCGTTCATGATCAAGATGAGTCCGAAGCTCACGTTACTGACGTTTTTGCCACTCCCTGTCGCCAGCATCGTAGTTCAGTACTTTGGCTCGCGCATCCACGAGCGCTTTGAACGCATACAGGCGCAGTTCTCGGACATTTCGGCGCGCGCTCAAGAGAATTTCTCCGGCGCTCGTATCATTCGCGCCTTCGCGCAAGAAGATGCCGAGATCCGGCTGTTTGAAAAGGACAATCAAGAATACATCGCGCGTAGCTTGAAGTTAGTGCGATTGATGGGAATGCTCTGGCCAACACTCGAAGCCATGCTCGGCGTCGCCGTGGTGCTGGTGCTTTGGCTAGGTGGCCGTCAGGTCATCGAAGGTCATATGACTCCGGGCGCATTTGTGGCCTACCTCACGTACATGGTGCAACTCACCTGGCCAATCATTGCTCTCGGCTGGGTCATCAACATCTTCCAGCGTGGAACTGCATCGATGGGCCGCATCAACCAGATCCTCACTGAGAAACCGGAGATCGTCGACTCGCCGCGCGTCTCTGCTCTTGCTAATACGCCGATCGTTGGCGATATCGAGTTTCGCAACTTAACTTTCAAGTATCCGGATGGATCGACAGTCCTGCACGATGTGAACCTGAAGGTACCCGGAGGTACGAGTCTCGCGATCGTAGGGCCCACCGGGTCCGGCAAGACTACTCTGGTGAGTCTGATTCCGAGGATCTACGACACGCCTCGCGGCGAGGTCCTGCTGGATGGTCGCGCGCTGCAAGATTATCCGCTTAGCAATCTGCGCCACAGCATTGGATTCGTCCCGCAGGAAACGTTTCTCTTTAGCGATACGATTCGCGAGAACATCGCCTTTGGCGTGGAGAGAGCAACCGATGAAGAGATTCGGCAAGCAGCGCTAGGATCGAACATCGCGCAGGACATCGAAGGCTTCCCGGAAGGCTACAACACAATGGTGGGCGAGCGCGGCATCACGCTTTCCGGCGGGCAGAAGCAGCGTACGGCTATTGCGAGGGCTTTGATCAGGAATCCACGCATCCTGATCCTGGACGATGCGCTTTCCAGCGTCGACACCTACACCGAAGAACGCATCCTCGAGCATCTGAAGAGAGTGATGGAAGGTCGCACCACGATCTTCATCTCGCACCGTGTCTCTACAGTCCGCAATGCGGATCAGATTGCCGTTCTCTCTGGCGGGCGCATTGTCGAACTCGGCAAACACGAAGACCTGCTCGCGTTGAATGGATATTACGCCGAGCTCTACAACAAACAGCTGCTCGAAGAGGAACTGGAGACGGTCTAGTTTTCGAAGGAGACCTGGCCTCGCTGACGACGCCTTCGTTTGATTGCAGGCGATGATCCCGGCTTACTGAACGCTACGCTCACTTGTGGTCCGAGCCGAACATTTGTGACCAGCGCGGGCCGAAAGCAGACGATGCAAGTCCCGCCTTTGTTGCGAGCACTGGGATAGACAATTCCGGCTGATCCCGCCGCCAGCAGTTCTCTTCCTAGGCGCTGCGATTTCGTGTGTTTCTCTGGATCAATACAATCCCTAAAACGCGTATCGCCTCTGATGTCGTGGAAGTCGGCGCGAAAGTCGGCGAGGTAGTCGTCGAATGTAAACGTCTCCGGTTCGGTCCACTTAATCTCTTCCAGTTCATGCTGCTTGTGAAAGACAACCTCATCCTCCGAGGTTTTCAGCTCGAACGAGGCATACCACGCCCCACGGTCCGGTCCATTGAAGCGGCTTCCCGCGGGATGAGCATGTGTGAACGCAGCATTCACGATGTGAGCGTAATCGACCCCGAACAACAACTCATGAACGCTGATGCCAGGCAGAAGATTTGCTTCTCCAAGCAGGCGGTCATTAGTGGCGCCGTCCAGTTCAAACAGCTCGGCGAGCTCTTTGTTACTCCCTGCCAGGCGGGATAGAACGCTCTGATCGCTATACCGGGTGGGGATCAGACGATGGGTGTCGTCCTGCCGAATATATGTTGTCTTGGTGATCAAAGGCTACCGCGCCGCGCATCCAGAAGTTGGCGGACGCGGACCAGGGCTGGCACTCCACCTTGAACCATATATGTGAGCGGAGGCTCGCCTTCAAACATGGGATTTGAATTGGCCAGGCTCACCCAGGCATCGGCGAGTTTGCGGCTGTAGAGAATGTTCAGGGCTTTGAAGATCCCAATTAGCAGCGATATTCGCGTCAGCTTGTCCTGATCAAGCGTCTTCTTCTGCCCGCGCTTCATCTGGTAATAGACGCCGTTAGACACTCCGCCCAGTAGCTGCCGAGCCGCTTCGTCGCGCACTTGCCAGGCGTCCATTAGTTTGAAAAACGCCCCAGCCGCTGCGGGACTCAGGCGTAACTGTGCCTCTTTCTTAGACAGATCTGTGAATTTGCCGTCCGAGAATCCGGCTATCGGTTGTTGAAGCAAGCCCATTCCAGGCACTCCATTTTGATAGAAATATATCTCCTAATATGGAGTACTGTCAAGGCATAGAAGTGGCGCTCGAAGCCTGCTGATTTGGCGCCCGCAATCGCGCGACAAGCGATGAATGAATTACCGTGCGTAAGAAGGACGGTCTACACTTCGCTGAACTGACAATAAAACGTCCGTCCTGCAAAGTTATCGCGCCGGGTAGGTTTTTCGGCTCTCCAAGCGCACCCGATTCTCGCTCACCGATCGCGGTTCCACTCTGAGGTCCGCAACTTTGTCGGGCGGAATGACGAACGTACTCTTGGCGTAATGATTGGGGTTGAAACGACCTTGCGCCAGGTATCCGGCGGCAAAGGTTCCGGCGATAACCGGATGAAAGAACGCGAGCGGCACCAGGTATTTTTTCGACCGGACAATGGACTCCAACACTCCGTGCACTGGCTTGCTCGCCGGAGTGCCTGGCACCTGCGGGATAAACGAGGCGGTGAACTCAATACCCGGATGGTGATTCGAATATTTCACCAACGATTTGGCGATCTGTTTTGGCGTGGTGATGCCGGCATCTGCAATGAAGTTGCGGTGCATGCTTCCCGGGTAGTAAATACTGAAAAGTTTCTGCGCAAAATCGGAGCAGTTACGGAAGAAGAGATTGAACTGCTCGTGATTTGCACCAGCATTCAATTTCTCGATCAATTCCTCATCCTGAGCTTTGCTGGACTCGATCTGGAAAACATACATCTTGCGGTCGTAGGCTGCGCCAATAAGTTGGATCCAGTCCCCCCTTGGTGTACCACCGTCCGGTGCGTCAGGGATCAGGCTTTCGAGAAAATCTCTCCGGTATTCATCTCTGAGCTGAGCGACCGTTTTGTCGTCGGCGTATGACGGGACCTGATCCAGTCGCGCTACAGCGTAGAGATACGGGACGAGCGGTACTGCGATCCAGTCGTAACCTGCCACGCGGTGATAACGGCTGATCACTACCCCATGCTCACCCGGGAAACAATTACGCAACTTGGTTGGACTTTCCGCGCACACGTCGCTCAAGTACACCGCGGCATGACCAGTCGGATTGAAGGCACCGAATTCTCCGTGCGGCTCTTCCAGAAACAGCGCTATGTCGGCGCGGGCATAAACACCGACGCAAACAAGCAGCCAAAGGAATAGTCCGAACCGCGCACTGATTCGCGCAACTTGGGCCTTCATGACCATATAAACCCAGTATGCAGGCAGCAAGTCTCGGATCGGAATGGGTTATTAGTCTGATATCCCACACCGAGGGAGATGCACTTCCGGACAATCAGGGGTCTGCACTAACGGGAGACGGGTGGTTTCGAACCAGTTTTCAACGGATGATCAGCACTTCTCGCATGTTGTCGCGCGCGAGAAAGAACTTAAGCGAAGCGAAATCTCGAAACAGATTTTCAATGTGCCGATTGTTGAAAACGCGTAACAGCTTGTAATATCCACCGCTTCCCTTTCGCGGGATCGGTTGGACGTCTAGTGTGTCCTCGCCGGCAATGTGATAGCGGGAATAGGGCGAATTAGGACCGGCGTCCTTCGTATGAAAAAAAGCCAAGAGGTGTCCGCCGGGTTTCATTAAAGAGCAAATGCGTTCGATCACCGGCTTCACGAGTGGTTCCGGAAGATAATCTGCAATATCCCAAAACAAAACGGCGTCGAACGACCGCATTTCAAATGCGAGATTATCTTTCAGAAAACGATCAACGTCGTAGGTAGGATTGCCGTCAAAATCCTTTATCTGGAGATCCGGATCGGTCGAGGCGACGATCAGGTCTTCGGTGCAGACCTTCATCCCCTTGCCCGTAAAAAGCGAGATATTCGTGGCTGACGTGGCGCCCAGGTCAAGGATGGAAATATTTTCTTCGCGCGCGAGGTTCCGATGCAGCTCTTTGAGTGCGCTGGAATGCCGCTTCGAACGAGACAGCACTTCGCGGCCACCTTCGGCCGTGGCCTGACCTGTACCGCCGCGCAACCACTTAAACATTGCTTCCCGATCCAAAGTTCCCGGAACTCGTTTGCTGGTCTACAGCTCCGGTGCTTACTGTTTCATTTTGTTACTTCTGCTGCCTGGGACGCCGGAACACTGGCTTGGGCGGGCGACGACTTCACGTCTTTTTGCACGTCGATCGATCCCTTCACATACGCGCCGTCTTCTATCATAATCCGCTGGCTGCTAATGTCGCCCAACACAGCGGCCGAACGGCGCAATTCAACCCGTTGCGCGCTCAAAATGTTTCCGTCGACTTTTCCATGCACGATGACTTCCCGCGCCTTGATGTGCGCGCGGACTCGTCCATTTGGACCGACCGTCAGGCTGTTCCCGTTCAGGACGATACTGCCCTCAACTTCGCCGTCAAGGTATAAGTCCTCGCTACCCGACAACTCTCCCTTGATTACGACCGATTTGCCAATACTGGCTATATCCGACCGCCGATCGACAATCTTCGGTGTTTCCGCCATGGCACCGACCTCCTTGGGGTCTGCGTCCTGCTATAGAAATGATTCGGCTGTGAGGCGCCACCAATGCCGGAGCCGTGTTCCCGGCAGCCTAGTTCTCGAGATCAGAATCCGGCGCGCCTGCCTGCGGTACAAGTTTCCCAAAAACAGTAGGTTACACCGAATATACTGAAGCAACAGGGCATGCGGCAACCCCGCTTTTGCACAGGTAGCTCTGAAGACATAGACCGTGACAGGAACTTACCTACCCACCCATGGAATAATAAGAACACACATGAGCATCAGAACCTATGCTGCAAGTTCCAGCCGACCGCATTCTTCTTCTCGATGAGGATCGTAAACGGCCTGCTTTCAATCGCTTCTGACTGGCTCCAAAATACCGTGTGATACCGACTTTTGGACAGTCTCTTGCAATCCGCGTAGGTCGGCCCGATTGCAGGTCGCGTGGACCAACGAACCGGAACAGGGGAACGCGGTCCGTTCGTCAGCGTGATATTACGGGACTGCCTCCAGTCGGGCCGACCTCGCCGCATTGATCCACTCTCCCTGCCGTAGCAGCCTATCTCTCCCGGGTAGTAGAATGATCTCACTGGAGAGGATCAGGAGCGCTTTCGAGTGAATGCTCCCGCGAGCAACTTTCGAGGTGTCCTGCTCATTCCAACTAGATAGAGATTATCCGGATTTTCATAGAGCAGGGGTGAATTCTGCCTCATACATGTAAGCCGGCCTTACTGATACTGCTAGCCGCAGTTCTGTCTTTGGGAACCAGTTCGGCCTTCGCCGGTCAACAGCCCTCTTCCAATTCCCCAGGGATTTCGGCCAACAACCTCGTTCGCCTCGCTGTTCAGAACGAGTTGAAGCCTGAAAGTAATACCCAGCACTTCACCTATCGCGATCTAAAGCTGAAAGATAACGGTACCCGCGAAACGAAGCAGATGATCTCCACCAGCCAGGGCACGATGCTGGGACGAATCATTGCGATCGACGGCAAACCTCTCGATGCTCAACAGCGGCAGAAGGAAGACCAGCGCTTGCAGCGTTTACTGGACGATCCCAGCCAGCTCGACGCAAAGAAGAAAGAGCAGGCCGAGGACGACGCGCGCGTCCGGAAGATGGTGGGTGCCCTACCAGATGCATTCATCTTTGAATATGCCGGGAGCGAGCAAGGCAAGAGCGGCGAAGTGAAGATTTTAAAATTCCACCCGAATCCGAATTTCGATCCACCTACACGGGAACTTCAGGTTTATGAGGGGATGGAAGGGACAATGAAGATTGCCATCCCCCAGAACCACATTGTCCTACTGGAGGCGAAATTATTCCGGCAAGTGAACTTCGGGTGGGGAATCCTCGGACACTTGAATCCCGGCGGCGAGTTCGTCATCGAGCAATCGGAAATCACCCCGCAGCACTGGGATCTGACGCATATGAAATTGAACTTCACGGGCAAGGCGCTGTTCTTCAAAACGATTAATATCCAGGAAGACGAACGCACCAGCGACTACCAAGAAGTTCCCCCGCTCTCCATCGCGCAGGCGATCCAGAAACTGAAACAGGCCGACACGGAAATCGCCGTGAATGGGAACGCCAACAGCCGCCACTGAATCACCGACGCGGAACGGCCAGGATCACTTCTTTTCTCACCGTAAGCGCCTCAATCAGATCTTCGCGAACCTTAAATCCACGCCCGGCTGTTTCGGGTACTTGAATCGTACCTCGCGGCGAGACTTCGACCGCCGGTTCAATAATGTCGTCCTTCCAATAGCGTTTGGAAGCCGATACGTCGCCCGGGAGCGTGAAGTTGGGCAGCGTGGACAGCGCAATGTTGTGCGAGCGCCCAATTCCGGTTTCGAGCATGCCGCCACACCAGACCGGTATTCCGCGCTGCTGGCAAACATCGTGAACTCTGATTGCTTCGGAAAATCCTGCCACGCGCCCGACCTTGACGTTCACGATGCGGCAGGCACCGACTTCAATAGCGGCCTCGGCATCACGTGAATTATGGATCGCTTCGTCGAGACAGATAGAAGTGTTGAGCTTCTTCTGAAGTCTCGCGTGGAAGAAGAAGTCGTCGTACCAAAGCGGTTGCTCAATCATGAGCAAGCCGAACTGGTCGAACTCGCGAAGGTGATCTATCTCGCTAAGGCGGTAGGCGGAGTTGGCATCGCAACTGAGCACGATGCTCGGCCACCGTTCGCGGATTCGCGCCAGAACGTTCAGGTCCCATCCTGGCTTAACTTTGACCTTGATGCGCTGATAACCTGCGGAGAGTTCGGCCTCAATCTTGTCGAGCAGGTGGTCGACAGTGTCCTGTATGCCAATAGAAACGCCGCATGGGATCTCAGAGCGCGAGCCGCCCAGAAGCCTCCACAACGGTACGGACTTGGCCTGAGCCTCAGCGTCCCAGAGGGCATTCTCAAGCGCCGCCCTCGCCATTCGATGGCCGCGGATGGGACTGAAGCTCCGGACGCAGTCACTCGCACTTTCGAACTGAGCGCCCGCGACTGACGGCGCCAGATAAGTGTTGAGCGCATACCATGCAGTGTCGATCGATTCTTCGCTGTAGAACGGACCTTCCCCGGCGACACACTCGCCCCATGCGGTATTTCCATCCACTTCCAAGCTGACAAGGAGAATACGACGTTCGGTGGTACGTCCGAAGCTCGTCTCGAAGAAATGGACGAGCGGCATGCGAATCTCGCGGAGAGTAATGCTTTCTATCTTCAAGCCGATCCCTGGCGTGCGGAGGAGCTCAATGCTTTGCGTACGACCACGTCTCGTCCCAATGGCCGAGCAGGAAAGCGCCATTGCCGCGCTCGTCCCGCTTGTATCCCAAGATTACCAGCCCTTGATCGAAGGCCAGAAGGAATTTCTCTCGATTACAGATTTGTAGTTCTGCGGCTTTTACACGACCATCCGCGTCCATTTTCCAGGCATAGATCTCAGCGGGAACAGCGATGGTTTCTTCCGTCTTGAATGGTCGCGAATCCTGAGCCGTCAGAACCGACTGCACGCGATCGGAGCGCAGCCACCATTCCGCAACCAGGCGGTCGGTTGGCAATCCTCCCTGGAGCGGACTCGAGAAGCTGCCGTACTGGTTGATGTTGTAGCGCCGCGCGATCGCTCCGAGCTTCACGATGTTCAGATAGGCGTTCTTGATCTCCAACGGATCGAACGTCCATTCGATCAGCTCAATTCCCTTCTCCAGAGCGTCATCGCGCTGTGCGAGTTTGAGCTTCCGGCCGAGACCAAGGTTACGGCAGCTTTCCTTCACTGCAAGCATGTGGGAGTGCAGATAGACGTGCCCGTTGCGACTACCTGGTATCGATAGCGTGTAGCCGACGAGTTCATCGCGACGGAATGCGCCGATTACCTGCCCACCAATCTTCGACGCCACCAGAAAAACTCGCGCAGGCACGATGTCGATGTCATTGAATCCCCAAACTTCCTTCTGCAATCGAACACAGGCCTCGAGTTCTTCGAGCCCGTCACAGTCGCGAATCACGATCTCGGGAGAGACACTCGGAGTCGTTGCGCTCACCGGCGCTCCTCCTGCTTCGAGGCCTGCCAGAGCGTTTCCATCTCCTCCAAATCCGAGTCGCTCAGGTCTTTTCCCCGTTCGCGAAGACGTTCTTCGAGCCACTGAAAGCGGCGGCGAAACTTCGCATTGGTCTTGCGAAGCGCCGACTCGGGGTCGATCGACAGATAGCGCGCAATATTGACCACCACGAAGAAGAGATCTCCGACTTCGTCTTCAAGCTTCTCGCGCAGCGCATCAGGGATCGGCTGCTTGCCGGAACTTGCCACGCCCCGGTTCGGCGGTTGCGGACCCGGCGGAGGAATCTCCGAAAGATTCTCGCGCAACTCGTTTGTCTCTTCCGTGAGCTTTTCGAACAGACCGCCGATCTCTGGCCACTCGAATCCGACCTGTGCGACTTTGGAACTGATCTTCAATGCTTCCATCAAGGCGGGCATATTGCGAGAGATTCCGCTTAGAATCGACTTCGGCGCAGCCTTACCTGCTTCGCCATTGGTGCTCTGCCGGAGTTTTTTCTCTTCCGCCTTGATCGCTTCCCAGTTCTTTACGACTTCCGAAGACGTGTCGGCCTTCACGTCGCCGAAGACATGCGGGTGACGATTAATGAGCTTGGCCGAAAGACGGTCGAGAACGTCATCGATCGAGAAATGGCCTTCCTCCTGCGCCATCTCCGAATAGAACAGTATCTGCAAGAGCAGATCGCCGAGTTCACCCTTGAGTTCATCCCAATCACGATTGTCGATCGCCTCGATGACCTCGTACGTCTCTTCCAGGGTGAATGGCTTGATGGTGTCGAAGGTTTGTTCGCGATCCCATGGGCAGCCGCCAGGAGCGCGCAATCGGGCCATGATGGACACGGCACGTTCAAATCGATCACCGGTGTTCGCCATTACTTTTAATGTAATTCAGCAGGTTACGGATTGCCAGCCGTGATAGCACGGCCGCGCAGAGTTTCGATGGCGAGCCGAGTGTCGTCGACGATCAGGGCCTCTGCTCCTGCTTCAACGATGGATCGCATTTCCTTCGCGCGATCGGCGCCCCACACCAATACAGGAATGCCTCGATCGCGGAAGCTGCCGGTGAGTTCGCGACTGACTAGAGACGAATGCAGCACAATCGACGAAAGCGGTAGAGAGGACGCGGGTGCGATCTGCTTACGATTACCGCAAATCAGCCCGAGAGGCGCATTGACCTCGATTGCGTGAGCTTCATGAAGCACTTCCGGGAGGAACGAAGTAACGATGCAGCCTCGCTTGCACGGATACCGCTGAAGAAGTTCCAGCGTGATGCGCTCCAGTCCTGCAACCTTGAGCTCGATATCGAGAAAAGCGCGATCCGCGAAGCTCTCAAGCACATCTTCTAGCGTCGGCAACTCCGGTAAGCTCCGGCGCTCCGCTCGTGCGATTGCAATCCGCTTGAACTTCGGATCGTGACAGACAAGAGCCTGCCCGTCCGCCGTGAGACGCACGTCAAACTCGAATCCATCGCACCCATGTTGCAGTGCAAGCTGGAATGCCTCGATCGTGTTCTCGGGAGCGTAGGCTTTGGCTCCGCGATGACCCAGCAGCAATGGCCTGGGGTGTTGGGAAAGAAGGTTAGAGCCGCCGTTCGACAGCAACACGAATCAATCCAGGTCGAAGTCGCGAATACGGGGTGTGTCCGGAGTGTCTTTCGCCTTTTTGACCGCCTCCTGGAATTTCTTTTCCAGCAGATCGGACCTGTTCTTCTCCGCCTCGACCGATTGTCGGAAGATCGAGTCTCGCCGCGTATCCTGTTCCTTCATCGCCCGGGCTGCTGCCTCGAGATCGTTGAACATCTTAGGAACCACGGCTGCCGTATGACCAATCACCGCCCGTGTCTCGGGATCAATCTTCAGCAGCGCATTGCAGCAAGGGCACGTTACTTCGAAAGGCTGGCTATTCTTCGCCATGGGCAGATTCTACTCGAAAGCGGCTGGCCCTGTTTGTGCGATATGATGTGTTGACTGTTACACATAGCTATGTGTACAATTTACCTATATGCCTACGAACTTGGCGATTGATGACCACCTACTACAAGAGGCGCAGAAGCTCGGCCGTCACCGCACGAAGCGAGAGACTGTCAATGCTGCGTTGGATGAATACATTCAGCGCCGCAAGCAACAGGAACTGCTCTCCTTGTTCGGCAAAATCGACTATGACGAGAACTATGATTACAAACGCGAGCGCAGGAGAAAACGAGCTTGAACGTTCTCGTCGATACCTCCGTTTGGTCTCTCGCATTGCGCAGAAAACCGGAAGATCTCGGTTCTTCAGAGAAAGCAATTGTTACCGAATTACGGGAGTTGATCCAAGAAGGGCGCGCCCGAATCTTCGGTTTAGTTCGACAAGAACTTCTGTCCGGAATAAAAACCGGTGAGCAGTTTGACAAGCTAAAGAATGTTCTCAGGTCCTTCCCAGACGAACCAACTCAGACTGCGGATCACGAAGCAGCCGCGAAGGCCAGTAACGCTTGCCGGATCAAGGGAGTAGCTGTTTCCGTTGTCGATATCCTCATCTGCGCGTTAGCGTCTGGCCGAGATTGGGCGGTCTTTACTACGGATCCGGATTTTCGCAACTACGCTGGGATAACCCCCGTCCGGCTCCACGCGCCTAGGAAATAGACAGCCCTCACGCGCTCGTTTCCATTGTCTCCGACAGCTCACTCCACTCCGCTACCCGTGATTCCAGGTCCCTTCTGTGCCCGGCCAGAGCTTGGGTTACTCGCATCGTCTCCTCGGCACTCACGAAATCCCCCAGCGCCGTTTCGCACTCCGAGATGCTCTGCTCCAGTCGCTGGATCTCGCTCTCCAGCGTCTGACACCGCTCCTGCATCTGCCGGAGCTTGATCGGATTGATCCGCTTCTGCTTGGCTTCCGGAGGAGCCACGGTCCCAGCCTGCGCTCCGTCTTTGTGATTCCCATTTTTTGGGACCGTCGCGGCGAACTGCTGTTGCAGGCTGGCGTCGAGCGCCGCCTGGCCTCCCTGCTTGCGCCATAAATAGTCTTCGTAATTGCCCGGATAGACGTTCACGTTTCCATCCGCAATCTCGAAGATCCGCGTCGCCAGCTTGTCGATGAAGTAGCGGTCGTGCGACACAAACACTACTGTGCCCGTGTAGTCCTGCAGCGCCTGCAGCAGCACGTCCTTCGCGCGGATATCCAAATGGTTCGTGGGCTCGTCTAGCAGCAGGAAGTTCGAAGGCTGTTGCAGCATCCTAGCCAGCGCATAACGATTGCGCTCGCCACCGGAGAGCACGCCAATCCGCTTGTATGCGTCGTCACCTGAGAACAGGAAGCACCCCAGCAGACTCCGCAGCTCGGTCTGCGTCGCCGTCGGAGCCAGTCGCTCCAGATCGTCTAACACGCGGCAGTCGGGATTCAGTTCTTTATATTGATCCTGCGCGAAGTAATCCGCCTCGGCATTGTGTCCTAGTCGATACTCACCCGAAGTCGGCTTCTCTTCCCCGGCCAGCAACTTGATCAGTGTCGA
>Ga0207103_10310_pt2 | contig 12374 bp, 15 predicted proteins | sample Alteio_BWMinHeat_81_FD_153546 | JGI IMG/M metagenome (GOLD analysis project Ga0207103, IMG submission 153546) | Enriched cells from forest soil in Barre Woods Harvard Forest LTER site, Petersham, Massachusetts, United States -... | ecosystem: Environmental > Terrestrial > Soil > Temperate forest >...
TAAGCCGCGAAAAGAAAAGGCTTACATCGCCACGCTTTTTGGAAAAATATAAGCAGATTTTAAAGCCCGGCGGTTATATCAACCTAAAAACGGACAACGATGGATTGCATGCCTACACAGCCGAAAAAATTGCTGAAACGGGCATGATATTGCACGTAAAGACGGAAGACTTGTATAATTCGGAATTTGCCGATGAAGTGCTTTCTATCAAAACCTACTACGAAAAAAAATATTTGCAGCACGACAAAAACATTAACTATCTTAAGTTCTCATTTGAGTAATGAAGCCTCACCCAACCCTCTCCAAAGGACAGGGCTTTTAATGACGATTTTCTTCCTCCCTCTCCTTTGGAGAGGGCCGGGGTGAGGCGAGACGGAGATTAAAAACGATGCGTATGGCAGACGATAATTTTTTCGACCGGGTTTATGAAGTGGCGCGGCTGATCCCTCCCGGCAGGGTAACTTCGTATGGGGCCATTGCCAATTACCTCGGCACAAAAGGTTCGTCGCGGATGGTGGGTTATGCCATGCAGGCCTGTGGAAAGGCTATACCGCCGGTTCCGGCACACAGGGTAGTGAACAGGCAAGGCCTGCTGACGGCAAAGTTTCATTTTGGCGGCGACCGCATGCAACAGATGCTGGAAAGTGAAGGCGTTAAAGTAACAGACGACCAAGTGCAGGATTTTAAAACCTTGTTTTGGGACCCGTCGGTCGAGTTGGCGCTATGAGTTAGACCAACGGTGAAAAATGCCCCTGTAATCGGTCACCAGCCAGGTGAGTAATATAACCGTACCGAAAATGACATAATAAAGCTTGCTGCCTTCGGCATTGTCCCTAAACAGGGTATACGCAATGACGATAAGAACGACCCCAACTAACAGTTCGATGGAAGCATGCAGGGTAACCGGAATTATCCTTAAAATGCCCAAAGGGTAATTGGTTAAAATGGTCAACAGTAAATGAACTGCCCCTAAAGCGTAGGTGAATATGGCTACGGTGCCGGTAAAACCAAACAAAGTTGGCGAAATGAACAGGAAAACAACCACCAGGTAATCGATCAGTCCGTGAATTTTAGGAGAAATAAATTTCATGTGTTGCTGTTAAACGTAATTTATCGGTTTAAATATAAAAAATAATTCGTGCTAATCAAGCATTTGCAATAATTCGATCTTGTTGCCAAATGGGTCGATAAAAGCAAAACGCGTGCGGCCGGGAATGTATGGCTCCTCTACAATTCTTACTTTATCCTGCAAAAGCGAGCGTGCCGAGGCCACGTCGGTTATCTCAAATGCGGGATGACGACGCGTAATGATCTCCGGCTCGATGCCCAGGTGCAGTTCGATATCGGCCACCTTATACCACAAACCGCCGTTGGGCATCAGGGAGGCCGGCTTGGGTATTTCCTTTAAGCCGAGAATATCGGTATAAAACGCCCTGGCCTCATCTTCCTTTCCTTTAGGGATGGAGATCTGTACGTGGTCGATCCTTTTAAAGTCTATCATCTTAAAATCTAAGCATGTTTATTCGTCCTCCGCGAAAGTTAATACATAGTTGTTATTGTCGAGTATTGAAAACTCCGTTGGACCATAAAATGCTTTTTCAAGGCCTTTCAGAATGGTCACTTTATCTTTCACATCGTCAAAAAACGTGCGGATGCCTTTAATATTGATATAAAAGAGTAAAGAGCCGCCGTTGCTCCGGCTGATCTGCGGCAGTTCTTCTCCTAAACTCGCGAATGTTTGAAACATGAAGGTAACTGCGCCATTGGTCATCATCGCCCAAACGAAATCGTCGCCAGCCTCGGGTACCGTCATCGCCAGCTTAAAGCCTATCGACTGGTAGAAGGTGATCGTTTCCTGCATGTTTTTAACGAAAATATTGGGCGATAAGCTTTCCATAAGGATTTTGTTTTTTGAAGGATAAAAATAATGTTTTTTTATTTCGGACGTCGGATGTTCGATTTTTCGCCATTGAGTATATTTATTGGTACTCAAGCGGGCTTCGCCGTTTCGGATTTATTTAATAAATTTCCCTAATCCAAATTTAACCTCAAATGCTTGAAGAGTTTCTTTTATTGCTCGAATCTGAAAAAGAAATGGTTATGGATGTCCTAAAACCACATCTACATGAAAAGGTCTTTAAACACCTGTTAGGAGGTTTTTTTGACGAAACACAAAAGCGTTTTATAGCGTTCGCCTTCATGCCAATAAAAAAATCAATGTTTTATGAATATGATTACCTTTTTGGACTTTCCAACAGCGGACATTCCGCCATTTATTTTTCACCAGAAACAGAAGAGAAAACAAGAAAATATTTAGATCAAGGCACTTTTCAGCATAAATCAGTTGAGGAACTTATTTTAGAGGGCATATATAAGAGTCTTTCAGTTACCTATATAGGAGAATTCGATTTTGGTGAGTGGAATATTCTTACAAGTTGTTGTTTTTCTGATAACAAGGACAAAAACAAAATACTTCAGAGCAAAGTTAGTCGGGCGAAAAGCGCCATAAAAGATCACTTTTTTAACAACGGTACTTTCCAGGAGACCTCGGAAAATTATGTAGAATTAATAAGTTATGTGCATACAAGAGATAAGACTTTACCTGTTATACTACCTGTGGAATTAAAACCGTTTATCGGTCATTCTAACTTAGTAGCGATGGTTAGGACGGAAAATAAATCTAAAATAAATCTCTCGTTTCAGGATTATATAAAAAAAGCGGTTTATAACCCATTAATTATCAATCTCAAAACCAACTATCCGACAAAGTACCAGACTACCTGGGGACTCTATGGTGACGATTGTAATTTTTTAACCCCTTCACACAGACAATTTTGTTTAATGATTTTTATTGCGACAGATAACCGTAAAAAAAAATCGTTGCAGTTTTACCTTTACAATTTAAAAGAAGATAAATTATATAACTGGACATACTTTGAATTACATCCTTATAAAGAAATACCAGATTTTGAGTTAATTGTGCAGCTTTTTTCACCGATATCGCAATTAAATGATATCAACTATTTGATTGAACCGAAATCTAATTTTGATGATAATGATTTCTGGAACAATTTCGTGTTTAAAAAAACCAACGGTGAATACGTGTATTTAACCGAGGTAAAATTCACGTGATCATTAAACTCCTTGAAAATGCAAATGATAGAAGAATTTGAATCCTATCGTACCAAAATGAACGACAGGATAATGGAAACCGCCAATACCAACATCAAACGGTTTTTTGCTTTGGATACCACAACCTATGCCGATGGCGCGCTGGACGTGAAAACCAAAGAAATGCTCGGCCTGGTAGCGTCGATGGTGTTGCGTTGTGATGATTGCATTAAATACCACTTGGGCAAATGCCACGAAGCGGGCGTAAACCACAACGAAATGAACGAAGTGTTTATGATCGCCAATTTGGTTGGGGGATCGATTGTTATTCCACATTATAGGCGGGCCGTTGAATATTGGGATGAGTTGAATGCGGTTGGCAGTTAAATTTGGCAGTTTGCAGCTATTAATTTTAATTTAGCATTTTACGATTGACTATGCCAACTGCAAACTCTGAACTGCAAACCGAAAACCTAAAACGCTGTGCCTGGGCCGGCAATGACCCGCTTTACTTGGATTATCACGACAACGAGTGGGGTAAACCAATCCATGACGATAAGAAACTTTTTGAATTCATGGTGCTGGAATCGGCACAAGCTGGGCTAAGTTGGATAACGATTTTGCGCAGGCGCGAAGGTTACCGGAAAGCGTTTGCGGATTTTGATGTAGAAAAGGTCGCGGCATTTACCGATGAGGATGTGGAACGGCTGATGCAGAACACGGCCATTATCCGCAACCGCGGCAAAATTACTTCCGCCATCAGCAATGCGAAGCTGTTTATCGAAATACAAAAGGAGTTTGGCTCGTTTGACAAATACCTTTACAGTTTTATGCCGGAAGGGAAGTCAATAAATAACTTTAACGGGAAAATCCCCGCGAGTACGCCAATATCCGACGCGATTAGCAAGGATATGAAAAAACGTGGCTTTAAATTCTTCGGCACCACTATTTGTTATGCCCACATGCAGGCCACCGGGATGGTGAACGACCATATACCGGACTGTGCCTTTAAATAACACGAATTTCACGAACTGATTCGAATTTCACGAATTGCCATGAGTGCTAATTATTACAAATCGAAGCTTTCTTTTGTGATAATTCGATATAATTCGTGTAATTCGTGAAATCTTTAAAATTATGAAGAAGCTCTTTCTCCTTGATGGCATGGCCCTGATTTACCGGGCGCATTTTGCCCTGAGTAAAACGCCGCGCTTTACGTCGGGCGGGTTGAATACCTCGGCGGTGCTGGGGTTTACCAACACACTGCTGGAGGTGATCCGCAAAGAAAACCCCACCCATATGGCGGTGGTATTTGATACCGAAGCGCCGACGGAACGTCACATAGAATTTGCCGACTACAAGGCTCAGCGTGAATCCATGCCGGAAGACCTGTCGACAGCCATTCCTTATATCTTTAAAGTAATACTTGGTTTTAATATACCGGTAATTACTTCGGATGGTTACGAAGCAGATGATATCATCGGCACGCTGGCTAAAAAGGCAGAAGCGAAAGGTTATCATGTGTTTTGTATGACGCCGGACAAGGATTTTGCGCAGCTGGTATCCGACAAAATATTCATTTACAAACCCGCCCGGCTGGGTAATGAGATGGAAATTTTGGGTGTGAAAGAAGTGCTGGAAAAATGGGAAGTGGAGCGCGTGGAACAGGTAATAGACATATTGGGTTTGTGGGGAGACGCAGTGGATAACATCCCCGGCATCCCGGGTATCGGCGAGAAGACGGCTAAATCGCTTATTAAACAGTATGGCTCGGTAGAAGGGATAATTGAACATGCTGATGAATTAAAAGGCAAATTGCAGGAAAATGTACGGCAATATGCCGAGCAGGGCCTGCTCTCTAAAAGGCTGGCTACCATTAACCTGAACACGCCGGTTGAGCTGGATGAAGCCGGGCTTGAAATGGGTGCCCCAAGCAAAGATCTGCTGGAGCCTTTATTCGCCGAGCTGGAGTTCCGCACCCTGGGAAAACGTGTGTTCGGGGATGATTTCAGCATCACGGAAACACGGTCGGTTGGCGTTCAAACCGATCTGTTTGGCGCGCCGGTTGCCACAGGCCGCACCACGATGACCGTTGAAGTGCAGGATATAGCGGAGCCTGAATTTACAACTGCAGGAAAGAATATCAATAATGTTGACCATCAATATTACCTGGCGGATACGCTCGAAAAACGGAAAGAGCTTATCGATACCCTCTCCAAACAAAAAAGCTTTTGCTTCGATACTGAAACCACGGGAACCGATGCTAATGATTGTGAGCTGGTAGGCCTATCCTTCGCAATAAAGCCCGGTGAGGCCTGGTACGTGCCTGTGCCTGACGACCAGCAGCAAGCAAAAGATATTGCCGCTGAATTTAAAGGCGTATTGGAAAACCCAGCCATCAGCAAAATAGGTCAGAACATTAAGTATGATATCCTGGTACTGAAATGGTACGGAGTGCAGATGGAGGGCGTATTGTTTGATACCATGATGGCCCACTATGTGATCGACCCTGATACCCGGCATAATATGGACGTGTTGTCTGAGAATTATTTGGGCTATAAACCTGTTTCCATCACCGAGTTAATTGGCCCTAAAGGAAAAGGCCAGGGCAGCATGCGTGATGTGGAAATTGAGAAGATAAAAGAATATGCCGCGGAAGATGCAGACATTACCCTGCAGCTGAAAACCATTTTTGAACCGAAACTAAAAGAGGTTGAGGCCGAAAAGCTGATCCATGAGATTGAAAATCCGCTGATCTATGTGCTGGCAGATATGGAGTTTGAAGGTGTGAAGATTGACCACAAAACACTTGGGGAGTTTTCGAAAGAGCTGGAAAGGGACATCGTTAAATACGAGAAAATGGTTTACGAGAAAGCAGGTGTCCGCTTCAATATCGCCTCGCCAAAACAGCTCGGCGAGGTGCTTTTTGAAAAGCTGATGCTTGATCCAAAGGCAAAAAAAACCAAGACAGGGCAGTACCAAACGGGCGAGGACGTGCTGATGTCGTTAGCAGCAAAAAGCGATATTGTAAGGGATATTCTGGATTTCCGCCAGCTGCAAAAGCTGAAATCAACCTATGTGGATGCCCTGCCGACGATGGTAAACCGAAAAACCGGCCGGGTGCATACCTCCTACAACCAGGCAGTGGCAGCTACCGGCCGGTTAAGCTCGGTTAATCCCAACCTGCAAAATATCCCAATTCGTACCGAACGCGGGCGGGAAGTGAGGAAAGCGTTTATCCCGCGTGATGAGGGCCATACCATTGTTTCGGCGGATTATTCACAAATAGAATTGCGCATTATTGCCGAGATCAGCAAGGACCCGAATATGACGGAAGCCTTTGTAAAAAATCTCGACATCCACACAGCAACGGCCGCCAATGTATACGGTGTGGCCCTGGACCAGGTGAGCAGCGACCAGCGCCGCAATGCCAAGGCGGTGAATTTCGGCATCATTTATGGGCAGTCGGCATTTGGCTTATCCCAAAGCCTGGGTATACCCCGCAAGGAAGCCGCCGAGATCATCGACAACTATTTTGCGCAATACCCCGGCATCAAACAATATATGGCCGATACCATGAACTTTGCCCGCGAAAATGGTTTTGTTTGCACGCTGATGGGCCGCCGCAGATATTTGCGCGATATTAATTCGGCCAATGCCACCGTACGCGGTTTTGCTGAACGAAATGCCATTAACGCGCCAATACAAGGCTCTGCGGCCGATATGATCAAGATCGCCATGATCAAAATCCATAAAGAATTTAAAGCCCATAACCTGGATGCCCGCATGACCATGCAAGTGCATGATGAGTTGGTGTTTGACGTGCCGCATAACGAAGTGGAAATTGTGAAGCCGATCATCGTGGAGAATATGAAGAATGCCATTAAAACAACAGTGCCGATTTTGGTGGAGATTGGCAGCGGCGTGAATTGGCTGGAGGCGCATTAGTGTTTGGGATTACACCGATTTTTTAAGTGATTTCGCCGATTGGAGTGGGTTGATACCTAAGCTGATCATCCACGGAGTATATGAGCAAACATATGAAGAGACATATATTCTGAAATCTGCGTTATTATCCTGCAACATCGCATTTTAATTACCCTTCCCTTCTGCCAATTATCATTTCAATAATATCTATTCATAAAATAGCCGTTTTTATGAATATTTCTTAACGAAAGCCCTTTCTGGCTTTCATTATGTAAATGAACCCCCGCTGGCACTGAACAATTAATAAAAATTATTTTTTCAAACATATTATCCATAAGCATTTGTTTATTTGAGTAATTCTTTTGCTTAAATTGAGCCAATTATAAACCCTATGAGAATTTTTCACCTGAGCGCCGAATGTTATCCTGTTGCTAAAGTTGGCGGTCTTGCCGATGTGGTGGGGGCATTGCCCAAATACCAGGTTTTGGCCGGGCTGCAGGCCGCTGTTGTGATGCCTTATTATAACCGCAAATTTGTGCAGGAAAATGAGTTTGACACCGTTTTCAGGGCATCGACGTTATTGGGCACACGCCGCTTATATTTCGAGATACTAAAGGAAAAAACGGACAAGCTTGGCTTTGAATTGTACCTGGTGAGGATCCCCGGTCTGATAGACCGGGTGGAAGTTTACCAATACCCGGATGAAACCGACCAGTTCATCGCCTTCCAGATCGCTTTTTTAGATTGGATCAGTTATTCGCAGCAATCGCCCGATATTATTCATTGCCACGACCATCATTCGGGCCTGGTGCCGTTTTTGTTGCAGCACTCCCGGCTTTATACCCGGCTGGCCAATACGCCAACCGTGCTCACTATACATAACGGGCAATACCATGGCGCTTTCAGTTGGGATAAATTATCCTATTTGCCGGAGATCGATTTGTCAAAAACCGGGCTTTTAGCCTGGGGCGATTCCATCAATCCCCTGGCGGCAGCGGTGAAATGCTGCTGGCGCTATACTACCGTTTCGCCTACCTATCTGCATGAGCTCTCCGTCAGTTCGAACGGGCTGGAGTTTTTGTTTCATTTGGAAGGCGGCAAAGGGCAGGGCATCATCAATGGTATCGACACCGATGTTTGGGACCCTAAAAAGGATCCGATGATTCCCAACAAATTTTCTATCAAACAAATAACCGCCGGAAAGCAGGCCAATAAAGCAGCGCTTTGCGAACGCTTCGGCCTGGCGCCTGAGCGACCGCTGATTTCTTTCATCGGCCGGCTGGTAGGCGAAAAAGGCGCCGACTTGTTAGCAGCCGCAATGGAGGAAAGTTTTAATGAATATCCCAACGGCTTCAATTTCCTGCTTTTAGGAGCCGGTGAAAAGGACGTGGAACGGGAGTTGGTTGAACTGAAAGACTTTTACCGCGAACAGTGCAATGTTTTTATCGGGTATGACGAAGCGCTGGCCCACCTGGTGTATGCCGGGTCGGACTTTTTGCTGATGCCTTCGCGGGTTGAGCCCTGCGGCCTTAACCAGTTGTACGCCCTGCGCTATGGCACCTGCCCCATTGTGCGGCGTACCGGCGGTTTACGCGATACAGTGATTGATTTTGGCGACGAAGGCGGCTACGGCATCTGTTTTAACCAGGCAAGCGTTGAGGACATTTGCCACTCGGTAAGCAGGGCCATAAAACTTTATGCCAACCAGCAGCATTTGCAGCACTTACAAAAATTAATGATGGCGCTCGACTTTTCATGGGATCGGTCGGCGAAGGAATATATAACTCTTTATGAAAGCTTAACTCAAACAACATGACCTCGAAAGTAATTTGCATCGTACTTGGCGGCGGCCAGGGCAGCCGGTTATCTCCGCTAACCGCAACACGTTCAAAACCGGCAGTACCAATTGCCGGTAAATACCGCCTGGTTGATATACCTATTTCCAACTGCCTGCACTCGGGTATTCACCGCATCTATGTGCTCACGCAATTTAACTCGGCATCGTTAAACAAGCATATCAAAAACACCTATCATTTCAGCAACTTCAGCGAGGCTTTTGTGGACATTTTGGCGGCTGAACAAACGCCCTCAAATGTATCCTGGTTCCAGGGAACGGCTGATGCGGTAAGGCAAAGCTTTAAGCACCTTGAGGTGCATGAGTTTGACTACGTGCTTATCCTATCAGGCGACCAGCTTTACCAGATGGATTTTGCGGATATGATCGAAAAGCACATCGAGGTTGACGCCGATATATCTATCGCAACCATACCGGTACACGTTAACGACGTACCCGGATTTGGCATCATGAAAACAAACGAAGAAAACTGGATCACCTCGTTTATCGAAAAACCGAAAAGCGGTTTTGAGAACTGGGTATCCGAAGTGAGCCCGCAAATGAAGGCTGAAGGCCGCCATTACCTGGCCTCGATGGGTATCTATTTGTTCAACAAAAAAATGCTTTTTGACCTTTTGGAGGGGAATGATAAAACTGACTTCGGCAAAGAGATCATTCCGCAGTCGATCACCTACCACAAGGTACTGAGCTATCAATACGAAGGCTATTGGACCGATATTGGTACTATTCCTTCGTTTTTCGAGGCAAACCTGGGCCTTACTGACGATATTCCACAATTTAATTTGTTCGACGCAAACCCCATCTATACCCGCGCGCGCATGCTGCCACCTTCAAAAATGTCGGGCACACACGTCGATAAAGCGATCATTGCGGAGGGATGCATTATCAATGCAAGCCACATCACCAGGTCGATTATCGGCATACGTTCCAGGATAGGATTCGGCACCGTAATTGAAAATTGTTATGTAATGGGCAATGATAATTACGAAACGCTGAACCAGATCGAGGAATCGCATTTGAGCCATTCACCGTTTATGGGCATTGGCGATAATTGCCACATCAAAAATGCTATTATCGATAAAAATAGCCGCATTGGCGATGACGTGAAGATCAATATCGGCGAAACGCTGCCCAATGGCGATTATGACACTTATACCGTGCAGGACGGGATAGTAATTGTAAAAAAACGCGCTGTCATCCCGAACGGAACCGTGATTTGATACGATTAGTGCGACAAACTTTTTTTGAAAGGCTTGGTTTATTAATAAATTAAAACTTTCAAACTATGAAAAAAGCACTCTGCATGATCGCTTTAGCAGCGATCAGTTTTGGGACATTTGCAGCAACCACTCCCGTTAAATCGGTAACAGATACCACAAAGAGTAAAACCAAAATGGCCCACGGCAAGCTGAAACAAAAAACCAAATCGCCACACATGAAAGTTAAGACCAAAATAAAAGATACCACAAAAAAGGCATAGCGAAGCCTTTCAAAAACCGTCAAAATAAAGATGCCCTGGCGACACGCCGGGGCATTTTTTTGTGTCACCGGGTCGCCCCTGGCGTGATTTATCCTCGGGCTGAACTTTCTAAGGGCATTTAACAGCCTGTATAACAAAACCTTGCCAACAAATCAAAAATTATTCGTAAGTTATAAAAACAATCGATATGCGAAATAGTTGTTCTGTAACGTTATTTTAGTTAATCAGTAGTTAATCAACATTAGTTAAATCAAATTCAAAAAAAATGAAAAGACTATTTTGTATGATTGCTTTAGCAGCGATCTCATTCGGAAGCGTTTACGCGCACAGCAATGTCACCACGGTTAAATCTTCGATGCAGATGGATACCACTAAAAAGAAGAAAGCCAAAAAAGATTCCACCAAAAAGAAAAAAGACACCACCCAGGTGAAAAAAGTTTTCAGGTAATAGCAATGCCCCGGCGATACCGGGGCATTTTTTGTATTCTAAAGCGCTAAGCTCGCGCCGATCTCCAGCAATGTCAAATCGATCCCTGCCTTTTCAAATTTTTGTTTTACCCCGGCTTTATCGATCACGATAACAGGGAAAGTATCGTAATGCATTCCGATCACGTTTTTACAGTTGATAAAGCCGCATGCCTTGATGGCATCATCGGCGCCCATGGTGTAGTTGTCGCCGATGGGTAATATGGCCAGGTCCAGGTTTTCGTCGGCCAGCAGTTTCATGTCGAGGGTAAGGGCGGTATCTCCGGCAAAATAAATTTTCTTTCCTTCGGCATAGATCACAAAGCCGGCAGGATTACCTCCGTAAGCGCCGTCAGGCATCGAGCTTGAGTGCAGTGCGTAAACCATCTTCACCCTGCCAAAATCGAAGTTAAAGCCACCGCCAAAGTTCATGGCGTGTACGTTGGTAATGCCTTTATTGCCCAGCCAGCCGGCAATGTCGGCAATACAAATCACTTTTGCGCCGCTGCTCTTCTGTATAGGTTCCAGGTCGGCCATGTGGTCGGCGTGACCATGCGAAAGCAGGATATAATCCGGCTTCAGGCTATTCACGTCGATGGCTTTTGCCAGCTGGTTGTGGGAGATAAAGGGGTCGAATAAGAGTTTTTTGCCGCCTGTTTCTATTTCGAACGAGGCATGGCCATAAAAGGTGATTTTCATAGGAATTGAGTTTTTTGGTTTTAAATATCGAATAATGAACGCTGGATATCGAATATCGATTGGTCAGAGTTCAGCGTTCGAAATTCGTTATTCGATATTCAATATTCAAAAAAAATGCGTTATCGGGCTGTAAAGATTTTAAAACAATCCGCCCAGGTTGCCGAACATTGCTTTGGCCGAGGCGGCCATTTCTGCCTGGCTCACGTTTTCAGCCGCATCCATGGCTTTATTAATGGCTATTACCAGCAATTCTTCCAGCTGCTCTTTGTCGCTTTCCTTAAAAAGATCGTCATCAATAACAACCGACTGAATTGCCTTATTGGCTGTAGCGGTAACGGTAATTTTGCCGCCCTCGGCGTTGCCCGTAACGATTATGGCGTCGAGCCTCTTTTTTATCTCGCCAGCCTGCTGCTGGGCCTGCATGAGTTTGTCGAACATGGGTGTAATGTGCGGATGTGCAAATATGCAGATGTGCAGATGATTTTAATGCACATCTGCGTGTTTTTATTAGCGAAACAATTTCGCCGCTTTATTGATTTTCAAATCAACAAATTTTCAAATCCTTTCATTCGCACATCCACTCATCTGCACATCCCCGCATCTGCACATCCGCACATCAATCATCAATCATCACTCGTGTCCCCGTTCCCTTTATAGGCGCTTTTGCGCACAATGGGCATGCCGGTTGCCTTAAACAGGTCGTCAAGCTTTAAAAGGCTACCATTGGCCAGATTTGTTAAAAGTACAATGGTAATATCGTCCTTCATATCCCGTAAAAAGATATGGCGGAAACCATGCCACCAGCCGGTATGGTAGATCACCTGCTCCCCCGGCGCC
>Ga0207103_10314_pt1 | contig 12313 bp, 8 predicted proteins | sample Alteio_BWMinHeat_81_FD_153546 | JGI IMG/M metagenome (GOLD analysis project Ga0207103, IMG submission 153546) | Enriched cells from forest soil in Barre Woods Harvard Forest LTER site, Petersham, Massachusetts, United States -... | ecosystem: Environmental > Terrestrial > Soil > Temperate forest >...
TCAGCCAAAGATGGGACCAATCCCGGCAGGTGACCATGTCTCCCCACCACTGGTGAGCCAATTCGTGGGAGATGATGGAGTCGGAGTTGCGGTCCAAAAGCGTACGCTCGTCGAGCAAGATTCGATCGCCCATGGTCGTGGCGCTGGTGTTTTCCATGCCGCCGCCAAATTGGTAGCACATCACTTGAGCGTACTTATCCCACGGATAGCGAACGCCGAACTGCTTGCTGAAATAGGTCAGCATGTCGCGGGTGCGGGCGAAGGTCGGCTGCACCTCCGGTTTGCGGCCGGGGGCCACATAATAAAGCACCGGAATGCCTTCCCATTCCTCTTGGACCACGTCGAATTTGCCGACCACCAGGGTGACCAAATAAGAAGGATGCGGTTTGTCCTGCCGCCAATCAAAGGTCACGGTCTTGGCGGCAGTGTTTTCCTTGCGAGAGAGGAGCTTGCCGTTGGAGACAACCTCATTGCCCTCGGGCACGGTGGCAATGATTTCAGTAGTTTGACGCTGATCCGGCTCGTCGTAGCAGGGTATCCAGTAACGGTTGCTGGTCGGCTCACCCTGGCTCCAAACCAGCAAGGGCACATCGGGTTCATCTTTGCTGGGAGCGAAGAAGTGCAGGCCGTCTTTGGGATTCTGCACGCGATAAGTGATATGGACGACTCCTTCCTGGCCCACGGCCCAGCGCGAACCGAGATCAATTCCGAGCTTGTTGCCGTCGTAAGTAAACTTGGCGGGGCCGGCAGTTTCGCTGCCCTTGGCCAGCGTGACCTGCTTGACCTCAAAACCGACGGCGTCGAGATTGATGGATTGGGTCGGCTTGATGTCGCGGATTTGCAGGGTGGCTTCGCCTTCGACTTTCTTGGCTTCCAGATCGACCTTCAGATCGAGCTTGATGTCGCGAATGTCGAAGGGCCGATCGCCGGCGGTACGTAAAGGCTCAGGAGCAGCCGGAGCTGTGGTGGCGGCACCAGCAGGCGAGCCGGGAGCGTTAGCGACCGGAGCACCGGCGGCGGCCGGAGGTTGACCCGGCGCGGCCGGCGGCGGCTGACGGAGCCCGCCCCGCCGCTGACCAAAGGCCGTTCCGTCAGCGAATGTTAAGCAAATAACACAAACCGCCACGACTTGCCACCTACCGATGCGTCGCATGAGTTGAGGTCTCCTTGATGATTTCTCTAAATCGCTGGGATGAGTCAGGGTGCTGCAAGGGCAAAGTATATCAGAAGAGATGGAATGAGGCGAGAAAGGCGGCGCGCATAAGGGCCGCGCACGGAGTGAGGCTTTGCGAACGGAGTAAGCGCCGGCAATGAAGATTGATTCGCTTACTGCGCTCGAAGACTCGCTCCGTGCGCGGCTCTAACGATCGACCGCTTGCCGCAATGCACCACTCCCACTAAACCTTTTGCACAAATCGGACTAAAATTCACCCGTAAGCACCGATTACAGACCCCTACAAGTCGGAGTCCGACGATGATTCACCGATTCATATCCAGCGCGGTGTTGGTGGCGTTGTTTTGCGCATCCGGTTTCGCTGCCGATCTGGCAAACGTCAATCGGACAATTGCCAAGGAGCCGGCCTACAAGTCCAAGCCGAAATATTGCCTTCTGGTTTTTGGGCTGGAGGCGAGGACCAAGGTCTGGGTCGTGCAAGACGGTGACACTTTGTACCTCGACCGCAACGGTAACGGTGATCTGACGGAAGCGGATAAGAAAGTTGCCGCGGAGAAGCAGGAAGGTGCTGAGGAGGACCAGTATACCTTCAAGGTCGGCGACATTCGCGACGGTATGCTGGTTCACAAAGGGCTAACTGTCGGCGTCATGAAAATCGATCACATGGCCGATCTGGACGAACAAGTGAAGGCGTTCCTGGCCAAGAATCCCAAAGGCCGGGGTTACCTGGTCATGGTCGAAATGGAGATGCCGGGCTGGAAGGGAACAGGCGTGGGCGGCCGGGTCCAACAACAGACCTTTGCTGACGACGTAAAAGGAATCCTCCAATTCGCCGACAAAGCTCAGGACGCGCCGATCATCCATTTCGGCGGCCCCTGGCAGGTGACGCTTTTCGGCGCGCACCAGCTGACCATCGGCCGGGAGACGGATGTCGTGCTGGGCGTGGGCACGCCGGGTGTCGGGCCTGGGAGCACGACCTATGTCAATTATGATGGCGTCATTCCCGACACGGTCTATCCGACGCTTGAAGTCACTTATCCGCCCCAAAAGCCTGGGGAACCGCCGGTTCAAGAGCGCTACGAGCTGAAAAAGCGGTGCTGAGGGTGCAACCTGGACGGCCCGGTTCGGGCCCCGGAGACTGCCGGCATCGGTAAGGCGAAAATCACCATCGCCTTTGACGCCTGGAAAGCAGGCCACGTCGCTCCATCGTCTCACGAAGTTCGGGTCATCGCCCCCAAGTTCACTGTCAAGCTGGAGCCGGTGTCGGCGCGGCTGAAAGGCGAGCTGGTCCATCCGAACAGGACTGGCATCATTTCACAGATCCACTATTCGCCGGACGGCAAGCGGATCATTGCGGGCGACTATCCTGGAGGTGTCGTTGTAGTTTGGGACGTGGCCACCGGCAAGCAACTAACGGCCATTGAAACCGGATATGGGTACCGCGGGAGTGCGCAGTATTTCTTCCTCTCTCCGGATTGGCAAACGCTTTACGTATCGCGGCAAAAACGCAAGGTCGAACGGCTGGAAAAGGAAGGCAAGCGCCTCATGCACTGGACTTTTGAGGGCGACGTTCGCGCCTGGAACCTGGCCACCGGCCAGATTGCAAAGACCTTCAAGCATGAGCCGCCGCGCGGCATGCGCGCCATGCAACTCTCACCCGACGGGACTAAGTTCGTTACCTCTGATGAGATCCCCGGCACCTATGAAGGGCAGCCCAAGTCAGGGGTGAGCCTGTGGGATGTGGAGACCGGTCAATACCGCACGCTACCGGATGGCCTAGAGCCTGACAAGTTCTCCCCCGACGGAGGAACTTTGGCCATGACCTCTGCTGATCAAGGCTATGCCCAGGCAGTGAAGCTGTTCGACACGGCCACCGGAAAGGAAAAACTGTCGGTCCCTATCAAGGATGCGAACGCGCGGGTTTTCGTCTTGGCTTTTTCGCCGGACGGCCGGCTGATGATCGCCAATTACGCAGTCTACGAGAAAGACAAAAAGTCGGACAAGGCCCGAAGCTGGCTCAAGTGGTGGGACTCGACGACCGGCCGAGAGGTGGCCACCTTCGCCGCGGATCCGAATGATTATTTCACTTACAGATGCCGTCTCTCCCCCGACGGACGAAACCTCGCGGTCGCTAATTGGCAAGGGGACAAAAGGAGGCTGTTCTTGTTCAGCGTCCCGGATAAACAATTGGTCAAGACGGTAGTTCTGGGTGAAAAAAAAGAGGGGGGAAAGATCGCACCTGTCCGAGCCGGCCTTCAGTCCGGACGGCAAGTGGTTGGCGATCATCACCCAGGTACTTCCAGAGACAAGAGAGGAATTGGATGTCCACGACATCGCCCAGCCGCGCATCCATCTGATTGATGTGTCGAGCGGAGAAATTTGGGAAACACTGATCTCCCCGCAAGCTATCCCGTGGTCGCCGTGTTTCAGCCCTGACGGCCGGACATTGGCCACCGGCGGAAACGGCCGAGTGCTTCTGTGGGACGTAGCGAATCTTGCGGAGCGGAAAGTCGGCGTTCGGGAGTGATGGCCAAGCAAGGTGGACTCATGATTGGGCGACCTAAGACGCAATTGAGGCAGTCGCCGCAGTGGCGGCCGGTTTGTCTCGGCTCCTCAACTTGGAAAAACCAATTCGCAGTAAGGCCACACAACCTCCGCCAGCCACTGCGCACCCGATAATCCATCCCCAAGGTTTGGGCGGCGGTAGATACCAGAACTGAAGCTGAGAGCCGGTGGTTTGTTCGTCAATGACGGCCAGAAGCGGCTGGGACGGGTGGACCGCCAATACGCATCTGAACGCCGTGTACGGTGTATGAAGGGAGACCCGTTCCAATAGCTTTCCGGTTTCAGCGGAGTGAAATTGGAGGAACAGCACCGGCGGGCCTTGCTTAATGCCGAGCCAGCTCAATTGTTTGCCGAAATGTCTCCACAGAATGGGATCCCGGTTGACTTGCTTACTCACCAACACGCGCCGCTCCGAATCGATGCCGATTTCCCCGGTTCGACCCAAGGCGTGAATTAAGCCTGCCCCCATGTTGTTCGGTAAGGTCTGTCCCATGTAGGAGTAACTGACTTCTTCGAGCATGCTGATCGGTTGAGCATAACGAACAAGGACCTTGCCGGAATTCACGTCGAGAAGTTCCTGGACTACGTTTCCCTCATCGTCCAATGTCTTGATGAGCAAGAAGTTTGCAGGGTCCGAGGCTATGCCATTCAAAAAGAGGTGCGCCGAGGGAGGGAAGCTATACTCCCATGCGGTTTCGATGGTCCGCGTCTTCAAATCGCAGCAGTTGAGGAAGATGCGTTCCTTGGGAAATGGAGTTCTGCCAGGTATAAGTGCGGAAGCCGCCAGAAAAGGCCCCTGCCCCAGGGGCGAACTCATCAAACCCACAGTGCTTGCACTTAAAAGTGGAGGAGGCGGAAATAGGCGGGCTTCAACAAAGCAAAGGGCCCTGATCGCATGTTCGTCCGGCGAAAGAGCTATTGACATGATCGCGTGCTGGGTCCAAGGAGGGAATCTATCATCAAAATGCTTCTGCACGACGTCCCAACACTCGAATCTTTCTTTGCCAAGAAAGAACCATTTCCCCTCGCGCGTGGGGGGACCGAGACTGCTGAAAGCGCCCGGCACGCGCAATTGTTCGTGCTGGCCGCTAATGTCGTAGAAAACGGTATGTTTTTGCCCTCCTGCCGTTTGGATGCAATATGTCAAATAGCGACCGTCGGAAGAAAAAGCAGGGCTTGGATAGTAGCTGCTGGGGTTGGGAGGCAGCCCGGTTACTGTCGTCGCCATGTTGCTGGCATCCAGGTGAACGATGACCAATTGGGAGTCGTCAGGGGAACCCCTGCAGACCGCCAGCCAGCGGTCATCGGAACTCAATCCATAGAACGCTCGGAAGCCCCCGGAAACGTTGTCTGCAACGAGGTAGGGTATTTCCGCCGAATAGGCCACTTCACCTGTATCCGTTCGCAATAGTGTCAATCGGCCCTCGTTGCGTTGAAACGTTATGACGTAATTCCCGGCGGGCGAGAACTCGAGGAGTTTCGTTTCATTGGGAACGGGATAACTGCGTTGCGGCTGGCAGGGAATGAAACACCAAGCGGCGTAGCCGGCAAGGAACACGGGCAGGATGATCAGGAGAATTCTCGCCAGCTTATTCATGAGGCCTTCCACGTTCGATGCGGCGATAGCACCTCACCTTAACCGGAGGCTAGAGAGGAGTCCAGGGAAAAGAGGATGGCGAGGACTCGGATCTTTTGCCGGGAAGATTAGGAGTTGTAAGCAGTGCGGGAATTGGCCAACAGAGCTTGAAGTTTGGCGTGAGAGGCCAGGAGTTTGGTTTGTATCTCAGGCGGGTTGCCAAGAGCCTCACGGTCGAGCATTTTTTGATACTCGGCTAAGACCTCGACTTTGTGTTCGTCAATGTATTGGATGGCGGCTTGAACCTGGGCCGAAGATATCCGCAAAGTCGTCGCAATGGCCGTGTGGTGGCAACCTTCCTTTAAGTAATCCCAGACGTCGTAAACGGTGATCCGCGTGCCGGCAATTTCAGGTCCTCGGCCGCGGTCGATAATCGCTGCGCCCATCAGAGCCTCCTATTTTCCACTTATACCGAATTTCGTGGGGCTATTAGGCCAGAACCTCCGCTTCGGCCACAAACGCTTCGAGCACGGGCGACTCCGTATCAATCGCGTTCTTGCCAAACGTTTCCATGTGAAATCGAATGGCCGATTTTACATCTGCTAACGCGGACTCATAAGTGTCGCCCTCGCCCACAACGACGCCCTTGAGCCCGAGAGGATAGGCGACATAACCATCGGGGTGCTTTTCAACGATGATCTTGTGAGACGATGCGATTTGCTTTTTTCTGGCTTTGCTCTTTCGCTGATTCATGGCATTATCCCAAGCGGGCGTCTCCATCAACCTGAGCCGTACACAAATACACCAAGAGGATTGTAAGTGTGCTTCGATTGGGCCGCAAGCAGTTTCCAAAGCATCTATGCTGGTGGCCAGGATCACTAAGATAACATTCTACTTCATTGTAAACCTCGGATGAGTTAGGCTGATTCTTTTCTAAAAGCAACAATTGGATTTACCATGAAAATGAAACGATCCCTGCTTTGCCTGGCCTTGCCGATGTTTGCCATCTCAATGGCTTGGGCTGGTCAGCCAAAATCGGACTCTCATCTCAATGATGTGCCAAAGGCTCACGATCCCCAATTGGAGGTCGAGCTATTCGCCGCTGAGCCGGACATTGTGCATCCGATCGGCTTGGCTTTCGACAAAAAAGGCCGGCTGTTGGTCATTGAGAGCCATACGCACTTTCCGCCGGAGGGATATCAGCGGCCGAAAGGGGACCGGATTCGCGTTCTGGAAGACACGAAGGGCACCGGCAAGGCGGATCGCTTCACGACTTTTTTCGAAGGCACGAAGAAATCAATGAGCATCGCCGTTCATCCTCTGGACGGCTCGGTGTATCTGGCGACGCGGAACGAAATTCTTCGATTATGGGACACCAAGGGGGTCGGCAAAGCGGATCGTCAGGAGCGCGTCGTTTTCCTCGACACTAAGGGTGAATATCCGCACGACGGATTGTCGGGGCTGTCCTTCGATTCCAAGGGCAATCTTAATTTCGGCTTCGGGGAAAACCTCGGCGCCGATTACAAGCTGACCGGAGCGGATGGGACGACGCTCACCGGCGGAGGCGAGGGCGGCAGCATTTTCTGGTGCACCGCTGACGGCAAGAAGCTGCGGCGAGTGGCGACCGGGTTCTGGAATCCATTCGGAACGTGTCGGGATATTTTCGGCCGGCTGTTCGCCGTGGACAACGATCCGGACTCGATGCCGCCCTGCCGAATGCTGCACGTGATCGAAGGGGGCGATTATGGATATCAGTTTCGCTATGGGCGGTCGGGCCGGCATGTTTTTCAAGCCTGGAACGGCGAGCTGCCGGGCACATTGCCTTATGTCACCGGCACGGGCGAGGCGCCCTGCCAGGTGTTGAGTTATGAATCGGACGGTCTTCCACACGAATATACAGGCAGCCTGCTAGTCACGAGTTGGGCCGATCATCGGATCGAGCGTTATATCCCCAAGGAACGCGGCTCGTCGTTCTCGGCTGAGCGTTTGCCATTCGTGCAAGGGGGGAAGGACTTTCGGCCGGTGGGGCTGGTCGTAGCGCCGGATGGGTCGCTTTACGTGACGGACTGGGTGCTGAAAGATTACACACTGCACGGCAAAGGTGCGGTGTGGCACATTCGCTGGAAAGGAAGCGCTGCACCCGCCAGGTATGAGGACCCGATACAAGCCATGTCAAATCGAGATCGGGCTTGGCGGGAAGCGGCGGCTCGAAAAATGGTGAAAGACGAATCGCTTCGGGGGAATTTGGGCTGGAACGTCACACATCCCATGAGGGGCAGCGCACTCACCAGCAACATCAACGACTCCGACGAGCGCGTCCGGTCTGCAAGCCTGACGGCCCTAGTCGATGCAGGGGACACCCAAGTTGATCTGAAAAAGGTCGTGGAAAAAGACCCCCACCCGGGTATCCGCGGCATGGCCGTTCGAGCGATGATTGCGCGCGGCTCGGACACCAAACCATTTCTGGAAAAGCCCTATCCAGCAGAAGTGCGCCGGGAAGCTATCGCTTCCTTGCGAGCCGCGACTGATGTTCCGCGGCTGGTGCAATTGCTCAATGACGACGACCCGTTCATGCGATCCACCGCCGTGCACCAACTGGCGCAATTGCCAGACTTGCTGCAAACGGTTGCTCCATTTTCCATTAAAGAAGCGCGCGTTCGGATTGGGGTGCTCTTGGCCCACCGAGCATCGGGCCGGCCGGAGGGAATCCAACTCATTCCTGAGTTCCTCGCTGATCCCGACGAAGACGTTCGCTTCCTGGCGGCCAAGTGGATCGCGGATCAGCAACTCGTTCAATTTCGGCCGCTCTTGGTGGAAGCGCTTAAGGACCGCAACTTGAACGTGCGCATGTACCTGGCCTATTCGACGGCCTTGGCGCGGGTGGACAAGCAGGAAGTGAATGAAGCGAAGATGGCGGAGTATTTTGTCAGTCGGCTCGAAGACGAAAAGGCCTCCCCTGCCCTGCGAGTTAAGGCCCTGCAACTAATTCCACCTAGGCATCTCCGGCTGACGCTCGATCTGTTGAGCAAGCTCCTGAATGAACCCGAGGCGGCGGTTCAAATAGAGGCAGCCCGTGCGCTGAGCGAGCATCCTAAGCCGGAACGATTTGCCTTGCTGCTGAAAACTGCCGGCGACTCCAAGCAGGGCGACGAAGTTCGCGCCCAGGCGATTTTGGGTTTGGCGGACCAATCGGAAAAATATCGGGATGAGTTGATCCGTATCGCCATATCCGGGAATGTGGTTCTTCGGGACGAGGCGCTGCGGGCTTTGGTGCAGACGCCGCTGACTGCCGAACAACGAGATCAATTGCAAGAATTGGCCCGGCGTCATCCCGGTTGTGGTTCCCTGGTAGCTCGTGTTCTCGGTCAGCCGTTCACCTCCGGACGGCCGGCGGCTTCGGATAACCCGGCCTGGCTGGAACGCTTGGAAGGCTTGGCCGATGCCGGGGCCGGGCGGCGCGTCTTCTTTCATCCGAAGGTCGGTGGTTGTTTTCGCTGTCATCGCGTCGAAGGCCGGGGTACCGACCTCGGACCCGATCTAAGCACCATCGGCCGAACCGAGCGCCGCGGCATCCTCGAATCCATCCTCCAGCCGAGCAATCAAGTCGCGCCCAGCTACCAGACTTGGCGCATCGAAATGGCGGACGGCAAAGTCCATACCGCCATGCTCGTCAACACGGAACAAGATATTTACACCTATCTCGACGCCAAGGGGCACCAGTTCAAGGTGAACACCCGAGATGTGATGGAGACTCGGCCGCTGCCCACGTCCATCATGCCCGACGGCCTGGCGGACGCGCTCACCGATCAAGAGCTGCGCGATCTGTTGGCGTATTTGTGCTCGCGGAAGTGACAGAAAATCAAAGAGAAGAAAGAAAGTTCTCGGCTTTGGCGAGCCGGGAGCGTAAGCGACCGGAGGACTCCGGTCGCTTACGCTCCTGGCTCGCCAGAAACTCAACCATCATTGACCCCCGTTTCAGAGACAATCCTTATCCAGTACAATCGAAGTACATTGGGGATAATGAGGAGCGTATGCCCAAGAAAGGAATTCCATGCGATTCGAGGATATTATTGCCGAAGTAGACGCCGAATGCCGACGGCGGGAAGTCAGGATGCTGGGGAAGGAGAAAGCGGTACGATTGGCTGAATTGATTAAAGAGGCCAAGCCGGGTTTAGTAGTGGAAGTCGGCACGGCCATTGGGTATTCAGGTTTATGGATAGCCAATGGGCTGCGGGAATTGGGTAGAGGTCGGCTCATCACGTTCGAGCTGGACCCCGGCCGGGCGGCGGAGGCGGGACAGAATTTCAAGCGGGCCGGCCTGGATCACCTCATCACCCAACACGTGGGCGACGCGCGACAGGAAACCCGAAAGGTCGTCGGCCCGGTCGATTTCCTCTTCCTCGATGGCGGCTTCGAGAATTATTATCCCTGCTTGATGAATGTCCGAGAGCATTTGAGCCCGACCGCGATGCTGGTGGCGGACAATGCCGGCATCGGCGCCGCCGAAATGGCCGATTACTTGGATTACGTCCGCCGGAATTATGACAGCCACTCTGAGTGGTTCGAGACTGACCTGTCGTGGAACCCGAAAGATGCCATGGAGATAAGCTACGTTGGAGCAAGCAAGCGTCCGAAATCTGACAAGCCAATTAGCTGAAGACATGGGCTGGCTGGAAGACCACTGCCGGCGACAAGGAGATCATACGTCGCAGGCGGGGGAGCTGCGCCTGGCGGAAGCGCTGGTGCGGAATACGATCGGTCCGTTTCTCGATCATCAGCCGCCGGAGCCTTTGCACGTGGCGGTGGTGGGCGGAGCGGGCGTGGGCAAGAGCACCGTGGCGAACATGCTGAGCGGCACGTCGGCGGCCGAAGCCAATCCCCAGGCCGGCTTCACACGCCATCCCGTCGCTTACACCAGCGCCAACGGTCCGCTGTCTTGGTCCGCTCACGCGGGATTTCTTGGCCCATTGCAACGGCTTTCCGAGCCGTCGCCCGCCAATTTGGACGCGGACGTGTACCAGGTTCGGCGTCTGCCGGCGGAGGCGGAGACTTTCAGTCTCCTGCCGCGCTTTGTCGTTTGGGATTGCCCCGACATGACCACGTGGGCATCGAGTGGCTATGTGTTTCGATTGCTGGAAGTCGCGGCCCTGGCGGATGTGATCGTCTACGTTGCCTCGGATGAGCGCTACAACGACGAGGCGCCGACGCAGTTTTTGCAGATGCTCTTGCAAGCAGGCAAGCCGGTGGTGTGCTGCCTGATGAAAATGCGCGAAGAAAACGCGCCGGCCATCCTCGATCATTTCCAAAAGGAAGTACTGAGCAAAGTCGGGGCTGGGACCGTGCCCTGTCTGGCCATTCCTCACCTGACCGCCGAGCAGTTGGCCGATCCGGTTCGATCGGCCGGCAAATATCGGATTCCGCTGCTCAATCAAATAACCGTTCTGGGCGAGCCGCCGGAGGCGGCGCGGCGGCGAAGTGTGCGCTGGGCGGCCAACTATTTGCAGACGGCGCAAGATCGGTTGCTCGGCGCGGTCCGCCGGGATTTGGCGGCTCTGCACGAGTGGCGACGGGTGGTCCTTATCGGACAGGTAGAATTCGATAGCCGATATCGTCGGGAATACCTGGCCAGCGAAAAATTCGAGCGATTTGACGAAGCTCTGGTGCGCTTGATCGATTTGCTGGACCTCCCCGGCGTGGGCCGGATGTTGAGCAACGCGTTGTGGGCCTTAAGAACGCCGTATCGGCTGCTGAAGGGCTGGGCCGTGAAAGCGCTGCGCCGGCCGGAAGCGCCCGGCCTGCCCGAACGGCCGGTGCTGGAACAAGCCCTCGCCGGTTGGCTGGATTCGTTGCGGAAGGAAGCGGTTCGCCGGGCCGGCAGTCATCCGGTCTGGGCCTACGTAGAGGATGGATTCAATCGCGACCTAGGCGACCTCGCCCGCCAACGGTTCGAGGATGGCCTGCGGAACTTTCGGCTGAGTCAGGCGGATGAGATTGATCGCACGGCCCGGGCGATCTATGAGGAGCTGGAGAAAAGTCCCGCCCGGCTGAATACCCTGCGCGGCGCGAAATTCGGTCTGGATCTGGCGGGCATTGCCGGGTCCGTCGTCGCCGGAGGCATCAACTGGCACGACTTCATCCTTGTTCCCTTGGCGGCCTCGATGACCCATCAGTTGATTGAATGGTTGGGCAAAGGTTACGTGGACAGCCAGCGCGAGGGAGCCCGCAACCGGCAGCAGAATCTTGAGACGAAGCATGTTTCCGGACCACTGGCGGAATGGCTGGCCCAATGGCCGGCCACCGGCGGGTCGGCTTACGAGCGCTTGAACCTCGCCCTCCGCCGCATTCCGTCCGGAATCCGGCAATTGAATGAGGCGGTCACGCAAGCGCTGGAATTAAACTCGCATTGATTTGGCCGCCCGCCGCGGCGGGCGAGGGAGGTAGCCTCACTGAATGGCGGACGCCGTCGCAACCCACTCCGAACCCCTGCTTCGCACGTTGGCGCCGGCCCTGCGCCAGTTGGAGGTGAAGCTGCGCGCCTGGCTCGATGCGCCGCATCGCTTTCCGCTGAGCACCATCAGCCAAGCCACGATGGAGGGGCTGGATGCCGATCTGCGGCGCCAGGCGGAGGCGCTCGACGTCGATCGCCCGCTCCTAGTCATCATGCTGATGGGCGGAACCGGCGTGGGCAAGTCCACGTTGCTCAATGCTTTGGCCGGGGGGGACATCGCTCAAGCATCGATCGCCCGGCCCACGACGCGCGATCCGGTGGTTTATTACCACGAAGCGATCAAGCCGGATCGGCTCGATGCGGCCTTGCGACAATGCCGGCTGATGCCGCATGATCGCCCCGCCCTGGAGCACAAAATCATCGTCGACACGCCCGACCTCGACAGCAATGACCTGGCCAATCGAGAAAAACTGCTGCAACTCTTACCGGCTGCCGACATCGTGCTCTATGTCGGCTCGCAGGAAAAATATCACGACAAGCTAGGTTGGGA
>Ga0207103_10006_pt3 | contig 12296 bp, 12 predicted proteins | sample Alteio_BWMinHeat_81_FD_153546 | JGI IMG/M metagenome (GOLD analysis project Ga0207103, IMG submission 153546) | Enriched cells from forest soil in Barre Woods Harvard Forest LTER site, Petersham, Massachusetts, United States -... | ecosystem: Environmental > Terrestrial > Soil > Temperate forest >...
ATTGCTTCTTGGTATGATTTTTGCGCAGCTTGCATAGCTGTATTTGATATCTCTCTTATGTCAGGTCTGGGACCTTTGCCATACGGGTTAGCTCCATGTTCTAATAAAGTTGTAACAATATCTGTTTGCCCATATGCTGTAGCTTGGATCAATGGTGTTTTGATATTATCTGGTAAATTGACATTAGCTCCTAGTTCAATTAGTAAATCAACTATTTCTTTTCTTTGTTTAGAGTTACGAATGTCTAAGGCTCTGGTAAGCGGAGTGTACGTATCCCCTTTTAAGTTAATATTAGCTTTTGATTGGATTAAAAATCTAATCATGTCTAGATTTTGATTTGAAATGGCTTTTCTGAGAGGTTCGCCCGGATCATTTACTCTTTCCATAGACCTAAGAAAAAATTCGTCATAATTAGGGTCAGCACCTTCATCTATAGCCTCTTTTGCTAATGATAAGTCATTGTTTTCTATAGCACTCATTAGCTTTTGATTAGCATCCATGCAATACAGCGATTGGCTTAGGGCTAGTATTATTATCCCAAACACAATTAACTTTAGTTTCATGGGTTGTTTCCTGTTTTAAAAATAATTATTCATAATAATCATCATAAGATTCTTCAGATGAGCAACAGCTATTGGTTGAACATCCATTTGAGCAGCATCCATCTCCTGGTACTATAGGGAAAGCTACAGGTAATCCATTATCAGGAGAAGGGCCTACGCCAATTATTGGACCGTTAGAAGATCCACCTAGACCAAAAGTTACCCCACCTAGTTGAAGGCCCAATGCACCTCCATCAGCAAGAACCTTATTTGATATTACAAATACTGTTAAAATTACGGTTAAAATTATCTTTTTCATAGTAACCTCCTTTGTTTTATTTAACTTATTTTTATTATAACAGAATTAAATGCTTAAATAAAAGAGTTTTAAAAATTTGATAAAATTGACATATTGACAATTAAAATAACCTGATTTATGCTAATATTTAGGATAAAATAGGATATTTAACAAAGTTGGTTATTGGGATAAGAGCTTTATTTACAAAAACAGATTTTTAGTACATAATTGGGTAATATTAAAGCAATATTTTACGAAAGAGGTTAAAAAATATGAAAAAATCAATTCATCCGGAATTAAATGAGATATCAGCAAAATGTGCTTGTGGAAACTCCTTTAGGACCCATTCTACAGCTAAGGAAATAAGGGTTACTTTGTGTTCAGCATGTCATCCTTTTTTTACTGGTACACAGAAATTTGTTGATACAGCTGGTCGTATAGAGAAGTTCCAGAAGAAATATAAAAAAAAATAATCTATGTTGCCAAATGAATTTTTAGATATTCAGAAAAGGCATGACGAAATAACTGCTAAGTTAAGTTCATCTGATCAGTTAACTGCTAATGATAGAGGAACTTTACAAAAGGAACTTGCTTATATTTCTAATGTTTTAAAAAAATATAATGATATTCAGGTTATAGAGAAGAAAATTGAAGAAGCTAAAGATCAATTGCAAAAAAGCGATGATCCTGAATACAAACAACTTTTTTTAGATGAAATTGGAGAATTAGAAGTAGAGCTAAAAAGAGAAAGAAATGCTTTTGAAGATTTTATGTTTCCACCTGATGAATTGGATAAGCTGTCTGCTTTTATAGAGATTAGGGCAGGGGCAGGAGGTCAAGAGGCAGCTCTTTTTGTAGCCGATTTATTACGTATGTATACCAACTATGCATTAAAACAAGGCTGGGGTGCATCATTAGTTGATTTCAGTCAGACTGATTTAAAAGGTTATAAAGAAGTAATTTTGCATATAAAAGGTAAAGGCGTTTATGGAGCTCTTAAATTTGAATCTGGCGTCCACAGAGTTCAAAGAGTGCCAGCTACAGAAACTGCTGGTAGGGTCCATACCTCAACAGTTACAGTAGCGGTTTTTCCAGAAATCGATGATAATGTTCCTGTAGAAATTTCTCCTAATGATATAAGGTTGGATGTATATAGAGCAGGAGGGGCAGGTGGACAACATGTTAATAAAACTGAATCTGCTGTTCGTATAACTCATATCCCAACAGGCATAGTTGTTACATGCCAAGATGATCGATCTCAGCATAAAAATAAAGAAAAGGCATTTAAAATGCTTAAATCTAGGCTTGCTGCTTTTCAAAGAGAAAAACAGGATGCAGAGATGAGAATTAAAAGAAAAGAGCTTGTTGGACGAGGTATGAGAGCTGAAAAAGTTAGAACTTATAATTTTCCTCAAAACCGAGTAACGGATCATCAAGTAGAATTAACTTTAAGTAAATTGGATATGGTTATTAATGGTGACCTTGATGATATAGTTGAAGCATTACAAAATCAAGAAAGAGAGGATCGTAAAAAATATGTGGTATCAACACTTTCTAGAAAATAATAGATTTATAAATCTTATAGGTATTTTTCTTATTTTGTTTCTTGCTTTTATTTTTTCAAAAAACAAGTCTAAAATAAATTTTAAAATAGTTTTTAGCGCTTTGATTTTGCAAATTGTTACTTGTCTGACTATATTAAAAACTTCTATGGGTCAAGCTATTGCTAATTATATTGTAAGACTTGTAGAAGGTATGTATATGTTTGCAGAAGCAGGTACAAAGTTTGTTTTTGGAAATTTAATCAATGTTGATACGCCATGGGGGTTTATTTTTGCATTTAAGATTTTACCTATTATAATATTTTTTGGTGCAGTAGTATCGCTTTTGATTCATTTTGGAGTAATACAGTTTTTTATTTCTTGTGTTAATTTCATATTAAGACCAATTCTTGGTACTTCTGGATCAGAAACTTTGTGTGCTATTGCTAATAGCCTTTTGGGTCAGACTACCGGCCCCTTTTTAATTAAAGATTATTTACATATTATGACTAATTCTGAAATTTTAGTTGTTATGATTAGTGGAATGTCTGCTATTAGTGCAGTTTTATTAGCTGCTTATTCAAAAATGGGGATACCTGCAAATCATCTATTAACTGCGTCAATAATGTCCATACCAGCTTCTATTTTAATATCAAAAATTTTATATCCTGAAATACAAGAACCTCAAAATCAGGATAATGTTATGATAAAGTTCCATAAAAAAAATGAGAATGTTTTTGATGCAATAACTCAAGGAACCCTTGAGGGATTAACACTATCTTTGAACGTTGGGGCAATATTAATGGTATTTATTTCATTGATAAGTTTGCTAGATTTTATTTTAGCTTTTTTTGGACAAAAATTAGGTATATCGGATACCTTAAGTTTGGGATATATTTTTGGAAAAATATTTTTGCCATTTTCTTATATGTTGGGACTTTCTGGTATAGAGGCTGCCAATGGGGCCGAACTTCTTGGAATAAAACTTACAATTAATGAAATGGTGGCTTATAGCAAAATGAATTTACTTGATTTATCTGATAGAACTAAAGCAATTTTGACTTATGCTTTATGTGGATTTTCTAATTTTGCTTCTATTGGATTGCAGATAGGAGTTATTGGCTCATTGGCTCCTGAAAAACGTAGTTTAGTAACAGAATTGGGTATATTGGCCGTGTTTGGTAGTTCTTTGGCTAATTTATTATCAGCTTTAATTGCAGGACTTATAATTTAGACTGAAAATTGACCTTTTTACAAATCGTTAATTATGGTGTAATATTTAATTATAGGTGAAGGATTGTGTTTAGGAGGATCTTATGAGAAAAATTATTCTAATTCTCTCTCTATTTGTTTCTATGCAGTTATTTTCTAACGATAAATTAGATGATTTGGATAAATATGAATGGCAAGAAATCGGTAGAATTGAATATAAAAGTTGTTATTACGTAAGTTTTTCTTCTGATAATAGATTACTGGTGAAATCCGGACTATTTACGTTATCATTTATTGATATACATTCATATGTAAACATGAAATATAGTATAGTTGCTACAAATCCACATAAGTTATTGGGATATTTAGGTTTGTTATTCGTTCCGGGTCAATATTATGATATATCTTCTAGTGGTTTATATCGAGCAGAAATAAATTTAGATAAAGGCAAACTATACGGTAATTCTATAATAATATATAAAAAAGTTTTGATTAAGGATCTTATTGATGAGCAATATAAAAACTATTATTATTGGCAAAAAATAAAAAACAATTGTATTTTTTCAACTTGTTTTTTAGGGACATTAGGTTTAGTTGGATGGTGTATTAAAAATAGAAATACTGTTTTATAGTTTTGAAATTGTAAAATCTCGAACTTTATCCATATCTTGCTTGAATAATTTTATTTTCTTCTTAGGGCAAATCTTGTAATTTTCTAAGGGAGAGCTATTTTTTTTGATATTGTTAAATTCACTGTTGTACAGTTCTAAAAGTAAAACGTCATCAAGAATAACAATATTTTCACAATTAAGTACATTTGCACTATATGTCAAATTAAAAGATCCTGTTAGTAATATTGATTTGTTATTTATGTTTTTTTCAAAAATTATAAACTTATGGTGCATTAGAGGCAAAAGAGATTTTTTAGATTTGCTCTTTTTTTTCATTAAAGCTGATGTATTAAACACAGATAAATTTATACCGTTGTTATACAGAGCAAAAATTTTTTCAGGTCTATCATATAAGTTCGATGAATCCAGTATAATGTCGATTTTGACATTTCGTTTTTTTGCTTTTATTAATTCTTGCATGATATATTTGTCTGAAAATGAATAAATAGCTATTTTAATTTCTTTTTGTTCGTTTTTAATTAATTCTATTATATATTGTCTAATATTATCTCTAGGTGAAAATAGAGCATGTTTTATACAGTTGTTCTTAATTAAAATTTTGCTTAGATCAAAAACAGGTTTACATAAATGTGTTGTGAATATGTTGTATACATAAACAATAAATAGACATGTAAGTATAATTTTTATTTTTGATTTCATGTTATTTTTTTAAATACTCTATAATCTTGGAATGGTAATGAGCATCCAATGCCTCTAATTTTGTAATCATTTCTTGCAAAAGCTTATGGTCGTTATTATAAAAATATCCATCCGCTGATTTTTGTAAATATTTGATAATTAATTCTGGTTCATAATTTTGTGTTTTTATCATTTTAATGGATATTTGCTCATAGATTTCTGTTAAATCTTTGTCTATTTTTTCTAGAACTTTTAATAATTTTAATGCATCAGATAAATTATTATTTTGAATATAAATTTTACATAATCTTTTTTTTGTCAATATTACATTATTCTCTATGTCTAATGTTTTGTAAATATCTATTAATTGTTTTATATATTCCTCATTTTCTGGCCGCAAAGTGGCAAGATGTTCATACACTCCTGCTGCTTGGATAAGCCTATTTTCTTTTAAATATAAGTTTCCTGATTTTATATATTTTTCTATAGCAGTATCATCTTGAAATAACATGAGAAGATCCCCCTCTAGTTGATAAGAAAATGCATGATCATCAAAGGTTAAGATTAATAGTTTGTATATACCTATGGCTCTCTCTTTTTCTCCTCTGGCTGCATATTCTGCCAGTTTAAACCAAGCTATGTTGCATTTATCTGAAAATGGATACTTCATTTTTCTTCCTTAAATTTTTAATGAACTATTATTATAATACCATAGCTTTCATACAAAATTTTACCAGAAGAAAAAAAGAGTTATTGAAATTAGGAGAATAAGTTAGCCCTACTTCGCTCTTCGAGCTACGAAGAGCTGGCCTGCCAGGCATTCGTGAAATTGATTGGGCCCTACTTCGCTCTTACGAGCTACGAAGGGCATACTTCGCTTTCAAGAACAATGTCAACGAATTAATAGAATTAATCCCTTGAAGAAAATGGCTTGCCATACGAAGCTTTAGCGAAGTATGGTGCCGAGGGGCGGGATCGAACCACCGACACTGTGCTCTTCAGGCACATGCTCTACCACTGAGCTACCCCGGCTTTCTAAAAATGGAAAATAAATGAACTAGATATACTGTATGATACTATACATAATAGTTTTGTCAAACATTTTGCAAAAAATGAATTGTCAATAAACTTATGCTTTGTTAATATAGATCCGTAGTTATTAAATAATGTATGGGATAATATGAAAGATTTAAAACATCAGATAGAATCATTACATAAAGAATTTGTCCGAAATCTTGAATCTGCAACAAGGCCTGATATCATTGAGCATATTCGTGTAAAATATTTAGGTCGAACTGGAGAAATTGCATCTTTAATGTCAGTTTTGCAAACTTTGTCTTCTGAGGAAAAAAGAATATTCGGACCAATGTTAAATGAATTAAAAAAAAATTGTGAACAAGCTTTTAATCAAAAAAAGGAAAATTTAGAGAAAGAGAAATTTTTTATTTTAGAAGCAAAAGAAAAAAATTTTGATGTTACAAAATACAAGCCGGATAGGCTTACTGGAAGTTTGCATCCTTATACTAAAATTATCGAGCATATTCAAAATACATTTATTTCAATGGGATATGAGATTGTAGATGGTCCTGAGCTTGAAGAAGATTATTATAATTTTCAGGCCCTTAATATACCAGAGGATCATCCGGCTAGAGACATGCAAGATACTTTTTGGCTTACTTTACCAGGCAAACTTTTAAGAACCCATACATCCTCTGTACAAATACGTACAATGGAAAATAGACAACCTCCAATTTCTATAATTTCTTCGGGTAGAGTTTATAGAAATGAAGCTACAGATGCTTCGCATGACTTCGTTTTTATGCAGTTCGAAGCACTTTTTGTAGATAAAGATATTTCTATTGCTAATTTATTAGCTACTATAAAGCAGTTTTTTCAAGCTATATTTGAAAGAAAAGATCTGGAAATTAGAGTTAGACCAGGTTATTTTCCATTTGTTGAACCTGGCTTGGAAGTAGATGTCCGTTGTCCATTTTGTATAATAGGGTGCTCTGTTTGTAAAAAAACTAGATGGATTGAAATGGGTGGATCAGGGCTAGTTAATCCGAATGTATTGAAATATTGTGGCATAGATAGTAAAAAATATTCAGGTTTTGCATTTGGTTTAGGATTGAGTAGATTTGTTATGTTAAAATATGATATTAATGATGTAAGATTATTAAGTAGTGGAAGGTTAGAGTTTTTGGAGCAATTTTAATAAAAGGAAATTTAATTGAAAATAAGAAAGGTGGTAATTCCTGCAGCAGGTTTGGGTACTCGTTTTTTACCTATCACTAAAGTTATACCTAAAGAAATGTTGCCGCTGCTTAATAAGCCTGCAATTCAATATATTGTTGAGGAGGCTATTGATTCCAAATTAGATAATTTTTTAGTGGTTATTAGTAAAGGTAAAGAGGCGATAGAGAATTATTTTAATTCATCTACTTATTTTGATTATTTACTCAAAGAAAAACAACAGACCCATTTGCTTTCTGGTTTATCGAATATTATAAAGTCTGCTAAATTTTCTTATGTTGAACAAAAACAACAACTTGGGTTGGGACATGCTATTTTGATGGCTAAGGAGTATATAAAGGAAGATTACTTTTGTGTAATGTTACCTGATGATATTATAGTTTCAGATAATCCTGGTATTAATCAATTGATTGAAATTGCAACTAAAACGAAATCTACTGTAGTTGCAGTTCAAGAAATTCCTTTAGAGTTTGTTTCATCTTATGGCATAGTTTCTATAAAAAGTAAAATAAGTGATAATATATTTCAATTAAATGGTTTAGTGGAAAAACCAAAAAAATTAGCTCCTTCCAACTTGGCAATAGTAGGACGATACGTGATCTCTAATAAGATATTTTCATCATTAGAAAAAATTAGTTCTACAAATTTAAGTGAATTACAATTAACAGATGCAATAAGTCATATGTTACAAAATGGTGAACCTGTAATCGCGGTTAAAATTGATGGTGAGCGCTATGATGTTGGAACTCCCCAAAATTGGTTAAGAGCAACTATTGAGCTTGATAAAAAACAAAAATTTAATGATAATAACTTAAATTATAAAATTACAAAATCTATTGAAGTTCCAGATTATCTTTAACTTAAACAATTCTATATTTTTCAATAATAGCTTGATTCAAATTTGTTAGGCAGCTAACAATTGGCGTTGGTGTTATGCTTCCAATATATCTTGCTAGGGCAAAGCTAGATGCAGATGCTGGAGTAGTGATAGAATCAGAAAAGCCAGCTATTACTATTTTATCATCAGTTTGTATGACCAATCCCTGTGCTATAGCTTCAGAAACTGCATTGAAAGATGAAGGAGGGGTAATAACTATACCATTTGTACCAAAAGTTAAATCAAGTGTTCCATCTGTATTATATCTTGCTAGTGCTACAACTGTATTCCCACTTATATCATCAGCTTCTCCAGCGACTACAATTTTTCCTGTGCTTTGTATGCCTACACCATTTGCTTGAGAAAATGTTATACCAGCTTGTGTAACTTGGGTTCCTGTTCCATTAAATGTTGTATCTAAAGTGCCATCTGGGTTGTATCTTGCTATAGCAAAGCTTTCATTAAATAGACTATCTTCTATAACTCCTGCAGTTATAATTTTGTTATCATTTTGTATAGATAGAGCCAGGGATTGAACAAGCTGGAAACCAGATCCAAAGGCAGAAGCAGAGGTTACTTCAACTCCATTGAAGCCTGCTCCAACTCCTGGATTAAATGTGGTGTCCAGTGTGCCATTTGCATTGAGCCTTGCCAAAGCTATGCTAGAGTTCCCTGGTGCTCCAGTACTAACATTTCCGGTAACAATTATTTTTCCATCAGATTGTAAAGAAACAGCTGTTACTTCAGCACGGGTGAAAGTACCAAAAGTAGATGGTGTAATATTTATAAACCCAGTTCCGTTAAATGATGTATCTAAAGCCCCTGTTGTGGTATATCTTGCGATTAAAAATTGCTCTAGGTTTGGTGAAGTAGTTGATAAAGTTCCGGCAACAACTATCTTTTGATCTATGGGCTGAATAAGCACAGAAGTTGCAACTGCACGAGATAATGCTCCGAAGGAAGATGAAAAATTTGTTGTTACCATACCTGTCCCATTGAACGTAGTATCCAATGTTCCATTAGTATTGTATCTTGCAATACTGAATCCACCATTAAGCGAATTATTAGTGCCTACTCCAACAATTTTATTATCATTTTGTACTGCTATACCATTTACTTGAGCAGCAAATGAATTAGTTACGGTTCCTGTTCCATTGAATGTCGTATCAAGAGATCCGTCTGTATTATAAACTGCTATTGCAAAGCCACTTGGATTATGAGAAGTACCACCTGCAACTATTTTCCCATTTGATTGTAGAGCTATTGCTAAAGCTGAAGCAGCACTAGTTGCTCCAAATACTGCGGGAGCAGTGATTACTGTGCCAGGTGTGCCTGTATTTATACCAGATGGATTGAATGAAGTATCAAGACCTCCAACTGAACAATAAATTGGAATTGTTACAATAAAATTTAATATTAATATAATATTCTTTTTCATAAAACTATACTCCATATTTTTCAATTATTGCTTGAGTAAGATTAGTAAAACAACTTGTTAATATATTGAATCTTGCTAACGCAAAATTACTTGCTGAAATATTGTCAAATAATCCTCCTGCCAGCAACTTTCCATCTGATTGTAATAATATACTGTTGATCGATGCGTCTAATGGATTAGCTCCGAATAACGTTAATGGCAATACATTTACTATACCGTTGGTACCGAATGAAGTATCAAGAGAACCATTAATTAATAATCTGGCAAGAGAAAAAGTTTGAATTCCTCCTGGATCTGCTGAACCACCTGCTATAATTTTGCCATTTGACTGTATCGTAATAGATTCTAACTCTGCAAATGATGTCCCTGCTCCAAATACACTTAAAGGAAGATCAACTATTCCGCCCGTCCCAAAACTATTGTCAAGTGAACCATTTGTTAGAAGTCTTGCAAAAGCGAATGTATCGCTTCCGTTTATAGTAGCTGTTCCTCCCACCAAGATTTTACTGTCTGGCTGAATCAATACAGAAGTGATTGAAGAAAAAGTTGAAATAGGAATTGTGACTGCTCCTCCTGTGCCAAAAGTTGTATCAACAGAGCCATCTGAATTAAATCTTGCAACTGCAAATTGTATAACACCACCTATGGTTGTTCTTCCTGCAGCTACAATTTTTCCATCAGATTGTATTGCAATTGAATCTATTTGGGATGATGTGCTTCCAGGAAATTGGAATGTAACAAAACCATTAGGATTACCAAATGAGGTATCAACAGTACCATTTGTGTTAAATCTTGCAAGAGTGAAGCTTGTAACACCACTCACTGTTGATCTGCCACCGGCTACAATTTTGCCATCCGCTTGGATTTTTACAGAGGTAATAAATGAATTAGTGCCAATGACTAATGTACTTATTCCCCCTGTGCCAAATGAGCTGTCTAGAGATCCATTTGCCTGAAGTCTTGCAACTATAAATTGTTCAACTCCTCCTATGAAAGCTCTATCGCCAACTACAATTTTATCATCAGTTTGAATTGCTAAGGTTGTAGATAAGGAATCATTTCCTGCTCCCAAAGATATGCTAGTGGTTCCATTTGTACCGAATGTAGTATCTAGTGAACCATTGGTATTGTATCTTGCCAATACGGCTATAATATCTGATCCTATGTCAGACGTTCCAACAGCAATAATTTTCCCTGTTGATTGCAATCCTATAGAGAATACTTCTGCAAAGTTAGCCCCACCAAACGTTGTTGGTGGTGTAATTACTGTACCATTCTGGTTTGGTCCAAAGGTTGTATCTAAGCTACCATCTTGGCAATAGATTTTTGTTAATGTGCATAAAACTAAAGAGAATATTAATTTTTTTATTTTCATAAAACTATATTCCATATTTTTCAATTATTGCTTGAGTAAGATTGGTAAAGCAACCTATAGTTACATTAAATCTTGCTAAGGCAAAATATGAAAGCGTCGTGCTACTAAAATGGCCACCGGCTACTATTTTTCCATCCGGTTGTATTAATATATTAGCTATTACTGCACTTGATGGATTTGGACCGAATATGGTTAAGGGTAATACAGTAACTGTTCCATTTTGTCCAAAACTGTTGTCTAGGATGCCATTTGTTGTAAATCTTGCAAGCGCAAATGTTGTGACTCCTCCAGGATTTGCTTCTCCACCAGCTACAATTTTCCCATCTGATTGTATTGCAATAGAAAAAAGATTTGCCGAAGTTGTTCCTGAACCAAATGTACTTAAAGGCACAATAGCTATACCAGCATTTCCAAATGAGGTGTCACGAGTACCATTTGTTTGCAATCTGATTAATGTAAATTCATTGGCTGGTGTTGCAGCTATTCCGCCAAGAACAATTTTGTTATCGGATTGTATAGAAACAGCAGTAAATGCCGAAGCAGTTCCAAGAGGAAATGTGAAAACTCCATTATTTCCAAAGGATGTATCAAGAGAACCATCACTATTAAATCTTGCAACAGTAAATTGTACAACTCCTCCTATTGTTGCTTGTCCTGAAGCAACAATTTTCCCATCAGATTGTATAGCTATTGCATTTATTTGAGATGTTGTACTACCAGGAATCTGGAATGTAACAAAACCATTAGGGCTACCAAAAGATGTATCCAGTGATCCATCTGAATTGAATCTCGCAATAGCAAATTGATTGACTCCGGATACTGTTGCTTGCCCTGCTGCAACAATTTTTCCATCAGATTGAATTTTTATAGACGTTATAAATGAATTAGTTCCAATTAATAATGATGTTGAGCCACCCGAGCCAAACGAAGTGTCTAAAGTTCCATTGGGATTAAGTCTTGCAACTATAAATTGTTGTACTCCTGCTTTTAAACCATTGATTCCAACTACAATTTTATCATCAGTTTGAATTGCTAAATAAGATGCAAACATTAATGTTACTCCGGGTGGAGTTATAGTGGTTGTGCCATTTGTCCCAAAGGTAGTATCCAAAATTCCACTGGTAGTATATCTTGCAACTGCTGCCGTAGTTAGGCCTGCTTCTCCACTTGCGATTATTTTGCCTGTAGATTGCAATGCAATACTTGTTATTGCGGCAGATGTTACAGGAATGAATGCTGAAGGAGGAGTGATTACTGTACCATTTTGATTTGGTCCAAAGGTGCTATCTAGCGAGCCATCTTGGCAATTGATCTTTGTTATAATTGAAGAAAATAAAATTAAAGATAATATTATTTTTTTTATAAACATTTTTTTAACCAATATTTTTAATATTAAAATTCGCCAATAGCGGTACCCACAATTCCCCATTGATTAAGAGCAGTTCTTTTA
>Ga0207103_10316_pt1 | contig 12243 bp, 10 predicted proteins | sample Alteio_BWMinHeat_81_FD_153546 | JGI IMG/M metagenome (GOLD analysis project Ga0207103, IMG submission 153546) | Enriched cells from forest soil in Barre Woods Harvard Forest LTER site, Petersham, Massachusetts, United States -... | ecosystem: Environmental > Terrestrial > Soil > Temperate forest >...
CCTGAGGCCGCGCAACCTCACTTTTGCACCCTGCGCCCATTGGATACAGGCCAAATACGAACACATCAAAGTAAATTGGCACTACGTCAATAATGGCATCCCAAAGGATCTCTACAGTTACAATGGCGACGATAATAAGGTGGACGGCCCGTTGGCTATAGTCTGCCGCATCAGCCCCGGAAAAGGTATTGCCGATGCCATAGAGATCGCTTTAAAGACAAATAAAAAATTGATCATCGCCGGAAAGGTGGGTGATTATCCTCATGAAAGGGAATGGTTCAGCCAAAATGTGGAGCGATTTTGCGGCGACCAGATACAATATGCCGGGGTGGTTGATGACGGTCAAAAACAGGTTTTATTGGAGCAAGCGTCTGCCTTGTTAATGCTTAGTGCTGATAGTGAGGCCTTTAATTTAACCATGCTGGAGGCAAATGCCTGCGGCTGCCCGGTCATCGCCTATAACCGCTTTTTCCCTCCTGATTTTATCAAGCCGGGTGTTAACGGCTTTATCGGCGATATGCAGGACGATATCATCGGGGCAATTGCCCGGCTCCATACCATTGATCGTTCGAAATGCCGTGGGGACTTTGAGGCAAATTATACCTCCGAAATCATGGCGGATAATTACCTGGAGCTATACCGTTCAAAGGTTTGAGAATAGCCATTACCGCCGATCCGTTTATTCCTGTACCGCCAGAAAACTACGGAGGCATCGAACGGGTGATCGATTTCCTGGTAAGCGGACTGGCGAAACGGGGACACGATGTGTTGCTGGTTGCCAATCCTGCGTCCACCGTAAAAACTGCGCTCCTTCCTTACAAAAAGCAATAGCAACAATTGGCGCGACCATGTCAGGAATATTCGAACGATTTCGCAAATTGGCAGCTTTAAGCCCGACATTATTCATAGCTTTTCGCGTTTAACTTATTTGCTTCCTTTTTTTTATTCCAGGGTCCCCAAATTGATGTCGTACCAGCGTGAGCCTACCGTAACCCAGATAAAAAAAGCTGTGCAAATATCAAAAAAAGGCAGCCTGGCATTTACCGGATGCAGTGACTACATTACCCGTCAGATCAGCCCTTACGCCGCGTGTACCACGGTTTATAATGGCATTGAGTTGGATAAGTATCGCTTCAACCCTACCGTGCCCGCCGATGCGCCACTAATTTTTTTAGGCCGGATTGAACCTATAAAGGGTATAAAAACCGCAATAAATGTTGCCGTTGCTGCGGGCAGGAAATTGACCATAGCAGGTAACGTACCGGACGAATACATCGGTTATTTTGAGCAGGAAATTAAACCAAGGCTGTGCCAAAATGTTGAGTATGTCGGCCCGGTAAACGATGTTCAAAAGAACGAATTGCTGGGACAAAGCTCAGCCCTACTGATGCCGATCGGCTGGAACGAGCCCTTCGGAATAGTGATGGCCGAAGCAATGGCCTGTGGCACCCCGGTTATCGGTTTTAACAAAGGCTCGGTGCCTGAAGTTATCGTACACGAAAAAAATGGTTTCAGGTGCGATACGTCTGATGAAATGATAGCGCTGGTGAAACAAATAAAAAAAAAATAAACCGCCGGGATGTGCGGGAAGATGCTGAAAAACGTTTTTCCAGCGATGTGATCGTCGACCAATATTTGAAAGTATACAGCAGCAGGATTAAGGCTGCTCAAAATTGACCAAAAGGCTGAATAAAAAAATCGTTCTGATTACATCCGGTCAGCCTTCATTAAACCCCCGGCTGGTTAAAGAAGCCGATTCTTTGGCAGAGAACGGTTACGACGTGATGGTTATTTATCAATACTGGAACGACTGGGGCACCAAAATGGATGAGGGGTTATTGGTTGGAAAACGATGGGAAGCGATCAGGGTTGGCGGTAGCACAAATGAAAACCCGGTTGCCTATTGGCTCAGCAAAAACCTGTACCGCGCGAGGCAGGCAATAAACAAATTATTTGGAGGCCGGTTTTTACCGGCCGAATTGCTTATCGGGCGGTGCACGCAATTACTGGCGAAAGAAGCGTCCAGGCATCTGGCCGACCTGTATATTGCCCATAACCTGGCGGCCTTACCGGCCGCGGTTAAGGCCGCCAAAAAATATAATACCAAAAGCGGTTTCGATGCGGAAGATTTTCACCGCAACGAGGTTTCCGATGACCCGAATAACCCGAACGTTATTCTAAAATCAACTATTGAGGATAAATACCTCCCAAAAGTGAATTACGTTACCGCCAGCAGCCCGGGTATTGGCGCAGCCTATAAGCGGCTGTTTCACGGGACAAGCCCTGTTGTTTTGTTGAATGCTTTCCCGGTTGACACTACGATAAAGTTTAATAATACTACATCAGGTGGAACGTTGCGGTTATTTTGGTTTTCGCAAACGATCGGCCCGCAACGGGGCATCGAGGATATTGTGACCGCGCTAACCATCCTGGATAACCGCGAAATAGAGCTGCATTTGCTCGGCTTTTTACCGTCAACCGGGAAAGAGTATCTGGAGCGGATAGGTGCGGATAAAATAACTCTGCAAATTTATCCCCCCATGCCGCCTGACGCGATCAATCAGTTCGCGTTTCAGTTCGACATCGGGCTGGCGCTTGAAACCGGCTTTTGCCTGAATAACGACCTTGCCCTCAGTAATAAAATATTTACCTACATGCAGGCCGGACTGGCTGTAATCGCCAGCGACACAACCGCCCAAAAGAGCCTGCTGGATGAATATCCTAAAATAGGAGGTCTGTACAAAAAGGGGGATGCAACAATGCTGGCCAATTTGATACGTCATTATTTTATCAACAGGGCGGAGCTGTGGCACGCAAAAAAAGAATCGCATGCAGTCGCGTGCGAACAATTGAATTGGGAGAAAGAAAGCGGAAAATTTCTTTCGCTAATTAAAGAGGTCGTGCCCGCTTGAAACGCGTGCTGATCATATCGCCTTATTTTCCTCCCTCTAATGCTGCAGACATGCAACGGGTGCGCATGAGCCTGCCGTATTTCAAACAGTTCGGTTGGGAGCCGACGGTCATTGCTGTTGATGCCTCGTATTCAGAAATGGTGAAAGATGAATTGCTGAATGAAAGCATACCGGCTGATTGCAAGATATATCACATCAAAGCGCTCAGCAGAAAAAAAACCGCAAAATTCGGGTTCGGCAGCCTGGCTTTCCGGGCATTATGGCAGTACCGGCAAAGTGTAGCAAGGATGCTGGAAAGGGAAAAGTTCGATCTGATCTATTTTTCTACCACCCAGTTCCCCATCTGCATACTGGGGCCATACTGGAAAAAGAAGTTTAATATTCCGTACGTCATCGATATGCAGGACCCCTGGTACTCCGAGTATTATAAGGACAAAAGCGCGCGGCCACCAAAATATAATTTGGTATACCGCCTGCACAAAATCATGGAAGCAAAAGCCATGAAGCAAGTGGATGGTTTGATCAGCGTTTCGAAATATTACATTGATGATTTGCGGAAGAGGTATAGCTCTTTAAAAGAAACACCCTCCGCAGTTATTACCTTCGGGGCATTTGAAAAAGACCTGGAAATAGCAGACAAAAACAGGGAGAAATTTAACCCGTTGCTTCAGCCGGAATTTATCAATGTGGTTTACATCGGCCGGGGTGGGGCGGATATGCATCAGGCGATAATACCCGTTTTTGAAGCCTTAAAAAAGGGCCTGACTGATCAGCCGGATATATTTAAGCGGTTGAGATTTTGGTTCATAGGTACCAGCTACGCACCGGCCGGCGAAGCCAGGCCTACCATATTACCACTTGCCGGACAATATGGCGTTGAGGAGTGTGTTGTGGAAATTACCGGCCGTATAAGTTACTATCATGCGCTGTTAACAATGCAGCAGGCCGATGCCTTGTTCATTCCGGGTTCAGAGGATCCCAAATACACAGCTTCTAAAATCTACCCGTGTTTATTAACGAAGCGGCCTTTGCTCGCCATTTTTAACGAGGAAAGCAGCGCAGTTAAAATTTTGAATGAATGCACGAAAAATGCAACGATTTTTACATTCGCCAACGGTGATATCAACCTGACTGGCGCTTTGTACAAGATGTTTCAAAACTGGGCAAATGGTAACCTTACCGGAATAGAACTGACGCCAGTTTTTGATCAATACAGTGCTGAAACACTCACAGGAGACCAGACTGCCTTATTTAAAAAAGCGCTTGAACATTTTCAGCAAAAAGCAGCACTATAATAGCATGATGTTTTTGACAGGTCTTTTTTGTCGCGTTTTCGAATGAAAAGACTCGCAATTGTTACCACCCATCCTATACAATATTACGCACCCATATTTCAATTGCTTACCCAGCGGCAAAAGATCGACTTAAAAGTATTTTACACTGTCGGCGAAACGTACCATTCCTCAAAACACGACCCTGGTTTTGGTAAAGAAGTAAGCTGGGACATCCCGCTGATGGAAGGCTATTCGTTTCAATGGGTCGAAAATATTTCGCCTAACGCCGGAACGCGAGGGTTTAATGGGATAAAAACGCCGGACTTGATAAATGAAATAACTGAATACAAGCCCGATGCGGTGCTGGTGATCGGGTGGTCATATCATGGGCACTTGCAGGCGCTTCGTTATTTTAAAAACAAGATTCCGGTTTATTTCAGGGGTGATTCTACACTTTTAGCTGCCGGGAGGGGTATAAAACAGCTTTTTAAAATTTTTTTCCTGAGATGGGTCTACAGCCATGTCGACCATGCCTTTTACGTCGGAAAGAACAACAAAGCTTATTTTACAAAATATAGCTTAAAAGAAAGCCAGCTAAGTTTTGGCCCGCATGCAATCGATAACGAAAGATTCGGAGTCAGCCGTGCGCAGGAAGCCGCAGCGTTGAGGACATCACTGAAAATAAACCGGGAGGAGATTTTGATTTTATTTGCCGGGAAATTTGAGCCAGTGAAAAATGTTGAGTTGTTGTTGACTGCGTTTATCAAATTAAAACGACCCGGTGTACATTTACTGCTTCTCGGGAATGGAATTGACGAAGAGAAATTGAAAGATCAGGCAAAAAGCAGCGAAGTGGCAGGCAATATCCATTTTGTAGACTTTAAAAATCAGTCGGAAATGCCGGTTTTCTACCAGGCGGCCGACCTTTTTTGCTTACCTTCAAAGAGCGAATCGTGGGGATTGAGTATAAACGAAGCCATGGCGTGCGGCAAAGCGGTTCTGACATCGGATAAGGTAGGCTGCGCGACCGATCTAATCATCGGCGGGCAAAACGGTGCAGTTTTTAAAGAAGGCGACCAGGAAAGCCTGGCAGATTGTTTAAGCGAGCTAACATTAGACAAGGCACGGCTGATAATGTTTGGTGAAAGAGCTAAAACCCTGATCAGAGAATGGAATTTTTTAAATATTGCAAAAGCAATTGAAGATAAACTATTAAATGAAGCGAACTGACCGTATCAAGCTTGATTTTACCCGTAACTGGAAACTACCGGGGAAAGAGCGCCTTTCCCGCTGGCTAAAACCTTCGCAGGCTTTTAAACAAACCATAAATAGGGGCATTGTATGGTTAGGCGCTGAAGATATTGCCATTTATACCGGCGCGGATAGCTACATTGAATGGGCGATATTAAGCAATGGAACCTATGAGGAAGAAATAAACAAATTGATCAGGATATCGCTTAAAGACGGCGAAAATGCATTGGATATTGGCGGCAATATTGGCTTACAAAGCATCCGTATGTCGCAGGCTGTTGGAAAAACGGGCAAAGTGCTGGCGTTTGAACCGCTTGGCTATCTACGCGAAAAGTTTATCAAAAACATTGGACTGAACAAGACGGCCAATGTTACCCTGTTGCCCTTTGCTTTGTCAGACGAAGAAAGCGAAGCCGATTTTATAGTAGATAAAAAATCGTGGAACCAGGGCACTTTTAGCTTAAGCAATAAAATGCAGGGAGACGATAAAGAGCGGGTAACCATAAAAATTGGTGACGGGATATCGGAAATACAAAGTTTAGCATCGCTAAGCTTGATAAAAATTGATGTTGAAGGTTTTGAATTTCAGGTGATCAGGGGCCTTTTAAAAACAATCGAAAGACTTGGACCTCGCATAATTTTTGAATATGACGAAAACTATTGGCGTAACAACAACCAGGACCTAAACGATTGCTATTCGCTTTTGCGATCGTTAAATTATACTTTTTACCAGATAACATCAGTAGGCTGCGAGCCTATCAGATTGCCCGGCGAAATCGTTGGCGGTAATTTGTTTTGCATCAGGGAAAAACAATGAAGAGCGGAGCCGCACTCGAGAAGTATTTACTGCTTTACCTGCCATGGGCCTTTTCGATGCTACTACAGTCCAATCCTATAGCCTCCTACTTTGTCGCCTGGGTAGGTTCATTTTTCATTTTCTATATCACATTAACCGGCAAAATAAAACCGCTACCGAAGGACCGGCCTTTTGCCGAGCAACTAATGCGGCCAATTTTTATCGTTCAGGTCATTTTCGCCGGCTACATGGCTTGCACTTCTATCTTTTTTTTCCTGAGTGTAATAGGTTACGAGGATTTTCATAAAATTGGCAGCTATTTCCTTGTCGACCAGGACACACTTGCGCTTACGGCGCGCTGTCAACGCTATTATTGCCTCGGGCATGGAGCGTTCATTTCGGGTATGTTGATTTTTATGAAATACCCCGTGAAATCGAGATATTACGTCAATCCGCAAATATTGGCAAAACTGGTACTCCAGGTTGCAGTTATCAGCTTTGTGGTATCACTCGTCTTCCTGCGTCTTCCCGGTCTTGAACAGTTTAACGTTCAATTAGCCTCGTTAAGCTTTATTTCAGGCACATTGGCGCTGGCGTTTGCAATTCAACTGAAAGATAAAGGGAAAATATGGATTTGCACGCTACTGTATATTTTTAACTTTTACGAAGCTTTTATTTCAGGATATAAGGAGCCTATCATTGTAAGCGTACTGGTGTTGGGTGTTTTTCTATACCCCATCTATAAAAAATTGGTCCTTATTGTTTTTATACCCGCCTTGCTGGTGTTATTTGCATTTTTACCTACGTATGTAAGCGCATTCCGCGGAAGCGCGTGGTCGGGCGGCGAAACCGCTGAAAACGCCTCCCAGGAGGCCCTAGATGCCGCATTGAGCCAGGACCAGGGCAACGAAACAAATTGGGAGTTTTTGGTGTTCCGCATTAGTGAAATAGAGATGTTTACCCGGTATGTGAAATCGACGCCTGATTACGTGGATTATTACAAACTTACGCTGCTTCAACAATCAGCGATGGCTATAGTGCCCAGGGTACTATGGCCTGCAAAGCCGAACACGGAAGAGTTGATTATGGAAAGGGTTTATAATGCCGGGGTTATCAACCGTGGTTCAAATGTTTCTGCGAAGCCCGCTTTTGTGGTGGATGCTTATTTATCTTATGGGCCGTTCGGTATTTTTTTGTTTCTTTTTGCGTACGGTGCTCTGGCGCAGATCATCTCCCTCAAGGCGGAAAAACTATTTGGAGGATACGTTTTAGGCACCGCGCTTATCTACAGTGGCTTGTTCCAAACTTTTTGGCGAGGCCTTAGCCTTGAATTCCTGGTGAATATCATTTTCTGGAGCTACGTCACTATGTATATCATATTTTGGATATTGCGTTCGAAAAATATTTTAAAGGTGGTTTAACACCAATTTTGTTTCTTTTTATCATCACCCAATTTATTGGCACAGAAAGTTGTCAGGCTAACTGAAAGCGGTACCAACAAAGCTTATAGTTGGACAGTCGCTGTTTTTTTTGCATTGGTTCTTTTGCTGGTGCTTGTTAATGTTTTTTCGCCCCTTCGATTAAATAATGATGCCGGCAGGTACCTCGGGATTTTGGAGTATTTTAAAGGCGGGCTTGGCCAAAACAGCGACGCCGCACATGATTATTTGCCTCATGGCTACCCGTATTTTCTGTATATTTTAGAGAGGGCGCACCTGCTGAGCCCGTTTTCGATTACGCTGTTTAATATTTTATCGGCGGTTGTTGCTGCGCTGCTTTTGATGAAGGAATTTGCGGTAAGCAGCAAGTTGTTCTATCTCACCCTGGTTCTGATTTCTTATATCAATATCAAGGAATACGCCCTACCCGTTTCCGATCAATTGTTCACCTTGCTGTTTATGGTCGCCGTGCTGTTATGGACAAGGTCGTTTAAAGGTAATTTATATTATGTGGTTCCGGCACTGATAATAACGGCTATTAGCATTTATGTACGGACAGCAGGCGTTGCCATTATTATAGGCGTTGCAGCTTATTTGATCTATCTAAATAGGGACAGGTTAAAAAAACGGAAGATAATACTCGGCTTGACTTTTTTGCTGATCGCAGCATTCACCGTAATTTTCATTATAGACTTCAATTTTTTTGAGAAGAAGATCGATTACATCAGGCAGTTAGATCTGCCGGAGTTAACCAATCCTGTAAACCTCGCCGGCCGGGTATCCATTCATTTGAAGGAACTTGGCGAGATAATGATCAACATACCTGTCAGCAAACTTTCAGACATCATCGATCGCCACCTGGAGATCGCCTCACCTATATTGATAGTTTTTGGCATCATTTCATTATGGATGTACTTTAAGGCAGTAAAAAAATTGAACCTGATCAGGTCATTCGCATTTTGGGTGTTCACCGCGTATCTGCTGATGATATTCGCGTGGCCTTTTTACGATACCCGGTTTTTGATCCCGATTGTCCCGCTACTGGTCTTTCTATACCTGTATTATCTTTTTACAGTACTAAAATCCCGGTATGTCAGGTTTTGTCTGCTGTCAGTTTATATAGGTCTGGGGGTGGTAAGCCTGGTCTACTCCGATGCACTTTCCTTAAGCAAGCCGTTCTTTTTAAAGCACTATGGCGCTGACGCCAATATAACTAACATGTACCGCGACCACTTTAGCCGCCAAAGCAAGACATCACCAAGCCAGGTATACGATATCCACAAAGACTATTTGCCTTTTTTATTGGAAGAATACGACAGGAAGCCATTTTTTTATTTTAGCCGATAACCCTGGCCGCTCTGGTCATCGTATTTACAATTTGCATTTTATCCCTTGAAGATATTACAGATATGCGCCGCTTATAAACCGGCATATATTTATGGCGGACCAACGATGTCTGTCTCCATGTTAAGCGAAAACCTGGCAAGTGCAGGGGTGGAAACAGAAGTTTATACCACTACCGCCAACGGCAAACAGGAACTGCAGGTAGCAGTTAGGCAACCCGTAAACGTTGACGGTGTTAAGGTAACCTATTTCGAAAGGCTGACTAAGGATCACAGCCATTACTCACCGCAATTGTTCAAAGAGGTAAAGCAGGAGGCCCGCAATTTCGACCTGGTCCATATTCATGCCTGGTGGAATCTGGTCTCGTTATTTTCGTGCGCGATCGCGGTAAAAAGAAATATCCCGGTCTTATTATCGCCGCGTGGTACGCTCAGCCCATACTCGTTTCAAAACAGTAAAGTTGGTGTAAAATGGCTGATACACCGCTTGATGGGCAAAAAGTTACTTGAAAAATGTTTTATTCATGTTACCTCCGACCGGGAACGCGAAGCAGTTGCCATGTTGTTTAAGCCAAAAAGCGTTGCGGTCCTTCCAAATTTTGTAAAGTTGCCCCTAAGCCGCGCCTATCCTGAAAAAAAAATAGGCGGCCCTTTCAAATTGATCTTTTTTTCAAGGGTCGACGCAAAAAAAGGCCTCGAAATACTTATAGAGGCGCTGCCGCTTTTAAAAAAAGATTATTTGCTAACCATAGCGGGAACCGGTGATGATGGCTATATTGCCAAACTGAAGGCTTTAGCTGTTGAATGCGGTGTGGATAACAACATCGTTTGGGCTGGCTTCCTGAATGATAATAAATTCGATGTTTTGCAGGCCCATGACTTATTTGTACTGCCTTCTTACGACGAGAATTTTGGCAATGCGGTGATCGAGAGTTTAAGCGTCGGCACGCCGGTGCTGATAAGCGAGGAGGTTGGTCTGGTAGATTATGTTAAAAAAAAGAACCTGGGATGGGCTTTCAAAACGGACGCGGTTGCAATCGGCGGAGCTATAAATGACATATTTTTTAATCGCCACGCTGAACTCGAAGAGATAAGAAAAAGAGCGCCGGGAGTTATTTATGAAGACTTCAATACTATAAATTTGGCTGGGAAATACGCAAATATGTACACGACTATTATCAATGGCTGATTACAAGGATTACGGCTTCCATAATGATGCAGCTACCCACAATATGGGTTACCAGTTGACCGAGCTATTGAGCTTGCTGGATAAAAATAAAAATAAATATATCCTGGATCTTGGCTGCGGCAACGGCTACCTGGTGAATCAACTGGTTAGCCGCGGTTACAATGCATACGGCACCGATGCATCCGAAAAGGGTATCGAAATAGCAAAGAAAAGTCACGAGGACCGGTTTTTTGTCCAGGATCTTTCTACAGATACTTTACCTGCTGAGTTGCAAAAGATACCGTTTGATACGATCATCTCAACCGAAGTGATCGAACACCTGTACAACCCGGAAGCCTTTATTGGCTTTTGCAAAAACCAACTGCAACACGGCGGCGAATTGATCTTAACCACCCCTTACCACGGTTACCTGAAAAATTTAACGCTAAGCATTTTCAACCGGTGGGACAGCCACATGGATCCATTATGGCTTGGCGGGCATATTAAAGTATGGTCGAAAAAAACTTTGACCAAAGCGCTGAACAACGCCGGCTTTGAGGTGACGTCTTTTATAGGCTGCGGACGTGTTCCTTATTTTTGGAAGTCCATGATGATTAAAGCAAAACTCCCTTGAAGTGTCGGCGCGGTTATTGGAGAAATTTTTCGGCGGGAAACGACAGTTATTAGAATTCGGAAGCCGCGACCTGTCAGATTAACACCGGTTTAACCCAATAAATTAACCTATTTGGAAGCAAAATGGAACTAAAAAGCTAAAATTCGACATTTTTTAGATGAAAAATGGAAGCAAAATGGAAGCAAATGGAAGTAAAATGGAACAGGATTGGTGGCAAAATCAATTTTTTTAAACGTTTTTTCGCTTTTTTGAGATGAGATTATTGAAAGGAAAAAAAGCCCATTGAACAAACCGTTTTCTTTCATCATTATCACCTACAACGAGGAAATGCACCTGCCTCGTTTGCTTAATTCTATCGTCGATCTTAACGCTCCTGTTTTTGTATTAGACTCGGGAAGTACGGATGAAACCATTAAAATAGCCGAAACGGCTGGCGCGACGGTTTTGCAGCATCCTTTTGAAAATCACCCGCTGCAATGGGATTTCGCCCTTAAAAACTTTAAAATTGAAACACCCTGGGTGATCTGCCTCGATGCCGACCAAACGGTAACGCCTGAGTTAAAAAAGTACCTGGATACTTTTACAGACGAAGACCACGGCGATGCTGACGGCGTATACTTTAACCGCAAGAATTTCTTTAAAGGCCGGTGGCTAAAGTATGGCGGATACTACCCTTTTTATTTATTGAAGATGTTCAGGTTTGGGGTGGGATACTCCGACCTGAATGAAAATATGGACCACCGGTTCATCGTTCCGGGCAAGACGATCATCTGGAAAGATGGTTATTTGCTGGAGGAAAACCTAAAAGAAAACGACATCAGCTTTTGGATAACCAAACATAACCGCTACAGCGACCTGGTGGCACGTGAGGAGGTTGAACGGATGATGCAGCTGCGGCAACAAACGATTAAGCCACGTTTTTGGGGGTCGCCGGATGAGCGCACGGCCTGGCTGAAGCAATTATGGTGGCGGTTGCCGCGGTATGTAAGGCCGATATTATATTTTACCTACCGCATGATCTTTCAGCTGGGTATACTGGATGGCCGTACCGGGGTAATCTTTCACTTTTTACAGGGATTTTGGTTCCGGCTGATCGTTGATGTGAAGATCGACGAGATACTGCAACAGCAGCACCCGAAAAAAACAGGCACAAATAGCACCAGCAGCCCGTTACGTTTTGCCGCTATTTTTGTCATACTTTTTGCGACATTTTATTATTTCAACATCTTCTTTTTCGGAATTACTAGCCCGGGGCACCACTATTCACCCTTTTTTGCGGCACATTTAAATTATATCTCCGCCCTTCGCGGCGGATTATTAAAATCCAGCCAATGGATACTTAATTTGCTTGGATACGGAGCCATATCCGATAACTATAACCTGCTGGTTGCCGGGCATGGAACGCTCAGGGTGGTTTACTCCTGTC